>Ga0123336_10003849_pt1 | contig 12387 bp, 11 predicted proteins | sample SSSSmetaG_FD_96466 | JGI IMG/M metagenome (GOLD analysis project Ga0123336, IMG submission 96466) | Glacier valley bacterial and archeal communities from Borup Fiord, Nunavut, Canada, to study Microbial Dark Matter (Phase II) - ​SSSS metaG | ecosystem: Environmental > Aquatic > Freshwater > Ice... | reverse complement strand
CTGTGGTGGGCGCGCTCAGTACGCTGCGCGTTTCACTACAGTTTTACAAATGCCACTTGGATTGTATGGATCTTTCGTTGAAATGGCAGAAGCTCGCCCGTGACTATACTCATTTGCGGGAGGACGTTTATCGGGAGGGTGCTATCGAGACTCTCGAGTTGATCGATTCACAGGCCGACGAATTGTCCAAACCGGGGATGGCCCCCGGTAAGCCGGATTCGAAGAGGCTGGCGCATTGGTGGAATTATGTTTTCCAGCATCATCGAGCTGTAAGTGCCTAGTCCGCCTCACGAAAAACGGACCAAAATGTCCAAAGATAAAGAAAGCAAGCTTCTTAATGACCTCCGAGCCATGGACCAGGTGATCGTGGCGTATTCCGGCGGTACCGATTCTGCCTATCTGGCGTGGGCAGCTCACCAGGCGCTCGGTTCGCGCGCTGTCGCCATCACGGCGGATAGCGCCTCCATCCCTGCGTCCCACAAGCGCGATGCCGAAGAGTTCGTGCATCGCTTCGGGATCGCTCACGAATACATCGCTACGCGTGAGTTTGACAATCCCGATTACCTCAAGAACGATAAAAACCGATGCTTCCACTGCAAGGATGAGCTTTTCACACGGTTGGCTGAAGTGGGGCGGGAACGCGGGATCGAAAATATTGTGTATGGCGTGAATATGGATGACCTGGGCGACTACAGACCTGGCCAGAATGCCGCGCAACAGCACCGAGTGAAAGCCCCCCTGGTGGATGCCGGGCTGACCAAAGCGGAGATTCGCGAACTTTCGCGGGAAGCCGGTTTGCCGACATGGGACCGCCCCGCTGCTGCGTGTCTAAGCTCTCGCATTCCTTACGGCACGCCGGTGACGATTCAGAATATCCGGACCGTGGAAGTGGGCGAAGAAGAAATGAAGGCGCTCGGCTTCCGGCAGTTTCGGACTCGCTTCCATGGCGAACTGGTGAGAATCGAAATTGCCCGGGAAGAGATGGAGTTGGCCTTAAACATGGAAATGGCGGGGCGCTTGACGGCACTGTTTCGGGGCTTGGGCTTTAAGTTTGTATGTCTGGATCTGGAAGGCTACCGGCAAGGATCGTTCAATCAGTTGCTGACGATGGTTTCCTGAACCTGCAGATCCTTCGAAAGCACTAGCAAATCCGCGCGCTCTTCCACAACTAACCCCTTCTGCCGACCGGGCATATTGACAGCCCGCGCTGGGTTTACGGTCGCGCACCGCACGGCATCGCGTAGCGTAAGCTCCGCCATCCGCATGGTATTGGTCACCGCTTCGATCATCTTCAGCGCGCTTCCTGCAAGCCTGTCGGTTCCGGCCAGCACCACGCGGCCATCGCCAGTCAGGTCCACGGCTTGTGCGCCCAGGTAATAGCGTCCCGGCTTGGCACCTGCCGGAGAGCTGGCGTCAGTCACTAAGACTACGCGCTCCAATTGCTTGGCCCGAATGGCGCTCTTCAAGAAGGCCGCACCCAGGTGGATGCCGTCACAGATGAAGCTGGCCGTCAGCCGGTCTTCCGCAAGCTGGTCCCAAATGTAGTTCGGCTGCTTGCGAATAAGCGCGTGGGCCGCATTGCCCAAATGCGTCGACATGCTGGCCCCGGCGCTCACAGCATCTGCGATCTCAGCGGAGGAAGCGTGTGTATGACCGATGCTCACCGTGACGCCATCCCTCACCAAAGCTTCGATATAAGCCGGAGCCTGCCCCCAATGCGGCGAAACAGTGACCAGGCGAATCCGGCCATCGGTCGCTTCCTGCCACCGTTTGTATTCATCCAAATCCGGTGGCCGGATCGACGCAAGCGGGTGCGCACCGCGAGGCCCATCTTCCGGCGAAAGGTGGGGGCCCTCCACATGAAAGCCCTCGATGGATTTATCCCGCACCGCAGCCAAATTCTTGAGTGAGGCCACCATGGCTTCCGGCGGCCCGGTAATCACTGTGGGGAAAAAACGCGTCACTCCCGTACCGCGGATCACCTCCGCCGAACGGATAATTTCCTCCGCCGGTGTAGCCGCCGAGTTATAGTCTACCCCGGCAAATCCGTTCACCTGAATATCGATGAACCCGGGAACCAAATACACCTCGCGATTTTCAGAAGCGGTGATGGCGCGGATGTGTGTATCGAACTCAATGGCTACGCTTGCATCGGTTTGTATATCGATTCCGGAACGGATCATCTGCTTCTCGTTTTATTCACAAGGTATCAACAGGGACCGCCATCTAAGCCGTTCATTCTACGCGAAATCAAAGCTGTTGATAAGCTCAAAATTCCATCGGAGCAAGGCGGCCAGTCACGCTACAACAAGAGAAGTGCTGTCTAACGCTGTGGCCCGGATGGGCTGGCGAATCTCGGGGGAGGCTAGCTGCCCTGTTCGCGCCACAGCCTCCTTGCCCAACAATTTATTGCAGCGCTGGTACCGGCATTTCGACGCGAGTGAGCCAGCCATGCCGGTCCTCCGTTCTGCCTTCCACCAGGGCGAAAAACTCCTTCTGGATCTGTTCCGTGATGGGCCCGCGAGAACCCTTGCCCACCGGAATGCGATCCACCGAACGTACCGGCGTCACTTCCGCCGCGGTCCCACTGAAGAAAACCTCATCGGCGATGTACAGCATTTCACGCGGAATAATCGCTTCCACCACGGGAATGCCCAGGTCCTTTGCAATGGTCACCACCGTATCGCGCGTAATGCCAGGCAGCACACTCGCGCCCAGCGGCGGCGTCACAATTTTTCCGTCCCGCACCACGAACACGTTTTCACCCGAGCCTTCGCTGACATAGCCGGAAGAATCGAGCGCGATGCCTTCGGCGTATCCGTTGGCGACGGCCTCCATGTTGATGAGCTGCGAGTTCATATAATTCGCGCCAGCCTTGCTCAGCGCGGGCAGTGTGTTCGGCGCAATGCGGGTCCAACTGGAAATGCATACGTCAACGCCGCTGTTCATAGCCTCTTCGCCCAGATACTTGCCCCACTCCCAGCACGCGATGTAAACGTCTACCGGATTTTTCATCCCGTTCACGCCGACATTGCCGTATCCGCGCAACGCGATGGGCCGCACGTAACACGACCGTAGACCATTCACCCGCACCAGTTCCACCATGGCCGCGAAGAGTTCTTCCTGCGTGAACTTGAACGTATCCATGCGGTAAATGCGCGCCGAATCCACCAGACGGCGGACATGTTCTTTCAACCGGAAGATGGCCGGGCCGGCGGCGGTATCGTAACAGCGGATTCCTTCGAAGACCGAGCTTCCGTAGCTGACCACGTGTGAAAGAACGTGAATTTTCGCCTCATCCCATGCAATAAATCGCCCGTTGTGCCAGATTTTCTCCGTTGCTTTCAGCATGTGGTTAGTATAACGAGAGCGGCGCGCGCGCGAGACCGAACTCTGTCATGACTCAATGCAAACAATGCGGCACAAAAGAGGCGGCCGCCCAAAGCGGTCTTTGCGCGGAATGCGCGGCTCAGACGCGTACGTTTGCCGCGCCGGTTACGCCCGCAGGACCCGCGGTTGTCAGCGCAATTCGACCGGCCTCGTACAGTTCGCAGAGCATCTTGCGGCCGGCATCGCAAATCTCCGCCACCCGCTTTCTTCCGGGCGATGTTCTGGTAGGACGCTACCGCATTGTTGCCCTGCTGGGCCGAGGCGGGATGGGCGAGGTGTACCGCGCGGACGACCTTTCGCTTGACCAGCCGGTGGCCCTGAAGTTCCTGGCCCCCGCCGTCACGCGAGATCAGGGCGCCGTCACACGCTTCCGCAACGAAGTGAGAATCGCGCGGCAGGTTTCGCATCCGAACGTCTGCCGGGTTTACGACCTGGGCGAAGTGGAAGGCGATTATTTTCTGTCCATGGAATACGTGGATGGGGAAGACCTTGGCTCGCTGCTACGACGGATTGGCCGCCTGCCGGAAGACAAAGCTCTCGATATCTCGCGGAGGCTTTGCGCCGGTTTAGCGGCCGCGCACGAACGCGGCGTGCTTCATCGCGATTTGAAACCGGGCAACGTGATGCTGGATGGGCGCGGCCAGGTGTTGCTCACGGATTTCGGACTGGCCGGAATTGCGGGGGAAATCGCGGGCAAGGAAGTGCGCAACGGCACACCGGCATACATGGCTCCCGAACAGCTCGAAGGCCGCGAAGTTTCCGTGCGCAGCGACATCTATTCGCTCGGCCTGGTGCTGCACGAACTTTTTACGGGTCACAAGCCGGAACCGCTGACGCTGCCTTCCACTTTCGTGCGGGATCTGGACCCCACCATTGAGCGCGTGATTCTGCGATGTCTGGAACGCGAACCGGCCTCGCGCCCCGCCTCGGCGCTGGCAGTGGCGGCGGCCCTCCCCGGCGGCGACCCGTTGGCAGCCGCACTGGCTGCGGGTCAGACGCCATCGCCGCAAATGGTGGCGGCGGCGGGCGAAGGCTTCCGGTTGCATACGGCCGTCGCTGTGGCCTGGTTGGCGGGCATCCTTATCGCGCTGATTGGGTTGCTCATCTATACGGAGCGCTCCAGTTTCCTCACGCGTATTCAGCCGCCATATTCGCCTGAAGTCTTGCGACAGAAAGCCCGCGAGTTGATCCAGGAACTGGGCTACACGAATCGACCCGTCGACAGCGCCAGCGGCTTTGACTGGGACTTCGATCAGATCAATTACGCCAAGGCTCACGACAAACCGGCGCCCGATTGGAACCAACTCTCACGCAGTCCCCTTCCCCTGCTGCGGTTCTGGTTCCGTCAGGCGGATTCGCCCCTCACGGGCCAGGATTTGAAAGACGACAAGCTCACTCCCGGAATCGTGACAAATTGGGATCCTCCTTTCACGGAAAGCAGGATGATCCTGACCGTCTTCAGCCCGGATGCCCATCTGATCCGTTTTGAGGCGATGCCCGATCAGCAGTACAAGCCTGCTGCAGCGCCCCCGCAACCGAACTGGGACAAGCTCTTTGCCGCAGCCCATTTGGAGGCAGCACGTTTCCATGAGGTTCCCGCCGAATGGACGTTCCTTGCAGCATCCGACGTTCGCAAAGCATGGGAGGGAACGGCCAGGGATAGCTCGCGCCCTCTGCGTATTGAAGGTGCCGCCTGGGAAGGCCGGCCCACGGCGTGGGAAGTGATGGGGCCCTGGAAGAAAGCGGAACGTCTGCCGGATCACTCCAGCGGCTTGAACTCCGGCAGAAGCCTTTGGTTCCTCGTGGCTTTCACTTTGGCAGCACTGATCTTCGCGCCCATCTTGGCACGCCGCAATCTTCTTCAGGCAAGCGGAGATCGCCAGGGTGCCTTCCGCGTGGCTGTTTTCATGTTCTGCGTACAGCTCACGCTCTGGGTACTGCGAGCTCACTTCGCTTCACTGCCCAGCACTGCCGGCCTGGGCTTCATCGCGATCGCTACAGCTGTGTTTTATGCCGCTTTTATCTGGGCGATATACCTTGCCTTCGAGCCGCAAGTGCGCCGGCGCTGGCCCCAATCGCTGATCTCCTGGTCGGCTGCGCTGGCCGGCCGCTGGCGAGACCCGGTGGTGGGCCGCGATACTTTGTACGGGCTTGCCATGGCCATTAGCTGGCAGTGGATTAGTACAGGAATGCACGCGGCTTTCGGTGCTCTCAACACCCAGCCCGAAAGCAGCAATCCACATTTACTGATGGGCATTCGCGAGACGTTGGCAGCTTGGTTGTTGCATGTTCCAGGGTCCATTCGCGAAGCGCTGCTTTTATTCCTGCTCATCTTCGGCTTCCGCACATTGTTCAAGCGGGAATGGCTGGCCAGCGGCCTCTTCGTGTTGGTCTTTACGCTGGGCACGCTTCAGCCGGGCGCGCAACCGGCCGATATCGTCACGCAAATGTTGATTCACATCATTATCGTGGTGGTTGTGTTTCGGGTGGGAGTTTTCTCGTTTGCCATCGGCCTTCTGATGGTGGGCGTTCTGGATTCAGTGCCGGTCACTTTCGATACTTCGCAATGGTACTTTGGCACCGGAATATTTATGTATGGCACCGCGGCCGTTCTCGCCATCGCGGCGTTCCGGATTGCGATTAAGCCTGCTCCTAACTCTGCAGTTCTGCGATGACGATGGCGCAATGTAAACAGTGCGGTGTGGAATTTTCCGGCAGTCCATCCGGCTTCTGTGCCGATTGCGCGGGAGCAACCAGAACTTTCGCTGAGCCCGTTACTCATTCCGCCTCGCGGCCCGCTTTGCAAACTTCAGCAACCCGCTTTCTTCCCGGTGACGTTCTGGTGGGCCGCTATCGAATCGTGGCTTTACTGGCATGGGCGAAGTCTACCGCGCCGACGATCTTTCTCTCGATCAACCGGTGGCCCTGAAGTTTCTCGCCGCTGCCGCAACGCGCGATCAAAGCGCGGTTACTCGTTTCCGTAATGAGGTTCGTATCGCGCGACAGGTTTCCCATCCGAATGTGTGCCGCGTGTACGATTTGGCTGAAGTGGAAGGCGAGTATTTCCTCTCCATGGAATATGTGGATGGCGAAGACCTGGGCTCGCTTCTGAGGCGTATTGGCAGGCTTCCGGAAGACAAAGCACTCGATATTTCGCGCCGGTTGTGCGCGGGGCTGGCGGCTGCGCATGAGCGAGGCGTGCTGCATCGCGACCTGAAGCCGGGCAATATCATGCTCGATGGCCGGGGTCAAGTATTGCTCACGGATTTCGGACTGGCGGGCATTGCGGGTGAAATTGCCGGCAATGAGGTACGCAATGGCACGCCCGCGTACATGGCGCCGGAGCAGTTGGCGGGCAGGGAAGTCTCGGTACGCAGCGATATCTATTCGCTAGGTCTTGTGCTGCATGAAATTTTTACCGGGCACAAGCCGGAACAGTCTAAAGCTCCGTCTACTTTCGTCCGCGATCTCGATCCCGCCATCGAGCGTGTCATCCTACGCTGCCTTGAAAGGGACCCCGCAGCTCGTCCGGTTTCAGCGCTCGCCGTCTCCGCCGCCCTGCCCGGTGGCGATCCCCTTGCCGCCGCGCTGGCCGCTGGCGAAACGCCGTCTCCCGCAATGGTGGCAGCCGCCGGCGAAGGCTTTCGCCTGCACACCGCGGCGGCCGCGGCTTGGCTCACGGGCATACTTATCGCATTGACTGTTTTGGCTGTTTTTACGGCGAACAATAACTTGCTCGCGCGCATTCAGCCGCCGTATCCGCCCGAAGTGCTTCGCCAGAAGGCACGCGATGTAATCCAGGAACTGGGCTACCCGAATCTCATCGTAGATAGCGCCATGGGCTTCTACTGGGATAACGACCAGGTTCAATTCGCCGGCGAACACGCCAAGCCCGCGCCCGACTGGAGTAAGTTGGCCCACGGCCCCATTCCGCTTCTTTATTTTTGGTACCGGCAGGCAGAATCGCCGCTCCCCGGTCAAGCCTTCAAAGACGATAAGTTGTCGCCAGGCGTTGTCGAAGATTGGGATCCGCCCTCCACGGAGGCCGGCATGATCTCTGTCAATTTGAGCCCCGATGCGCGGCTAATCCGTTTCCTGGCTGTCCCCGATCAGCAGCGCCGCTCCCCCGCACAGCAAGTCGCCATCGATTGGAGCAAGCTCTTCAATGCCGCTCATTTGGATTCGGGACTTTTCCATGAAGTCGCGCCTGACTGAACCTTCCTGGTCGCCTCCGACACGCGCAAAGCATGGGTGGGAACGGCGAAAGACAGCACCATATTGAGGCTGCTGGACTGGAAGGCCACCCTACCGCATGGGAGGTGATGGGGCCATGGAAAAAAGCCGAGCATAACCTGGACGCCTCAAGCGGATGGAAGTCTAGCGAGAGTATTTGGTTCCTGGTCCTAATCACCATTGCCGCGCTTGCCGCCGCGCCTCTCCTGGCGCGCAGAAATCTCCTGAAAGGTAGGCGGCTACCGGCAGGGTGCGTTTCGCGCCGCCAGTTTCATTTTTGTTGTGCAAATCGCTCTCTGGCTTTCCCGCGCACATTTTACTTTCGCCCCATCCGGCTTTGGTATGGCCTTTATTGCGGTGGCCACTTCCGTGTTCTTCGCCGCGCATGCAGCGTTCCGGATGCTCCAAACAGAACCGGATATGAGTCGTCACAACCTGCTGCTGGGAGGGCGCGAAGCAATTGACGCGTGGCTCGTAAATGTTCCGGGTTCCATACGCTATGCTCTGCTACTACCTGCTGATCTTCGGTTTCCGCACGTGGTTTAAGCGCGAATGGCTAGCCAGCGCCTTATTCGTCCTGGTCTTTACGGTAGGGAATTGACAGAATAAAATCGTTCCCGCGCACGTCCTGATCAGTGTTGCGATCTATACCACCATCGTCGTTGTGGTTTTCCGCGCGGGCGTGCTCTCGCTGATCGTCGGACTCATTCTGGTCGGCGTGCTGGAATCCGTTCCCGTCACCTTCGATACCGCAAACTGGTATTTCGCCAACGCAATGTTTATGTTTGGCACCGTTGCCGCTCTCGCCATCGCGGCATTCCGCATCGCCATCAAGCCGGCACCTAACTCTGCAATTCTGCGATGACTTCAGCGGCAATACGGCGTGCTTCCACCAGCGCGCCAGGCTCCAGCGAAATGGCCCCCACACGCGCGTGTCCGCCGCCGCCATAGCGCTCGCAGATACTGGCCAGGTTGTGCTTCGGTTCTTCCGGCGTCCATGGATTGGAGCCGACGCTGATCTTGGTGCGAAAGCTGGACGGACTGACAGACACCGTGTACACACTGGTGGGGAACAGATAATAAGGGATGAATTTGTTGTAGCCTTCCACGTCGTATCCGGTCAAATCGAACGTCACCACAGGACCTTGCTGACTGGCGCGATCGCGGATAAAGTCCAGGTTTTTCAGGTGGCGTTCGTAGAGCGGCAGGTACTGCTCTTGGATCTCAGGCAGGGCAATAATTTCATCCAGCGGCATCTCCCGCATCCAGCCAATAATCTGTTGCACCACCGCTGAGCCTTTCGATCCTTCAATCACCAGCGTCAGCTTCATGGCCGGTTCGCCCAGTGCCACTGCCGTTTGCGCATCGCGGTACTGCGCGCCATCGATGATATTCGCCCAGTGCACCAGGTTGTCCAGGTCGGGCGCCGTGAAATTGAAACGCTCCCGAGCGATGGTTGAGATGTAAGAACAACAGCTCTTGAAGGTGGGGTCGTAGAGCTTTTGTGGGTTTTTCTCAAGGGAAAAATGGCGCGCGTCCTCAAGAGTCAGGAACGCGGATTGATGATGATCGAACCACCACGTGAGTTTGGAATTGGGCGAATATTTGAAATCGACAATCGCGTTCACATCGCCGTCAAATAAATTTTCCTCGAAGATTTGCGAGGCCTTGTGCGCCATGCCGGTGTATTGGAATGAAGCTTCGGGATAAAACGCACCCTGCATAAACCTTGTGAAATAAGCGGCTGAGGCTGCGCCGTCGAAACAATGATCGTGATAGAGGACCCGTATATTCATGTATGCGGAAAACCTATCAGGATGCCTGAAAGCCGCTGAAAAAGCAAGTTTCCAAGTTTTCGCTGTGTAAAATCGGGGCGCGGTGATCAAATCTATAGACATTCTCCTGGGGCTGACGCTGGTCATGCTCGTCGCCAGCATGGCCGTCACGGTGCTGACGCAGATCTGGACCACATTCTTCAACATGCGTGGCAAGCATCTGCGCGATGGCCTGATTGACTTGCTCAATCAATTGCACTGCTCGCTAACGCCCACCGACACCAAAGCCATCGCCGAGCACCTGTTGAGGCACCCCTTGATACGCGACGGCGCGAACCGTCTGGGCAGCCTGATTCACCGCGATGAGCTGACGCGGTTGCTGCTGGAAAGCGCGGCGGGGCAGGGAACGCACGTACTTGAAGCTTCCGCCCGTCAGGCCTTAGTAAAGGCGCTGGCGCACAACGGCGTCGCCGACCCGGATGCCTGCCTGGAATGCATTCGCACCGCAGCGCTCTCTCTGGAACTCAGCCAGCCGGCTTTGGCCGTATCCGCGCGCCATGATCTCGCCATTCTTCAAGCCGCCTCCAGCGACTTCGTAGCCAAGATCAACGGGTGGTTCGATCAAACCGTGGACCGCATCAGTGCCCGCTTCACCTACAGCACGCGCCGCGTTACTTTGTTCATTGCTGTCGTCGTGGTGGGCATCACACAAATGGATACGGTGTCGCTGGTGAATCGCCTGTCTACCGACGATGTCCTGCGCGGCTCGCTCGTCCAAAAAGCGTACGCTCAACAACAGTTGAGTAGCATGGATCCACACCAATTGGCCGCACTGGCTTCGCGGGATATCTTTCCCATCGCACAATCTCCCCGCGAATGGGTCAGCCAGTGGCAGCCCGCCAAAATTCCCGGCACCGGCCTCTCCGTGCTTCTCTTAAGCCTGGGCGCGCCGTTCTGGTTTGAAGCCTTGAAGAACATGCTCCGGCTGCGCAGCCTGATTGCCGTGAAGGACGACACGCAGCGTGCCCAACGCAACGAATAAGGCTTACTTCACCTTCGGCTTGCGGTCCAACTGGGGAAGCAATCGTGCCTCTCCGGAGAGTTCAATCAGGGTGGCCAGCCGCTTCACTTTGGTCTCTTCCCGCTTCGCGCTGATTACCCACCACAGAGCGATCCTTCGATAGCCGGCTGGCTTCGATTGGAAGAATTGCCAAGCTGCTTCATGTTTCCTGAAGTACAATTCCTGAGCGGCGCTTAACTCCACGCTTTCCTGCTCGAACGCGTAAATGCCTGACCGCGCTTCCGTGCGGGCTGCGAACGCGGCAATCCCGGCTGGCCGCATCAAGCCAATGGCGGTCAGTTCAGCGACGCGAGCGATGTTGACCGCGCTCCAGATGCTTTTCGCCCTCCGCGGCGTGAAGCGGATGCAATAACACTCTTCATCCAGACGGCGGCGCACGCCATCGATCCACCCGAAGCAAAGCGCACCATCGACGGACTGTGGCCAATCGATACTCGGCTTGCCCGTTCCCTTCTTATAGAAACCAACGACCAGTTCTTTCGAATCGCCATGATGCTTTTCAAGCCAGCGATACCAATCGTCTAGTGTCGTGAAGAACTTGGCCTTCGGCGTCATGTGCGGCTCAGGTTCGCCTCCGCCGCATCCGCTGTATTGCGCATCAACATGGCGATGGTCAACGGGCCCACCCCTCCCGGTACCGGGGTCCACGCACCGGCCTCGCGGGGACCTTCCACCGGATGCACATCGCCCACCAGCACGCTCCCTTTTTCATCGAACGCTGCTAAGCGAGGCGAATCCGCGCCAAAGATTTTAGCCACCTCGGCGCGAACGGTCAGCCGATTGATCCCGACGTCGATGACCGTTGCTCCGGGCCGAATGTGGGCCGCGCCCAGGAAAGCGGGCCGTCCAATGGCCGCAATCAGTATTTCCGCCTCCTGACAAACTTCCGGCAAATGTTTGGTTTTCGAATGGGCGATGGTCACCGTCGCGTCTTCCCGCAACAGCAGCATCGCCACCGGCTTGCCCACAATGTCGCTGCGCCCCACAACCACCGCGCGCTTGCCGGCCATGGGGATTTCGTAACGCTTTAGTAACTCAATAATGCCCGCCGGCGTACACGGGACTGGACCTGGGCGGCCCGTCGATAAATTCCCAACGTTTACCGGGTGAAAACCGTCTACATCTTTCGCGGGGTGGACCGCCAGCAAAATTCGCTGAGCATCCACATTCGCCGGGAGGGGTAGTTGCACCAAAATGCCATCGATATCCGCGCGCAGGTTCAGCCTCGCCACCATATCCAACAGTTCCAATGTGGTTACACTCTCCGGGGGCGTCAGCGTTTCGCTGGCGATGCCCAGGGCGGCGGCGGTCTTTGTCTTATTCCGGACATAAACCTCGGAAGCCGCATTGTCCCCCGCGCGAATCACGGCCAACCCCGGAGGCCGCCCCAGGGCATGAGTGATCCGTTGCACACGCGGCCTGAGTTCCTCCAAAATCTGATCCCTTACACGGTTTCCGTCCAGCAGAGTATTCAAGTTTTCAGTTTAAAGGTGAACGGTTCCGCGCACCCGCTCGTAAGGTATTTTTAAGGATTCTGTATGGCGAGAAAAAAGAAACGAATTATCTGGGTATCGGCAATAGCGGCGGTAGCCCTGGCGGGCGTGTTTTCATTCAAAGCGCTGAGTCATACGGTTGTCAAAATCGATCCCGAAAAGATGGCCAACGTAGAGAAGACCGACCTGGCGCGCTCCGTTGTGGCCACCGGAAAGGTGCAGCCCACCACGCAGGTGGAAATCAAGAGCAAAGCCAGCGGCATTATTCAAAGGCTGCCCGTAAATTTTGGCGACATTGTGCGTCGCGGGCAGATATTGTGCGAGTTGGACAAGAACGATCTTCTTCCGCGCAAACGTGAAGCCGAAGCTTCCCTGCATGTGGCTGAAGCGCAAGTGTCCAGCGCCAAGGCCGATT
>Ga0123336_10003848_pt1 | contig 12389 bp, 11 predicted proteins | sample SSSSmetaG_FD_96466 | JGI IMG/M metagenome (GOLD analysis project Ga0123336, IMG submission 96466) | Glacier valley bacterial and archeal communities from Borup Fiord, Nunavut, Canada, to study Microbial Dark Matter (Phase II) - ​SSSS metaG | ecosystem: Environmental > Aquatic > Freshwater > Ice... | reverse complement strand
GCGGCCTCGGCCAGCGCGCGCCCATGTAGTGCCACCAGCGCCTTGTTGGCCGTCACCACCGGCCGCCCGGCCCGTAATGCCTCCAGCACCAGACCCCTCGCAGGCTCCCCGGCGCCCCCCATCACCTCCACCACCACGTCCACATCAGGGTCGCGCGCCAGGCCGGCGGCATCCTCGTGCCAACGCAGGCCGGACACATCCTCTCCGCGCACGCGCTCGCGGTCCCGCGCGCTGACCGCCGTCACGCGGATCGGCCGCCCGGCCCGCGCCGCGACAATGTCCGCGTTTTCCCGCAGCAGCCGCAACACGCCGCACCCGACCGTTCCCAGCCCGGCCAGCCCAACCCGAAGGGTCAAGGTGCGGGCTCGAGCACCGGGCTCAGCGCCGGCGCCACGTTGCTGTCGGCATGCAGGAACCCGCGGATATTGCGTATCGCCTGGCGCAGCCGCTGGGTGTTCTCCACGAACCCGATGCGCACATGCCCGTCGCCGTGTTCGCCGAAACCCAGGCCTGGTGCGACGGCGACCTGCGCGCGCTGCAACAGCAATTTGGAAAACTCCACGCTGCCGAGTTGCGCATACCGCTCCGGGATCGGCGCCCAGGCGAACATGCTGCCCTCCGGATTGGGAATATGCCAACCCGCCTGGTCCAGCCCTTTGACGATCACATCGCGCCGTTCCTTGTACAGCGCGCGCATTTCGGCCACGCACTCCTGCGGCCCATTCAATGCCGCCGTCGCCGCCACCTGGATCGGGGTGAACGCCCCATAGTCCAGATAGGATTTCATCCGTGCCAGCGCACTCACCAGCTTCGGATTGCCGGCGGCAAACCCGATCCGCCACCCCGGCATGGAATACGTCTTCGACATCGACGTGAACTCGACCGCAATCTCCTTCGCGCCTGGCACCTGCAGGATGGAAGGCGGCGGCGTGTCGCCGAAATAGATCTCCGCATAGGCCAGATCGGACAGGATCCACACTTCATGCCGGCGTGCGAACGCCACCAGCTCGGTATAGAAATCCAGATCGGCCAGATACGCCGTGGGGTTGCTGGGAAAATTCACGATCAGCGCGGTCGGTTTCGGCACCGAATGCCGAACGCCGTTCTCCAGCGCCCGCAACATCGCCTCGCCGGGATGGGCCGGAATGCTGCGCACCGAAGCCCCGGCAATGATGAACCCGAACTGATGGATCGGATAACTCGGATTGGGCACCAGGATCGTATCGCCGGGGCTGGTGATGGCGGACGCCAGGTTCGCCAGCCCCTCCTTCGAGCCCAGGGTGGCAATCACCTCGGTCTCCGGGTCCAGCTTCACGCCGAACCGCCGCGCGTAATACCCGGCCAGCGCCTTTCTCAACCCCGGTATCCCTCGGCTGGTCGAATATCTATGCGTCCGCGGGTCGCTCACCGTTTCCACCAGCTTCGCGACGATGTGGGGTGGCGTCGGGCTGTCCGGATTGCCCATCCCCAGATCGATGATGTCCTGCCCGGCTGCGCGCGCTTTTGCCTTGGCCGAGTTCACTTCGGCGAACACGTAGGGGGGCAAGCGGCGGATGCGGTGGAATTCTTCGTTCATGGTTGGCCTCGGGGGAAGGAAGGAAGCAGTTCTTTTTTGCAAAAAAGAACCAAAAAACCTTTGCGCCGGCGCATCTGGATTATCTGCTTAGCGCCTTCATCGTAGAATTACTCCTCGGCCGAAGGCGCGGGCGCCTAAGCGCACATCGTGAACATGCATCCCGGCAAGCAGTGCCGCCACCGCTTGCGCCCGCTTCAACCCCAGGCCGATCGCCGCCGCCTGGCCTTCGGGCGTGTCCGAGCGTGCCTCCCCCAACCCGATCACCTCCACCCCGCCCCCGTGCCGGTGGTTCAAGAAATCCCGTACCGCTTGTGCCTGGGACGGGGTTACCACATCGCTTCCCTCGGCAAAGAAGATCGGCGTTCCCGCCGGCACTCCCGCCCCCCCGGCCGGCAAGACAAGCGGCGTCGGGGCGGGCTCTGCCGCCACCCCCTCGAACGACGCCGGCGGCGGCGGCGACGCCGGCAAGTCCGGCACCCCCGCCATGTCCGTCTTCGCCCCCACGATCTGCAACGGCGCGCCCTCCGCCGGCCCTGCCACCACCGGCGCTCCTATTTTCGGCGCCGCCGCCTCCGCCGTCTCCAAACTCGCCGCCGCCACCTGGGTCTGCCCCGGCAGCGCCGCTGCTGCGTCCGGCAATGCCGGCACTGGCGCCAGCACCGCGGCGGGCACCGGCGGCACCACGACCGGCACCACCGGCTGGGCCGCGGCCACGCGTTCTGTCCTGTCCCGCTCCGCCGCCAATTGAGCCTGCAAGCCCCGCCGGTACGCGGGATCGGGCATCACCGGACGCGCCGGCACCGTTCCCAATTTCGGGTATGGCAGCCCCGCGCCAGGCGGCGGTGGCCGTGCGGCCGCGATCTCACCCCCCTCCAGATCATGGAACAGGTCCACCGGCCCCGCCAACGGATCGCGGCATCCCGCCAACCCCCAGCAACACAACAGCAGCGCCGCCGGCACCTTCGCTTGAACCAACCGCCCCCGCCCCCTACGCTCTGCAAAATAACCAGGCATAAAGCCGCAGCCTCCGAGACCGCCCGCCTTTTGCCAACCGCAGGCGCGCCGCTTGGAGAAGGATACACCAGGAAATGGCCGAAACCCCAAAACCCGAAGCGCCCTTCAAGCTGCCGGACCCACAGGTGATCGGCCGCACCATGGCCGACGTCGCTGAACGCTCCCAGCGCATCGTCGCCGACTGGCTGGACCGCCAGTCCAAGACCAGGCCCACAGCCGACCCGCTGAACATCGGCCGCGCCTTCCTGGAAATGACCGCCAAGCTGGCCGCCAACCCCGCCCACCTGATGGCCGCCCAGATCGGTTTCTGGCAGGATTACGTGACGCTGTGGCAGAATACCACGCGGCGCATGATGGGCATCGAGTCATCCCCGGTCATCGAGCCCGACGCGAAGGACAAACGGTTCCGCGACGAATCCTGGCGCCAGGGCGAGATCTTCGACTTCATCAAGCAGAGCTATCTGCTCTCCGCCCGCTACGTGAACGATGTCGTCGGCCACGTCGAAGGCCTGAACCCGAAGACCGCGAAGAAGGTTGATTTCTACGCGCGCCAGTTCATGGATGCCATGAGCCCGTCAAACTTCCTGCTGACCAATCCGGAAGTCTTGCGGAAGACGAAGGAGACCGGCGGCGAAAACCTGCTGCGCGGCCTCAACAATCTTTTGACGGACCTCGAACGCGGCCACGGCAAGCTCAGCATCCGCATGACCGATCAGGATGCCTTCAAGCTCGGCGAGAACATCGCCGTCAGCCCCGGCCAGGTGATCTTCCAGAACGAGCTGATGCAGCTGATCCAGTACAACCCCTCGACCGAAACCGTGCTCAAACGCCCGCTTCTCATTCTGCCGCCCTGGATCAACAAGTTCTACATCCTGGATCTGCGCCCCAAGAACAGCCTGGTCCGCTACGCCGTCTCCCAGGGACATACCGTCTTCATGGTCAGCTGGGTCAATCCAGATGAACATCTGTCCGATGCGGGCTTCGAAGACTACATGCATAAGGGCGTGTTCGCCGCGTTGGGCGCGATCGAAGCCGCCACAGGCGAACGCGACGTGAATGCGATCGGCTATTGCCTCGGCGGTACGCTGCTCGGCAGCACGCTCGCCTGGATGGCCAAACGCGGCGACGACCGGATTAAATCGGCCACCTTCTTCGTCTGCCTTCTCGATTTCGAAGAGGCCGGCGAGCTCAGCGTCTTCATCGACGAGGAACAGCTGCAGGCGCTGGAATCCCGCATGCAGGAAAAAGGCTTCCTCGAAGGCCAGGACATGGCCGCCACCTTCAACATGCTGCGCAGCAACGACCTGATCTGGTCCTTCGTCGTCAACAACTACCTGATGGGCAACGACCCGTTCCCCTTCGATCTGCTCTACTGGAATTCCGACGTCACCCGCATGCCCGCCCGCATGCACGCCTTCTACCTGCGCCACATGTATCAGCAGAACCTGCTCAGCACGCCCAACGGTCTCACGCTCGACGGCGAGACGCTGGATCTGTCCTTGGTGAAAACCCCAGCCTATTTCCTCTCCACACGCGAAGACCATATCGCCCCCTGGCGCAGCACCTATCGCGGCACGCAGCTGCTCGGCGGGCCGAAACGCTTCGTGCTGGCCGCCTCTGGCCACATTGCCGGCGTGGTCAACCCGCCGGAGGGCGGCAAATACAACCATTGGATCAACGAATCCCTGCCCGAAAACGCGCAAGATTGGCTGGATGGCGCCTCCGAACTCGCCGGCAGCTGGTGGCCCGACTGGAACCGCTGGATCACCGCGCTGGCCTCGGAACAGGTCCCCGCCCGCACCCCCGGCGACGGCGCGCTCCCCGCGATCGAACCAGCACCTGGGTCGTATGTTCAAGTGAAGTCCGCAGCTTAAAAGCTGGCCCCGCACGCTTCATAGACAAAAGTTTTTTGGTCCTTTTTTTCAAAAAAGGACTGCTTCCTTCCTCCCCCTCCCCATCTGCGTCGGATGCTCCCCCCCAAAGCCCCCATCCCCACCCGCCTGCGCACGCAGCTGGAATCCTTCCTGGTGCTGCGCCGCAACCCGCTCGAGCTATGGGGCGAGCTCGCCTACGAGAAGGAGATTCTGCCCGGCAGCTTCCTGGGGCGGCCGCAGATGATGGTGAACGCGCCGGAGGCCATCCGCCACGTTCTGGTGGGCAATGTGGAGAATTACACGCGCAGCCCGGCGACGCGGCGGGTGCTGCAGCCGGTGCTTGGCGGCGGCCTGTTCCTCGCGGAGGGCGAGGCGTGGCGCCATCAGCGCCGCACGATCGCGCCGGCTTTGGCGCCGCGGACGATGCCGATCCTGGCGCGCCACGTGGTGGTGGCCAGTGCCGCGAGCGAGGCTGCGCTGGCGCGGATGGTGTACCGCCCGGTGGAGCTGCTGCCGCATCTGCAGCATCTGGCGCTGGCGATTGCCGGGCAATCGATGTTCTCTTTGGAGATGGGCGGGTTCGCGGACGAGCTGCGCCGCCTGCTGCTGAGCTATGGGGCGCGCTATGCGCAGCCCGGCGTGCTGGATCTGATGCTGCCGGAGAGCGTGCAATCCTTGACGGACCGGCGGCGGCAGGCGTTTCGCCGCGAATGGCTGGCGTTCCTGGATCGGGTGATCGCGGCGCGGGCGGCTCTGCCGGCTGTGGAAGGCGCGCCACGCGATCTCTATGATCTTCTGACGGCAGCGCGCGATCCAGAGACTGGCGCCGGGTTCGATCATGCGCAGCTGCGCGACGAGGTTTCCACCATGATCCTGGCGGGCCACGAGACGACGGCGGTGACGCTGTTCTGGTCGCTGTATCTGGCGGCGCTGTATCCCGCGCAGCAGGCGGCGCTGTCGGCCGAGGTGTCGGGCCTGGATTTGAGCGAGGCGGGGGCGGCCGGCGTCCTGGCGCAGATGCCGCAGATCCGCGCGCATGTGGACGAGGCTTTGCGCCTGTATCCGCCGGCCTTCCTGCTCGTGCGCCAGGCGCGCGAGGCCGACAGCATCATGGGCCACGCAGTGGCCGCCGGCACCACCATCACGATCTCGCCTTGGGTGATCCACCGGCACCGCGCGCGCTGGAACGACCCCGATGCCTTCGATCCATCACGCTTCCTGCCGGGGGCCACACCGCCGGAGCGGTATGCGTATATGCCATTTGGAGCTGGGCCGCGGATTTGCGTGGGGGCGCAGTTCGCGCTGACGGAGGCTGTGCTGGTGCTGGCGCGGCTGATGCAGCGGTTCCGCTTTACGCTGTCGAGCGATGGGGCGGTGGTGCCGCGGGGGATCGTGACGACGCAGCCGGATAGGGCGGTAAGGTTCGTGGTGGAGCCTCGGTAGGGGAAGCAAGCAGTCCTTTTTTGAAAAAAAGGACCAAAAAACTTTTGTCTGGGCTGTCGCCGAAACAGTGGATAAAGGTTTCGTATGGATGCTTTTGAAAACCTGCTTGAGGTGCGCAACTGCAAGCAGGCGTATCACAAGGATTCGGCCAGCGATTTCGTGGTGCTGGACAACGTGGACGTGCGTATCCGCGCTGGCGAGATCGTGGGGCTGCTGGGGCGGTCCGGGTCCGGAAAGTCCACCCTGCTGCGCATCGTGGCGGGGCTGCTGAAACCCACGTCAGGCCAGGTGATCTGGCGCGGCGCACAGCTGACCGGGCCGGCCGAGGGCGTCGCCATGGTGTTCCAGTCCTTCGCGCTGTTCCCCTGGCTGACGGTGCAGGAAAACGTGGAACTGGGTCTGGAAGCGCAGGGCGTGCCGCGCGCGGAGCGGAACACGCGGGCGGAAGAGGCGATCGATCTGATCGGCCTCGGCGGCTACGAGGACGCCTATCCCAAGGAGATGTCCGGCGGCATGCGCCAGCGCGTAGGGCTGGCGCGCGCGCTGGTGGTGCACCCCGATCTGCTGCTGATGGACGAGCCGTTCTCCGCGCTGGATGTGCTGACGGCGGAGACATTGCGCACCGACCTGATCGATCTGTGGATGGAGCACAAGCTGCCGGTGCGCTCCATACTGATGGTGACGCACAATATCGAGGAAGCGGTGCTGATGTGCGACCGCATCCTGGTGTTCTCTTCCAATCCTGGCCGTGTAGCGCAGGAACTTCTGGTGCCGTTTCCGCATCCGCGCAACCGGCACGATGCGGCATTTCGCAAGTTCGTCGACGATATCTACGCGCTGATGACGCGACGGGCCACCAGCGTTCCGGCGCCGGCGGCTGGCGGGGTGGCCGAGCCACCGATGGCGCAGATCGGGCATGCGCTACATCCGGTGAATATCAATTTGATGGCCGGTTTGATCGAGACGCTGGCCGGCGAGCCGTATCGTGGCCGGGCGGATCTGCCGCCGCTGGCGGCCGCGTTGCAGCTGGAGCTGGATGAATTGCTGCCTTTGGGGGAGACGCTGGCGCTGCTGCGTTTTGGCGAGCTTGAGGAGGGGGACATCAAGCTGACCGATGAGGGGCGACGTTTTGCAGACTCGGATACGGATGAGCGGAAGATCTTGTTCGCGGCGGCGTTGCGCGGGCATGTGAAGTTGGCGGCGAACATCCGCGGGGTTTTGGATGAACGGTGGAACCATCGCGCGAGCGCGGTGCGGTTCCGCGATGAACTGGAGGATCATATGTCGCCGAATTACGCGGAGGATACGTTGCGGGCGGTGATCGGGTGGGGGCGGTTTGCGGAATTGTTCAATTATGATGAGGAGGCGGATCAGTTCTTTTTGGATGTGGATGAGTGAGGGGGAGGGGCATTTTTCGGAGAAGCTGAATTTCACGTGACGATTTTGGCTCGTGGGTGAGCGAGCAAGCAAGCAAGGTTTTTAACCACGAAGGCACGAAGGGCACGAAGTAGGCACGAAGGTATGGGTGATATCGGCATCTTGACTCTGAGATATATAAGTGAAGCAAGACATTATTTTTTCAAAGGAAGCAAAATTTTTATCAATGCTGTCGCGACATTAACGGATAATAGGTCTTTCGACCTTTTTTAAAAAAGGACTGCTTGCTCTCTATCCGTCAAGCTTAGAGCAGGTTGGTATCAAGGTCCGTTACCCATGCTGTGCGCAGCGGCTTCTTCGTGAAATCCTTCGTGTCCTTCGTGCCTTCGTGGTTGACTCTCTTAGCGTCGGGTTTGGGTGCGATGTCCCGCATTTGCTTCGCAATGCGGGCTATCGGCTATTTGGCCAGGCGGGGGAGGAGGGCGTCCAGTCTTCGGCGGCCGGCTGGGGTGGCTTTGAGGTTGGTGGGAGAGTGTTCGAGGTAGCCTTCTTCGATGCATGCTTGGAGGATGAAGGGGTCGACCGCTTCCAGCAGGGGGGTGGCGGTTCTGGCTTCGAAGTGGGCGGCGGCGATGCCTTCGGTGAGGCGGAGGCCCATGAGGAGGGCTTCCCGGGCGCGGGTGGCGGGGGGGATGTCTTCTTCCGGGGTGCTGCCGTGGCCCTGCTGTTCTACGCGGGCGGCCCAGATTTCGGGGGCGCGGTGGCGGCGGGTGGCTGCGATTTTGGTGCCGAAGGCCAGGCGGCCGTGGGCGCCGGGGCCGATGCCGGCGTAGTCGCCGTAACGCCAGTAGGCGAGGTTGTGGCGGCTTTGGGCGCCGGGTTTGGCATAGTTGGAGATTTCGTAGGCGGACAGACCAAACTTTGCGGCTTCTTCTTCGGTGGCGTCGTAGAGGGCTTCGGCGAGAGTGTCGTCGGGGAGAATGATTTCGCCGCGGCGGTGGAGGGCTTCGTAGGCGGTGCCGGGTTCGATGGTGAGCTGGTAGAGGGACAGGTGGTCGGCGGCCAAGGCGAGGGCACGGGTCAGTTCTTCGCGCCACGCGGTCAGGGTTTGGCCCGGCCTGGCATAGATGAGATCGAAGGAGAGGCGGGGGAACACGGCGCGGGCGAATTCGAGGGCGGCGATGGCTTGGGTGGCGGTGTGTGCACGGCCGAGGTTTGCGAGTGCGCCGTCATCCAGCGCCTGGATGCCGAGGGAGAGACGATTGATGCCGGCCTGGCGGAAGGCGGTGAGTTTGTCCTGTTCGACGCTGGTGGGGTTGGCTTCCAGCGTGATTTCGATGCTGGAGGGTGCGTCGAACAAGCGGCGGGCGTCGGCGATCAGCTCGGCCACAGTTTCCGGGTGCATGAGGCTGGGTGTGCCGCCGCCGAAGAAGATGGATTGCAGCCTTCGGGGGCCGAGCCGGGACGCCTCCCAGGCGAGTTCTGTTTGAAGTGCCGCTTTGAAGCGGGCCTGCGGGATGATGTCGCGCACGTGGCTGTTGAAGTCGCAGTAAGGACATTTTGCGAGGCAGAACGGCCAGTGGATATAGAGGGCGAGTGGTTGGTCGGTATCTTGCGCAGTGGTTTCGAGGTGATCTTCTAGGAGCGCCTGCATTGTGTCGGAGCCTCTTCTCGCGCTTTTTAGCGGCGTTCTCGTTCGTGCTGCACCGCCTGACGTGCAGGTTTGCACCGCGGGCGGGTTGCACGGCCGCGTGGATACCCGGGACAAGCCCGGGCATGACGTTAACCTATGGCCAGAGCCAGGCGGCGCCGCGGACGCCGGAGCTGTCGCCATGGGCGTTCCGCAGGATCGGCGTGCTCGCCATGTGGGCATTCACGTGGCGTTGCATCAGGGCGGGCACCTGGTCGTAGAGGTGCGCCATGGCGGACAGGCCGCCGCCGATGACGATTGCGTCTGGGTCCAGGATGTTGACGATGACGGCGAGGGCGCGGGCGGTACGGTCTGCGTGGCGGGCGAGGGCGGCGATGGCGGTGGGGTCGCCGGCGGCGGCGCGGGACGGAAGGGTGCTGGCGTCGGTGTGGCCGGGGCCGTCGGCGTCGGCGGCGAGGGATGGGCCGGCGATGTAACGCTCGATGCAGCCGGTGTTGCGGCAAAAGCAGGGGGCGGGGGGGAGGTCTTCGGCTGTGGGCCAGGGGAGAGGGGTGTGGCCCCATTCGCCGGCGATGCGGTGGCGGCCGGGGAGGACCGCTTTGTCGATGACGATGGCGCCGCCGCAGCCGGTGCCGAGGATGACGCCGAAGACGACGCGGTGGGCGGCGGCCGCACCGTCGGAGGCTTCGGAGAGGGCGAAGCAGTTGGCGTCGTTTTCCACGCGGACTTCGCGGTCCAGCGCGGCGCCTAGGTCTCGGTCGAAGGGGTGGCCGTTCATCCAGATGGAGTTGGCGTTGAGCACGGTGCCGGTGGCGGGGCTGATGGCGCCGGGGATGCCGACGCCGATGGTGCAGGTGGTTTGGAGTTCGGCTTCGGCTTGGGCGACGAGGGATTGCACGGCGGCGATGGCGGCATCGTAGGTGCGCGGATTGGGGATGCGGCGGCGCAGCAGGGGGGTGTTGGTTTCGTCCAGCGCGATGATCTCTATTTTCGTGCCGCCGAAGTCGATGCCGATGCGTGCTCGTCTCACCCGTGTTAATCCTCAGGACTGTTTCAGGAGCCGCCGGTGTCCGCCTATGCGCGCCTAGCCGACCGTTTTGCCCGCATAGCCACTCTGTCGGAAGCTGGCGAGATGCTGAGCTGGGATGCGAGTACTGTGATGCCGCCTGGCGGGGCGGAGGCGCGCGGGGATCAGCTGGCGGTGCTGGCCGGAATGGGGCACGCGATGCTGACGGCGCCGGAGGCGGCGGCCGATTTCGGCGCGGCGGAGGCGCCGGCAGGGGATTGGGAGGCGGCCAATCTTTCGCTCATGCGGGCGGCGCATCTGCGTGCCACCGCGCTGCCGGCCGAGCTGGTGGAGGCGGAGACCAGGGCGCAGTCGGCTTGCGAGATGGTGTGGCGGGAGGCGCGGCCGGCGGCCGATTTCGGGCGCGTGGCGCCGTATCTGGAGGAGGTGGTGCGGCTGGCGCGGGCGCGGGGCGAGGCGCTGGCGGGGCCGCTGGGGCTTTCGCCGTATGACGCGCTGATGGACGGGTTTCAGCGCGGCGTGACGAGCGCCGATGTGGAGCCGGTGTTCGCGCGGCTGGAGGCGTTTTTGGGGGAGGCTTTGCCGGCGGCGGAGGCTCGGCAGGCGGCGCGGCCGGCGCCGGTGGGGCTGTGCGGGGTGTTTGCCGCCGAGGTGCAGGAGGCGTTGTGCAAGCGGCTGGCTGGGCTGGCTGGGCTGGATTTCAGCCATGCGCGGCTGGACCGGTCGCTGCATCCGTTCTGCGGCGGCACGCCCACCGATGTGCGCATCACCACGCGTTATGACGGGTCCGATCCGGCGCAGGCGATCATGGGCGTGCTGCATGAGACGGGGCATGCGCTGTATGAGCGTGGGCTGCCGGAGGCGTGGCGCCGGCAGCCGGTGGGGACGGCGGCGGGGATGGCGGCGCATGAGAGCCAGAGTTTGATCGTGGAGATGCAGGCGGCGCGCAGCGATGCGTATCTGGGGTGGTTGTCGGGCGAGCTGGTGGGGGCGTTTGGCGATGGGGGGGTGGCCACCACGCCGTCCAATCTGGCGCGGCTTTGGCGGCGGGTGGAGCGGGGGTTTATTCGGGTGGAGGCGGATGAGATGACGTATCCGGCGCATGTGATCATGCGGTTTCGGCTGGAGCGGGCGTTGATTTCTGGCGATCTGGCGGTGCGGGATCTGCCGGGGGCCTGGGGGGACGCGCAGCAGGCGTTGCTGGGGATACGGCCGCCGGACGACCGGGTGGGGTGTTTGCAGGATATCCATTGGTATGACGGGCTGTTCGGGTATTTTCCCAGTTATACGCTGGGGGCGATGGCGGCGGCGCAGTTGATGGCGGCGGCGCGGCGGGAGCTGCCGGGGCTGGATGCGGCGTTTGGGCGTGGGGATTTGTCGCCGCTGGTGGGGTGGCTGGCCGCGCATGTGCACGCGCATGGGAATCGGCTGGGCTTTTCGGAGTTGCTGGTGGCGGCTACGGGGAAGGTGTTGGATGCAGGGGATTTCGAGCGGCATTTGACGGCGCGGTATTTGGGTTGAATGGGTTGATGGGTTGCACGACATAGGGCAGAGCGGAGGCTTGCCATGCAGCATGTGACGTTTTCTGACCTGCGGTTGAACCTGGAGCGTTTTCTGGACGAAGCGGTGGAGGGCCGGGCGCCGGTTGTGATCACCCGTGCGGCCGGGCAGGGGCGTGCCGTGCTGATTGCGGAGGAGGAGCTTGAGGGATTGCAGGAGACGCTGCATCTGCTGCGCAGTCCTGCCAATGCGACGCGGCTTCTTCGGTCGGTGGAGGCTGCCGATAGCGGGCGGTATCAGGAGCATGCTTTGTTCGAGCCAGAGTGAAGCTTTGTTTCATGCCTGAAGCTTGGGAGGACTATCAGTATTGGATTGAGCAAGACGCGCGTGTTCTGCGCCGTTTGAACGCGCTCATTCAGGACACAAGCCGTAATCCGTCCAAGGGGCTGGGCAAGCCGGAGCCGTTGAAGGGCAAATTGAGCGGATGGTGGTCGCGCCGGATTACGGCCGAACACGGGCTCGTTTATCGCGTGACTGGCAACTCGGGAGACGATCAGCGTTTGGAGATTGCCACCTGCCGTTATCATTACTGAGCGGGTCGGAAAAGGGTCGTTTATGTCCGAGAAGACGGGGCTGGTTGTTGCGGTTCTTTTGGGGTCTGTGCGGCGCGATAGGCTGGGGATACGGGCGGCGCGGTTGGTGGTGAATGCGTTGGCGGCGCGGGGGCATGAGGCGGTGTTGGTGGATCCGATGGAGTTGGAGCTGCCGCTGCTGGACCGGATGTACAAGGAGCATCCGAAGGGGGAGGCGCCGGCGGAGTTGGAGCGGCTGGCGACGCTGTACCGGCGGGCGGATGGGTTTATTGTTGTGAGTGCGGAATATAATCATGGCATTCCGCCGGCTTTGAAGAATTTGCTGGATTACTTT
>Ga0123336_10003845_pt1 | contig 12391 bp, 13 predicted proteins | sample SSSSmetaG_FD_96466 | JGI IMG/M metagenome (GOLD analysis project Ga0123336, IMG submission 96466) | Glacier valley bacterial and archeal communities from Borup Fiord, Nunavut, Canada, to study Microbial Dark Matter (Phase II) - ​SSSS metaG | ecosystem: Environmental > Aquatic > Freshwater > Ice... | reverse complement strand
GTCGCAGGCGCCCGAAGCTGAGCATGGGGTGGACATTGGCGGGCCACCACGCGAGCTGGAGCGCGATGAGCGCGCCGACCAGCATTCCGACGATTCCCCAGATCACCGAGGCCATCACGAAGTTGCGGGGCGTGGCGTCGTCGTAGACGACCTTCACGCGCGCGGCCGCCGGCTCGAACGTCGCGTCGTCCGCGATCGCGGGGGAATTGAGCGTGCTCATGATTCGATTTCCTTGGGTTCCTTCACGAGAGGCTCGCCGTCGTCCTCGACGGGGAGCAGGGCGAGACGATCGGAGTGCTCGAAGCTGCGCTGGCGGCAGGTGAACGCGAAGAGCACGATGGAGCCGACGACCAGCAGCAGGCTGACGAAGACCTGGAGGATCAGGATGTCCACGTGGACCTCCGCTTGCGGGTGAGCTGCGCGGTGGTGGCGAGCACGGTGGTGAGCGAGCTGACGGGCATCAGGATCGCGCACCAGAGCGGGGTCATCCGTCCGGCGAGCGCGAGCGATACCGTGATGACGTTGTAGAAGGTGGCGATGGCGAGGTTCGCGTGGACCACACGCCGTAGGCGCTTCGCCATGTGCAGCGCCGCGCGGATCGGACCGAGCCCGGGAGAGACGAAGTAGAAGTCGCAGCGCGCCGCCATGAACGGGCGATCGATGGCCGGCGTGCCCGCGCAGTACGCCTCCTCGGCGACCAGGCTGTCGTTGATGCCGTCGCCCACGAAGAGGGTCTTTCGCGCGTCGCGCGCGGTGAGCTGGCGGAGCCAGGCCGCCTTGCCCTCGGGGGAGCGCGCGCCGAACGCGCGCTCCGGGGGGATGCCGCAGGCCTCGGCCATGATGCGGGTGGGCTCGGGCGCGTCGCCGGAGAGGACGCACGGCTCGTAGCCCTCGCGGGCGAGCGCACGCACCTCCGCCTGCGCCCCCGGGCGCGCCTCCTCAGCGGTGATGACGGCGGCGACCACGACGCCGTCGCGCGTGAGGACCACGTCCGCACCTTCTACACCGGCAGCGCCGTCCGTCGCCCAGCGCGGCGCGCCGAGGCGCCAGAGGCCGCGTTGGTCGGTCGTCTCCAGGCCGCGGCCGGCGATCTCGCGGACCACGCGCGCGGCGTCGAAGGCGCCGGAGACGCCGAGCTTCTCGAGGGCCGTCGCCACCGCGCGGCTCTTCGGATGCGAGCTGCGCACCGCCAGGTCGTAGGCGATCGCGCGCTCGCTGCCGCTCAGCGCGCGCAGCACCTCGGGGTCGTGGACCACGAGCAGGCCGGTGGTGAGGGTGCCGGTCTTGTCGAAGACCACGCGCTCCACGCTCGCCGCGCGGTCCAGGAAGCCCGGCGTGCGGACGAACAGCCCGACGCGCCGCAGCTGCGCCTGCGCGAGCTCGTAGGCGAGGGGCGTGGCGATGCCGAACGCGCACGGGCAGGTCACGATGAGCACGGCCGCCACCACGTCGAGCGAGCGACCGAGGTCGTGCGTGACGAGGAGCCAGCCCAGGAAGCCCGCGCCGGCGATGACCAGCACGCTCGCGACGTAGAGCGTGGTGAGGCGCTTCCACCACGGCGTCGCGCGGGCCAGGTCGTCGTCGCGGCGCGTGGACGTGCGGAGGAGCGTGACCACCGCCGAGGCGTCGAACGCTGCCGCTGCGCGCACGGTGACCGCGCGCGTGTCCTGGCAGAACGCGCCCGCGGGGACGAGCTCGCCGGCCGCAAACGCCCGCGGCGCGCTCTCACCGTTGATCCAGTCGAGGGAGAAGACCGCGGGCTGATCGCCGAGGAGCACGCTCTCCACCGGGACGAGGTCCTGGTGGCCGATCAGCAGCACGTCGCCCTCCGCGATCGCGAGGCAGCGCACGAGCGACACTGCGCCCTCTGCCACGCGCCGCGTGTACAGGCCCTCCGCTCCTTCGCTCGCGAGGAGGTACGCGCGGTTCTTCGCGAGCACGCGCTCCTGGAGGAAGCGTCCGACGAGCATCAACGCGATGAACACGTTGATGGTGTCGAAGTAAGAGGTCGCGCCGCCGCGCGTCGCGTACGTGTACGTCGAGCTCGTGAAGGCGAGCGCGATGCCGAGCGCGATCGGCAGGTCGAGGTGGAGCACGCGGCGGCGGACGGCCTGCCAGGCGGAGCGGAAGAAGACCGTCCCGCCGACCAGCACGCTCACGAACGAGAGCGCGAAGTCGAGCGCGTGGAAGAGCCGGTACACGCGGCCCTCGGGGAGGCCGCAGTACATCGCGAAGCCGAAGATCATGGTGTTCATCGCGATGGCGATGCACACGCCCATGCGCCACACGAGCTCCGAGCTCGCCGCGCGCGCGGCGCCGCCCTTGAGCGGGGGACCGAAGCGGTAGCCGAACGCCTCGATGCTCTCCACGTACGCGGTGAGCGGGAACGCAGGGCCGACGGTGAGCTCCACGGAGCCCACGGCCGAGTTGACGACGATGCCGGCGCTGCTCGGCTCACGACGGAAGATCGCCTCGAGGAGCCAGACGCACGCGGAGCAGTGCAGCCCCTGCACGTCGAGCACGATGCGCGAGAGGCCGGGAGGCTGCGCGCCGAGGCGCGTGGCGACCGGCTCGAGCCACTTGTGGTCGGCCGCGGCCTGGACGACGGGATGGCCCGTTCCGCCGCCGAGATCGTAGTAGCGATCGAGGCCGCCGCTCGCGAGCAGCGCGTGCACCGCCTCGCAGCCGCGGCAGCAGAAGTCGCTCGCTGCGCCCGGGGCGATCGGCAGCTGGCAGTGGAGACATGCAGCCTCGCGAACCGCGCGCGCTCTGGGGTCGATCGTCGCGCTCCGCGTCGTGGTCGCTGCGGCCATCGCGACGCCCCTTCGCAAGCGTCGTTCCAACGCGATCCCGCGTCTTCGCGGCGCGGGTGCGCCGCGAAGGCGCGCAGGAGCTGCGTGCGGCCGCAGCTTCTGCGGCGCGCGTGCAGCTCAGTCCTTCGTCGTCGGCAGGATGTAGCCCATTGCCTGCGCCACCCAGCGGAGCGCGTCCGTCGCCGTGAACATCCCGACGACGCGGCCCTCGCGGTCCACCACCGGGACCTCGTGGACCGACTCGGTCGCCATCAGCGAGATCGCGTAGGCGACGGGCGCGTCCTCGGGGAGGCCGTGGACCACCGGGCTCATGAGGTCGGCGACGGTCCGGAGAGGCGCGCCCTCCGCCGCCTCCGCCGCCTCCGCCTCGTGCTCGCGCTCGCGCAGTAGGTCGGTCCTCGACACGATCCCGACCAGGCAGTGGCTCTCGTCGACCACGGGCGCGGCGCGCAGCTCCTGCTGGGCGAAGAGCGTCGCCAGGGTGGCGACGGCGAGGGAGGAGCGCACGCAGGTGATGTCGGTGCCGACGACGTCGCCGAGCCGCACGCGGATCGCGGCCTCCGCCACGTCGACGCGCTTCGCGACCGCCGCTTCACCGGGCGCGAGGCACTCCACCGTTCCGTGCTCGCCGCGCGGCGCGACGGAGATGGCGCTGCGCTCGGCGCACGCGAGGCAGGTCAGGAGCGGAATGCTCTCGGCCCGGCGCGGACACTGGACGACGTGTTCGACGGCGATCGAGCCATCGTCGGCGAGGACGCGACAGCGGCGGACGGGGAGCTTCATGCCGGATGGCCATCCATGGGCCGTGCCAGGAAATTTGGCCGATCAGCGCGAGGGGGGCTTCGAGACGCGCTCCTTGCTCAGGCCGTACTCGTGGAGGCGGTACTGGATGGTACGTACGCTGATATCGAGGAGCTCGGCGGCCTTGGTGGTCGAGCCGTCGGTCGCCTCGAGCGTGGCGAGGATGGCCCACCGCTCGACCTCCGCCATCGTGGCGCCGGGCACGCGTACCGGCCCGCGCATGGGCTGCGCGGCGTCGAACGGCAGATCGCCCGCTTCGATCTCCGAGCCCTCGCACAGCACCACCGCCCGCTCCATCGCGTTCTCCAGCTCGCGGACGTTTCCCGGCCAGCGGTGCGCGAGCACCTTGTTGCGTGCGCCCTCGGAGAGCTGCTCGACGGGCTTCTTGTTGTCCTCGGAGAAGCGCCGGAGGAACGCGTTCGCGAGGACCAGGACGTCACTGCCGCGGAGCCGCAGCGGCGGCATCTCGAGGTGCACGACGTTCAGGCGGTAGTAGAGATCTTCCCGGAAGCGACCTTCGCGCACCTCGGCGTCGAGGTCGCGGTTGGTCGCGGTGATCACGCGCACGTCGACGGCGATGGTCTCGTTGCCGCCCACGCGCTCCAGCTGGCGCTCCTGGAGGACGCGCAGCAGCTTGGTCTGGACGAGCGGCGAGAGCTCGCCGATCTCGTCGAGGAAGAGCGTGCCGCCGTTCGCTTGCTCGAAGCGCCCCACGCGCCGCTTGTCCGCTCCGGTGAACGCGCCGCGCTCGTGGCCGAACAGCTCGGTCTCGAGGAGGGTCTCGGGAATGGATGCACAGTGCAAGGAAACGAAGGGCGCGGCGGCGCGCGGGCTGAGCGCATGGATGGCGCGCGCGAGCTCGCCCTTGCCCGTGCCGCTCTCGCCGGTGATGAGCACCGTCGCTCGCGAGGCGGCGACCTGACGCGCGACGCGGTAGACCTTCTGCATCGCCGGGCTCACGCCGATGAGCCCCTGGAGGCCTTCGCAGTCGCGCTCGCGGAGCTGGCGGCGCAGGTTCTCGGCCTCGACGCGCAGGACCCGCCGCTCCCGCCCGCGTTCGATGGCCATGAGGAGCGCGTCGAAATCCATGGGCTTGGTCAGGAAGTCGGAGGCGCCGGCCCTCATCGCCTCCACCGCGGCGGCGACGTCACCGAACGCGGTGGCGACGATCACCGGCAGGTCGCGATCGAGCTCGCGGAGCTTGCCGAGGAGCGTCAGTCCATCCATGACCGGCATCCGGAGATCGGTAACGACCACCTCGGGCGGCCGCTCGGCCACGACCGCGAGCGCCTCGCGGCCGTTCTGCGCCGTGTCGACGACGTAGCCGGCCTGATGCAGGAGCTTCTCGAGGCCGCTGCGCGCGTTGGCCTCGTCGTCGACCACCAGGATCCGGGTCGGGTTCATCGCCGCTCCGTTCCCGCGCGGCCGCGCAAGCGCCGCGCCCCTGCGCAAGCTTTGCGCATCATTGCGCGACCTGCGTGGCCAGCGCCGCCGCCAGTCGGGTGAGCAGATCGCCGTAGTCGAGCGGCTTGGTGAGCACCTCGATCGGCGGCTCGAGCGGGTCGAGCGCGCCGGTCAACGCGTGCGGATACCCGGTGACGACGAAGAGCGCGACGTTCGGGCGCTGGAAGCGAGCGTAGCGTCCGACCGCGAGCCCATCGGCGTGAAGCAGGTGAAAATCCGTGACGACGGCGTGTGGACTGGGCCGGCGACCGAGGCGCGCGAGGGCCGCCGCGCCGTCGCTCGTGACCTCGGTGTCGTAGCCGTCGGCGCTGAGCAAGCGAGCCAGGAGGCTGGCGCTCCGCGCATCGTCGTCGACCACGAGCACGAGGGGCCGGAGCTGGAGTGGGGCGTCCATCGGTGTTGCGCGCTGGGGATCCTTCATCGCGCGTCCTCGGCGAGGTCCTACAAACGCCGTGCCGTCGCCCCGCCGCCGCTGGCCCCGCCCTTGCTCGAGCCCCGCCGTGAGGACGTAGCGAATGACGATGCACCCCGATACCGAAAGCGCCGTCGCCGCCCCCGTGCCGGCCGACCTGGTCGCGGACCTGCTGCGGCCCGAGGCCTACCCCGCGCCCTGGCCCTCGCGCGTCGAGCTCCGCGAGACCCACGTCTCGAACGTCTTCCTCACGGACGGCGACGTCTACAAGGTGAAGAAGCCCGTGAACCTCGGGTTCCTCGACTTCACGACGCTCGCCGCGCGCCGCAGCGCCTGCGAGGCGGAGCTGCTCCTCAACGCGCGTCTCGCCGCCGGCGTGTACCTCGGGCTGGTGCCGGTGCGTCTCGACGAGGCGGGCCGCCATCACCTCGGGCCCTCGGGCGAGGTGGTCGACTGGGCGGTGCACATGCTCCGCCTGCCCGATGCGGTGCGCGCCGACGTCCGCCTCGCGGCGGGTACGCTGACCGCCGCGCATGTCGACGCCACCGCCGCGATGCTCGCCGACTTCCACGCCCGCGCCGCGAGCGCGGACGCCGGACGCTGGGGCACGGTCGCGGCGATCCGGCGCAACGTGGTCGACAACTTCGCGGCGCTGGACGCGGCGTCTTCGGGGCTCGTCGGCCCGGAGGAGGCACGTGAGATCGAGCGCTGGCAGCTCGATGTCCTGAGGGATCGCGCGCGCACCTTCGAGCGCCGGCTCGCGCATGGACGCGTCCGCGACGGTCACGGCGATCTTCGCCTCGAGCACCTCTACTGCGGGGACGCAGGGGAGCTCACGATCATCGACTGCATCGAGTTCAGCGACCGCTTTCGCTACGCGGACGTGTGCGCGGACGTCGCCTTCCTCTCCATGGACCTCGCGGCCCACGGTCGGGTCGACCTCGCGGAGCGCTTCCTCGCGCGCTATGCGCGCGCCGCCAACGACTTCGATCTCTATGCGGTCGTCGACTTCTACGAGGCCTACCGCGCGTACGTGCGGGCGAAGGTCGCCGTCCTCACGGCCCAGCAGGCGACGGGGGTGCACCGCGAGCGCGCGCGCGTCGAGGCGCGGCGTCACTTCGCGCTCGCGTTGTCCGCCAGCCGCCGCTGGCTCCTCACGCCGGCGGTGGTGGCGGTGGGCGGGATCATCGCGTCGGGCAAGAGTACGGTCGCCGACGCGCTGGGCGATCGCCTGTCCGCGCCCGTGATCGATGCCGACCGCACGCGCAAGCACCTGCTCGGGCTCGCGCCCACGACCCACGACGACTCGCAGGCCTTCGAGGGCGCGTACGACCCGGCGCTGACCGACCGCGTCTACGCCGAGCTGCTGCACCAGGCCGGGACCGTGCTCGAGTCCGGGCGGCCCGTGGTGCTCGATGCCTCGTTCCGTACCGAAAAGATGCGGCGCGCCGCGCGCGACCTCGCGCAGGAGCACGGCGTCCCGTTCCTGATGGTGGAGTGTCGCGCCCGCCCCGAGGTGTGCCGGGAGCGGCTCGTGCGTCGCGAGCAGGAGGCGAGCGTCTCGGACGGGCGACTCGCGATCTTCGACGCGTTCTGCGCGCGCGTGGAGCCCGCTGGCGAGCTGCCCGGCGCGCAGCGGCTGGTCGTGGACACCGAGGCGCCGCTCGCCGCGACCCTGGCCCTGCTCGAGTCACGCCTCCAGTCCTGGCCGGCGGGCCTGACGTCGTGACGTCGCTCCGCATCAAGCATCCCATCCTGCGCCTCGACGTCGTGGAGGCGGACGGGACGCTCGTGAGTGAGCACGTGGTGTTCTGCCAGCAGCAGCGGCAGACGGTGCATGTCGAGGAGTGCTGCGCGTGCGTGCACTGTGATGCCATCGCCGACGGCGAGCCGCCCACCGTGGACTGCTCGACTGCCGCGCCGCCCGCCGCGCTGCCGCCCGACCGCGATGGCGAGTCGACAGCCGTGGGGAGCATGCTGTGCCGGGGCACCGTCGTCGTCGCGCAGTCGGTCTCCCTGATGCGCGCGCTGGCGCTCGTCCACGACGATGATCGGCGATCGCTGGCTATCGTGGACGACGCGCACGTGATGGTCGGGGTCGTGCACGACGGCGCGGCCGGACGCTCGCGGCGGCCGCACGCCGCTTCGGTCGGGGCGGCGATGACGGCGGTGATCGCCATCGACGAGCGCACCCCGGTGCGCGTCGCGCTCCGCCTCCTCGCCGCGAGCCATCTGCGCGAGGCGACGGTGGTCTCCGGCGTCGGCGTCCCGATCGGCGTCTTCACCGACGTCGACGGGCTCCGCTGGATCGCGCGCGCGCGCCGCTGACGTGAGGCAGAGGATCGTCTCGCCGCCGTACTATGGCGCGGCGCGGTCGGTGAGGAGCGCGAGCGAGTCGGACGCCGTGAAGAGGCCGACCACCTGACCGCGGTCGACGACCACAGCGCATTCGAGGCCGCGCGCGCTCATCTCGCGGGCCACGTCGGTCACGAGATCGCCGGGCGCGACGGCGCACGGCGGCGCCGAGAGGGCGGCCGCGATGAAGTCGACCGGCGCGCGCGCGGTGTCGGTCGCCTCGGCGGTGTAGAGGTCGTCGTGCGAGAGGACCCCGATCAGCCGGCGCTCCTCATCGAGCACGGGCAGGTGACGGACGCCGTGCCCGCTCATCAGCGCGTGCGCGACCGCGAAGTGGGCGTCCGCGCGGATGGTGGGGGGCGCTACCTTCATGACCTCCGCGATGGTGAGCGGTCGAGCGGAGGGCGGCGGCGACCACACCATGACGGCCGTCACGACGCCTCGCCGGCGGTGGCTTCGAAGATGTCGCGGAGCGAGATGACGCCGAGCGGGCGCTCGTCGTCGTCGGCGACCGCCAGGACGGAGTGGTGATGCAGGAGCATCTGGCGCTTCACCTCACCGATGGAGTGCGTGGGGCGACACGTGATGGCGTGCGGAGTCATGACGTCGGAGATGGAGATGTCCTTGGCCTCCTCGTTCTCCGCGCACACCCGGAGCGCGAGGTCGCGCTCGGTGACCACGCCGACGAGGCGTCCCTCGGCGTCGCAGACGGCCAGGAAACCGACGCTGTGCTCACGCATGAGGCAGGCGGCGAAGAGCACGTCTTCCTCCGCGCGGACCGTCCGCGCCGGGGCGCTCATGATCTCCATGCACTTCATCGGTGACCTCCACCTGGCGGCGTGCGAGGACCGTGCCGCGTCGCGCACTCACGCCGGCTGCAGCGTCCGGTAGAGGCGCGTGCAAGGCGTTCGCTTCCGTGCAGGAACTGCACGTCCCGGCGGCGTCGCGCGCACGAGACTGCGGCAAAAACCCGCGCCCGGGAGCTGCGACACTCGCGCCGCAGAGCCCACGCTTGCCGGAGTGGCTCGCGCGGTACTACGCGCGCGGTGCGGGCTCGGCCGCGGCGGTCGCGAGCATCGCCGCCTCGAGCTGGTCGGTCGTGAACGGCTTGTCGACGCGCTCGTTCGGGATCCGGTCGAGGAACGCGCGGGAGCGGTCGGTGAAGGCGCCGCCGCTGATGAAGACGAAGCGGCGCTCCAGGCCGGGCCGCTCGACCGCGATGGTGTCGTAGACGTCGATCCCCGAGACCCGCGGCATCATCAGATCGCAGATGACGACGTCGAAGGCGTCGTTCTCGCGCAGCCGGGCGAGACCGAGCTCGCCGGAGATCACCACCTCGACGCGGTGATGGTCGAACACCGTGGCCAGCAGCCGCCCGATGGCCGGCTCGTCGTCGATGACGAGCACCCGGAGCGGAGCGTCCGAGGACGAAGAGGGGGTCGAGGACCGCTTCACGCAAGGCAGCATAGCGCCCCTCCGCGCCGCCGTCTTCGCGACGATCAGGAAGGACGGGACGTGCGCGGCAGCGACAGCGTGAAGGTCGTGGAGCCATCGGCGGAGCGCACCTCGAGCGTCCCTCCGTGGGAGCGCACGATCTCGCTCGAGATGTAGAGGCCGAGGCCCATGTGGCCGACCCTCCCGCCCTCGGCGCCGCTCCGAAATGGCTCGAACAGCGTCGGTAGCAGGGCGAGCGGGATGGTCGGCCCCCGGTTCGAGATCTCGACGACGACCATCGTGCCGTGGCCGCGCACCGCGACCGTCACCGGCGTCGCAGACGACCCGTGATCGAGGGCATTTCCGACCAGGTTCGAGGCCACGACCGCCAGGCGATCGCCGTCCCAGTGGCCCGTCACGTCCCCCGTGACCTCCAGCTGGATGTCCGCCTTCGAGCCGAGCCGATGCTCCTCGACGACGTCCCGCAGGATCGCGCCGAGGTCGGCGGGCGTCAGCTCGAGCGAGATCCCTCCCCCCAGCGTCCCTCGCGTGAAGTCGAGCACCTGGGAGATCATGCGCGCCATGCGCTGGCCGCTATCGACGATCCGATCGACGAGCCGGCCATCGGCGTCCCCCAGCTCCCCGTGCGCGATGAGGAGGCGGCTCGCGATCAGGATCGAGTTGAGCGGGGTGCGCAGGTCGTGGCCGACGATGGCGATCAGGCGCTCACGAAACGCCGCGACCGAGCGGAGCTCCTCCGCCTCGCCCTGCGCGCGCAGGGTGGCAAGAACGAGGTGCTCGTTCGCGTCGCGCTGGTCGCTGAGGACCTCCGCATCGGTGGGCTCAGCGGGCGGAGGTGGAATTTCGGTCGGATTCATCGCGCGATTCTCCCTCGCGGGGCGTCCCGGTGAGCAGACCTCGGTAGGCGCCGAGGCGCGCGCCGATGATGAGCGTACCGCTGGAATCGATCGAGTATTCTCGGATTTCCTTGCTGTGCTGGCTGTTGCGCACCTTGACCACGGAGATCGCGCGGCGCAGCTCGCCCTCGAGCTCGAGGTAACGCTGCATGATGATGGCGTCGCTCAGGAACGCGATGCCGTGCGGGCTGAACTGGAGGTTCGTGTAGGCGTCGGGCAGCTCGACGGTGGAGACGACGGTCACCCCCATGCTCGTGAGCGCGCCGACCATGCGGTAGAGCGACTCGCGGAAGTCCTCGCGGAACGTGGGCGCGAGCGCCAGCTCGAGGCCGGAGAGCGAGTCGATGACCGCGCGCTTCGCGCCGGTGCGCCCCACCGCCTCCCGCAGCGCGGTGAGGGTCTCGTCGATCGAGAGGTCGAGCGGCCTCAGGTAGACGATCTCGACCTTCTTCTGCGCCACGAACTGCGCGAGCTCCGCGCCCCGCGATGTGGTGTGCAGGTAGTCGTTGGGGCGCTTCTCGAAGACGGCGATGACGCCGGGCTCTCCGGCCTTGACCCCGGCCATGATGAACTCGTTCGAGAGCACCGTCTTGCCCGAGCCCGAGGGCCCGGCCACGAGCACCGAGTAGCCGCGCGGGACGCCTCCGCCCAGCATCTCGTCGAGCGCGACCACGCCGATCGGTAGCCGCTGCTCGAGCGGCGAGGTGCCGCTCGCCACCTCGTCGGGCTTGGGGAGCCGCGGGTAGACGTGGACCCCGTCGTCGGTGAGGCGCATCGTCTGGAGGCCGGGGATCTGCCCCTGGCCGCGCATCTTTACCACCTGGAGCTTGCGCACGACGGAGTTGCGCTCGACCGCCTGGGTGAGCCACACGACCCCGTCCGCCACGGTGAAGACCGAGCCGTCCTCGTCCTCCTGGGTGTACTCGCCGAGCATGAAGGTGGTGGCCTCGCAGCTCGTGAGGTGGATCGCGAGCCGCTGCATGAAGTCCTGCGTCTCATGCTCGCCGGTCGCTCCGGCGAGCGTCCGGCGGACCATCGCGCGGAAGGAGTCCACGACGACGATCTGCGGATTCCAGCGATCGACCTCCTCGATGATCCGGCTCAGCACGCGCTCCATCCCGCCCTCGGACTGCGCCTCGTCGCTGAGGTTGATGAAGCGGATCGACTCGTTCACCTTGGAGGCATCGAAGAAGGAGAACTGCTGCTGGTAGCGCAGCATCTTCAGCGGCGGCTCGCCGAGGATGGTGAAGAACAGCGCCGTGGCGTCGGGGCGCGCGTTGGCGAACATGATCTGGTGACCGAGCGTGGTCTTGCCGGAGCCGGCGCTACCCACGATGAGGTTCAAGGAGAGCTCGGGGATACCGCCGCCCAGCACCTCGTCCAGGCCGGGTACCCCCGAGGTCAGCTTCCGAATCGGTACGCGAACGCTCATTGCTCCGTCTCCTGCACGCTCTGCTCGATCGCGGGGAAAGCCCCTCCAAGCACTTGCCATACCAGCGGCTCGCCGATGAAGGACGTGAGGAGGCCGAGCAGCGTGCCGTAGAGGGCCGCGGCTGCGGCAACGAGCGCCGCGGGCTCGTGCTCGTGCACGTGGAGGCAGATCCTCAGGCGCTCCTCGGTCGTCTCCGTCGCCCCCGCGGGCTTGACGGCCAGCGAAGCGAAGCACGCATGCTCCCTCGCGGTGAGCTTCGCGCCGCGGGTGAGGAGCGCCCGCGTGCCCGCGACGCCGATGAGCGGCTCGAGGCGCGCGGCCAGCCGCGCATGGACGCGCAGCGCCGCCTCCGGGCCCGCGCCCTCGAGCGCGAGCAGCTGGAGCGCCACGTCCACGTGCTTCACGGCCCCTCGCCTTCGACGAGCCTGCGCACTGCCGCCGCGCCGCCTCGTCGAGCATCGCGATCCGGCCGGACCGGTAGAGGAGCGCCACCGCCTCGTGGAGCGCGGCGACGAGCGCCTCGAGCATCCCGCGGCCACACGAACGGCGCCGCGGAGGTCTCGCGCTCCCGCGGATCGCTGAGGCTCGGGCGCTCGTCGGACGCGCGCAGCTCTTCGGAGGCCTCACCCAACTTGCTTCGCGGACCTCCTGATCGGCCACACTACCTCTGTTCCGGTGGGGCGCAGCACCTGCTGACGACAATCGCCCGGCCCATGCTTCAGCTGGCGCGGCGATTGTGTCGAATGCGCGTTGCGACCCGTGC
>Ga0123336_10003843_pt1 | contig 12397 bp, 10 predicted proteins | sample SSSSmetaG_FD_96466 | JGI IMG/M metagenome (GOLD analysis project Ga0123336, IMG submission 96466) | Glacier valley bacterial and archeal communities from Borup Fiord, Nunavut, Canada, to study Microbial Dark Matter (Phase II) - ​SSSS metaG | ecosystem: Environmental > Aquatic > Freshwater > Ice... | reverse complement strand
GGCGCGTGACGGTCGGACCTCCTTCACTTCCATCGGTCCGTTCCAGTCGGTCGACGCCATCACCGTCCCCGTATGCGTTCCAAAGCCGATCAGCGCGGCTTGGCTGCCATAACGCTCGCGCACCAGTTGGCCGATATTGATCTCGTCACGCACGGCGCTCATGTCGGTATAGGCCGCGTTGCCGATATGCGAGTTGTGCGCCCACACGACCGCCTTGGCGTTATCGCCTTTGCTGGCGAGAAGCTGCTCCAGCGTCTCGAACATGTGGGTATCGCGCAAATTCCAACTTGCGGCTGCGCCATGATACATAATACGGTAATAGCGCTCGGCGTTCTTCACTAGGCGCGCATTTTGGGCTGCGCCGAAGAAACTCTCTCCGTCTTTACGCGAATATTCGATCCGCCGGTTGAGAAGATCACGCAGCATTTTCACGACCGCATTCTCGCATGGCGCGAAACCACTGCGCATCGCGAGGCGGCCATAAACAGCCGGATCGCTCGCCCACGGCGTGAGGCAGCCATAGCGCTCGCGCGCGACCTTGGCGGCATCGGGATCGACCTTGTCGAGATAAGCAATCACCGCGTAAATCGAGGCGGAAAGATTATAGAGGTCGAGGCCGTAGAAGCCCGCCTGGGCGTCGGCGTCCCGTCCTATGTTGTGATCCGCAAGCCAATTGGTGAACGCTCGCACGTCCGTGTTGCGCCACATCCATGTCGGGAAACGCTGGAAGGGCGGTTCAGCAGCGGGAAGCGGCGGCTTGCCTCGGACCTCGCGGTCGATCGTGGCGGCGTCGGGCCAGTCCGCCTCGACCGCGACGATGGTGAAGCCGTGCCGGTCGATCAGTCGGCGCGTGATCGCGGCACGGGCTCGGTAGAACTCCGACGTCCCGTGACTCGCCTCGCCGAGCAGCACCACCTTCGCCTCGCCGAAGCGGTCGAACGCATCCGAGAAAGTGGGATCGTCGATATCGGGCAACCGTTCGGCGGCTTGCGCGATCACGGTGGGCAGCGTGTCGCGCGCTTGTGGAATCGAGCGCCCGCTCGCCCGTGCATCCTTCCAGCCATGCTCGCCGATCAGCGGCACGAACGCGACCGCACCCAGATCCTCTTCGGCAAAATCGGTGGCCGATCTGCGCGTCAACTTCATCAGCCGCTGATCGTAGTTGAAATCCCCGACCGGGATCACGAGCCGTCCGCCGATCTCAAGTTGTTCGCGCAGGCTTTGCGGCACGTCGGGCCCGCCAGCCGCCACCAAAATAACATCGAACGGTGCCGCATCGGGCCAACCGAGCGTGCCGTCGCCCGTGCGTGTCCTGATGTTGTCGTAGCCGAGTGCGTCGAAGCGCGCCTGCGCGACATCGATGAGCGCCGCGTGGCGATCGATCGTAAACACCTCGGCGGCGATGCGGCTCAGAACGGCAGCGGCGTAACCGGAGCCGCAGCCGATCTCGAGAATCCGGTCGCCGGGTCGAACCGCCGCCACCTCGATCATCACCGCGACGATATACGGCTGCGAGATGGTCTGCGCCTCCGCGATCGGCAGCGGCGAGTCCTCGTAGGCGAACTCCGCCATCTCGTCCGCCACGAAGCGTTCGCGCGGCACCTCGCGCATCGCCGCCAGCACCAGGGGATCGCGCACCCCGCGTCGAGCGATCTGCGAAGCCACCATTTGGGCCCGCCGCGTCGCGTGTGTCTGCATGAGTTCGCTCCGCTTCAAACTTAATTAGCCGATAATTTGCTTTGGCAACCCGTCAACGATGGGTTCGATTGTAACCCGAGTGCCGCGATCACCGAAGCAACGGCCGCGTTCGCGCCTCCCGAGACATCGATGGATTGCCAGTTTCCCAGATCGCCGATGTGCAGCGAGGCTTGGGCGCGGGCGATGCCGGCGTCGGCGTCGGACGCGTCGCCGCTGCGTCCCTCGATGCGGGCGACCCGCGCCGAGGTCGGCGCTTCGAGCCAAACGCCGTCGAAGCGAACGCCCGCCCGCGCGGCGACCGCCTCGATCGCTTCGCGTTCAGCAGGCTGCGCGAACACCGCGTCGGCGATGCTCGCGCAGCCCGACGCGAGACAAGCGATGGTCGCCTGGCCGATCGCGTCGTAAACTGCAGCGCTGCTGGCGACGGTGTACGCTTGCGCGGGCAGTCGCGCCTCGGGCACGACGCCCGCGAGGTGCTTGCGCACGACGTCGCTGCGAACGATGCGAGCCCCCGGCGGCCGTCCCAGCCAAGCGCCGAGCGCGCGGGCGAGTGTGGATTTGCCCGTTCCAGAAAGCCCGCCGATCGCCATCGTCCGCGCGGGCACATCGGCCATCAGATCGGTCGCGAGCCTGAGATACATTCGGGCGCGATCGGCGGCTGCTACAGGATCTCGCGCGGTGTCACTCGCCGCCGCGAAGACGTGTGCGCGAATGGCGGCGCGCAGCGACAGGAACAGCGGCATCGATGCGATGCCGGCCTCGTCCTGCGGAGACAGATCGAGATAGCGGTTGAACACGAGGTTGGCCTCGGTGCGAAGTCCGCGCGACCACAAGTCCATCAGCAGGAAGGCGAAATCGTACAAGACATCGATCGTGGCGAGTTCGGGATCGAACTCCAGGCAATCGAAAAGCGTAGGCTCGCCATCGATCAAGGCGATGTTCGACAGATGCAGATCGCCGTGCCCATGGCGCACGCGACCTTCCGCCGTGCGCGAAGCGAGCAGCCCGGCGTGGCGATCGATCAAGGTAAGCGACGTCTGCGCAAGCACCGCGACGACGTGCGGATCGAGGATCGCGGGCCAGATGGCCATGCTGGTGCGATTGCCTTCGGCCACGCGGCGCAGCAACGCCGCGCTATCGACGCGTGGCGCGATCGCCGCGGCGGCGTGGAACGCCTGCAGTCGATCCGTCAGCCGCGTGAGTAGCGCAGCCGATAGTCGCCCCGCTTGCGCCATCCGGTCGAAGCTCGCATCGGTTGGAAAGCGGACCATCTCGAGCAACCAGTCGACCGTCGTCCCCACGCCGTCGAGCGCGAGATCGCCATTCGCGGCCCGATTGATCGCGTGCACCGCGCGATAGAGGTTGGGCGCGGTCCGGCGGTTGAGGCGGAGCTCCGCTTCCAGCGCGACACGGCGCCGGTCCGCCGTCGAGAAATCCAGATAGTCGTAGCGCACCGCGCGTTTGAGCTTCCACGCGCGATCGCCGAGCAGGAAGATGATGGCGGCATGCGTGTCGATGCGCTCGGGCGCGACCGCCGATCCGAGCAGCGCACCGTTCGATAGCGCGGCCAGCACCTCGGACTGGTCGCGAACCAGGGTCAACCGACGTGACCCCACCAACGACCCACGAGGAGAAGCAAGCCGAGCGCCGTGACGCCGCCGAAGAATTCGAAGGTATAGCGCATGGCCCGCTCGGGGAGGAACGTGTCGAAGACGTGGCCCGTCTTTGCGCCATAGCGGACCGCCAGCGCAGTAAGTGGACAGGCCATGCCGTTTCCAGCGAAGACGATGATCTCGATCGCCAGCAATCCCCGCGCCACCCGAAGCCATAGGCCTGCGGCCCCGGTCATCCCCGCATAAAAGACGGCGAACGTCGACACGGCCATCGCGACGTAGATGGCGGTGTGGACACCCCGCACCAGCGCCAGATCGGTCGTGCGGCTCACCAGCTTTTCAGCCGCCGTAGCTGCGGCGTCTTCTTGTGCTGATGTTCTTCCATGCGCCCCAGCAACGGGCCGAGCTGGTCGATCGCGTCGAAGAGATACGGCCCTTTGTTGAGCATCACGCATTCGGCGCGCGCCGCCATCGCCGCGTCAGTCATCTCGCCGCGCGAAGGCGTGCCTTTCTGGACGAGATGCTCGAGCACCTGCGTCGCCCATATCACGGGCACATGCGCCGCCTCGCCAATCCACAATATCTCCTCCTGCATCTCGGCGGTGCGCGCGAAGCCGATCTCGACCGCGAGATCGCCGCGCGCGATCATGATCGCGGTCGGCTGCCGCCCGGCGGCCTGGACGAGGATGTCGGGCAGGTTGCGCACGCCAAGCGCGGTTTCGATCTTGAGGACGATCGCGCACGTCCGCCAGTCGCCGGGTCGGCGCTTGGCAAGCGCGTCTTGCAACGACGCGACATCGACGGCGGATTGAACGAACGAGAACTCGATCGCGTCGGCATGTGCGGCGACGAAGTCGAGGTCGGCGAGGTCCTTTGGCGTCAAAGCCGCGACGTGCAGATCGGTATCGGGGAAATTGAGCCCCTTCTCGGGCTTGAGGTGGACGCCTTTGATCGGTGCCGAGATCACGCGCGCGACGAGTCCCCACGGCTCGACCCGCTCGACCATCGCGCCGAGTTTGCCGTCATCGAGGAACAGGCGGTCGCCCACTCTTGCCGCGCCAAGTGCATCGGGCAACGTGCATTCGACCGCGAAATACTTGCCCTCGAGCGAGACACGTTCGAGTCCGCCCGGTGGAACGACCGCGAGCAGCCCGCCCTTGCCGATCTGCTTCGCATGTTTGGGAAGGCGGACTTCCCCGGTGCGGATCTTGGGCCCGCCGAGATCCATGAAGATGCGCAGCCGGTGGCCCGTCGCGGTATCGGCGGCACGCGCATGGCCGATCATCCGCGCCCACCCAGCGGCGTCGTCATGCGCGCAGTTGATCCGCACCGCCTCCACCTTGCGCTCGGCGAGCGAGCGCATGAACGCGGGATCGTCGGCCGCCTCGATTGGGCAGGTGATGAGAAGCGCAACCGGGTGGGACGATGCGGACGTACCGAGCAGCGTGTGCGTCCGCTCGGCCAGCAGTCGTTCGCCAGCGAAGAAAGTGTCGGCCGATGGACCGGTCTCGGCTGTCAAACCGGCGAGCGCCGCGAGCGCTGCCTTGACTGCGACGAGCGTCGGCATCGCGCGGCCTTCCAGCCGCCCGAGCGAAGAAAGGCCAAGCGGCATCAACGCTCTCTGCAGGCCGCGCAGGTCGCGGTGTCGGAGCGCGATGTAATGCGCGAGGTTGAGCGCGCTTGCGGCAAAACCCGGTCGCTCGATGCGATCCGCCCAGGACGCGGCTTGGGTTTCGCCTTCCCGGGCGATTTCGGTGATCAGCACGGCGATGCGCGCATGGAGTGCGCTGGTGTCGACCGCCTTGTCGGTTGATTGCACCTCGTCCATCGCCGGGGACGCGTCCACCTCAGGTGTCGCGCGCGAGGGCAAGCGCAAGGTCGAACGCGCGATCGATCACGATATCGCTCCTGTCATTTAGGCTTGGGCGGAAGCGATAATGGTTTGTTGTCACGGCAACAGTGTCGGGAAATACCTAGTAGCTGCGGTTCGGGTGCGCGGCGCACTCTCGGCACCGGACCCCCGACTTGTGTCGGACAGACTTTAGGCGGACGACATCCCGCTTATGATCCTCATCACTGGCGCAGGTGGAACGGTCAGCCGCGAGGTCGCCACCGCGCTCGCCGGACGCGCGCCGGTACGGCTCGCGTTGCGCGACACCGGGCTGCGAGACGCCCAAGCGCCCGACCGGGTTCGCTTCGATTTCCTCGATCCCGCGACCTTCGCGCCCGCGCTCGCCGGTGTCGACCGCGTGTTCCTGCTCCGCCCGCCCGATCTCGCGCGCGCGACGCACGATTTTGGCCCGTTCATCGCGGCGATGCGCGCGGCGGCCATTGCTCAAGTCGTTTTTCTGTCCGTGCGCGGCGCGGCCGATAACCCGCTGCTGCCGCATCATCGGATCGAGCGGCTGCTCGAAAAATCGGGGTTGGCCTGGACGCATCTTCGCCCGAACGATTTCATGCAGAACTTCGCGACCGTCCACCGCGCCGACATCCGCGATCTTGGCCAAATCTGGGTTCCCGCCGGACACGGCCGCACGAGCTTCGTCGATGTGCTCGATGTCGGCGAAGCCGCTGCGCGCGTGCTTACTGAACCGGGACACGAGCGCCGTGCGTATACGCTGACCGGCGGCGCGGCCTTCAGTCTCGACGAGGTTGCAGCGATAATGTCGGACGTCCTCCACCGACGGATCGTCTACCGCAATCCCGGCATCCCGGCGTTCATCCGTCACGGCCGCGTTTCGCACCGCCCGCTCGCGCTCAGCCTGGTGATGAGCGCGATCGGCACCGTTGCCAGGTTGGGGCTGGCGGCCGAAGTCACCACCGATCTGCCGCGCCTGATCGAACGCGCTCCGACCGAGCTGCGTAAGTTCGTGCAGGATTATGCAGCGTGCTGGCAATTGGAGATACCAACCGGCTAGGTAATTGCCGAGGCTGGCTTCTCTAGCAGGTCGGACATACACGTATGACTGCCGAAGTGGACGGACTGAGTCCGCCAACGACAGGCAATATCGTTGCCGTGGCAGTTCTGCGAGATGGAGCAATGGAATGGCGACAACGCCGAACATCGACGGGAATAAGTCTGATGCAGCGCGTTTCTACCTCGTCGGTGGGGGCATCGCCTCGCTCGCAGCCGCCGCATTCCTGATCCGCGACGGCGACGTGCCCGGCCATCGGATTACGATTTTCGAGGAGTCGGACGTGATCGGCGGCAGCCTCGACGGCTCGGGATCGCCCGAGAGCGGTTACGTGCTGCGCGGCGGGCGGATGTTGGAGAGCAAGTATCTTTGTACCTTTGACCTGTTCGCCTCGATCCCGACTTTGAACGGCAAGCAATCGGTGACCGACGAGATTTTCGCCTGGAACAAGGCGATGCCTACCTCGTCCGAATCGCGGCTGTTCCGGGACGGACACCGCGTCACCGCGCCCAAGTTCGGGCTTAGCGAGCGGCACATCCTCACGATCGAGCGGCTCGCGATCGAGCCCGAGATGCTGCTCGGCCGCTCGACGATTGCCGACCAATTCGACTCCGAATTCTTCCGAACCGACTTCTGGTTCATGTGGGGCACCACATTCGCCTTCCAGCCCTGGCACGGTGCAGTCGAGTTCAAACGCTATCTGGTGCGGTTCGCGCATATGGTGAGCGGCTTCGATCGCCTCGAAGGCATCATGCGAACCGTCTACAACCAGTATGACTCGCTGGTGCGCCCGCTGCGCCGGTGGCTCGACGAGCGCGGTGTTGTCTTCGCCATGAACACGCGCGTGACCGATATCGGCATCAGCGAGCGAGCTGGCGACTTTACCGCGATGGGCATCGCCTACGAGCGCGATGGCATTGGCGGCACCATCGACCTTGCCGCTGAAGACCGCGTCATCGTCACGCTCGGCTCGATGACCGAGGCGTCGAGCCTGGGCGGCATGGATGCGGTGCCGACGATGCGCGGCAAGGCCGATGGTGGCGCGTGGACGCTGTGGGAGAAGATCGCCGCGAACTCGATCGCGTTCGGCCGACCATCGGTGTTCGACATGCACATCGATCAATCGAAGTGGGTCTCGTTCACCACCACGCTCCATGATCCAACGCTGCTGCGCCTGGTGCGCGACCTGACTGGCAACGTGCCCGGCGAGGGCGGGCTGATCACCTTCCCGCAGTCGAACTGGCTTGCGTCAATCGTCATCCCGCACCAGCCGCACTTCATCGGACAACCCGGTGACGTCGCCGTGCTGTGGGGCTACGGCCTGAACGTTGACACCCCAGGCAATTTCGTCCCCAAACCGATGACGTCCTGCACCGGCCGGGAGATCATGACCGAGGTGCTCGGCCATCTCGCGATCCGAGCCGAGGCGGCGCGCATTCTTGAAACTTCCATTTGCATTCCCTGCATGATGCCCTTCATCACCGCGCAATTCCTGCCGCGCGAACAGGGTGACCGCCCGCAGATCAAACCCGATTGCGCGAGCAACTTCGCCTTCGTCGGCCAGTTCTGCGAGCAGGCGGACGACTGCGTCTTCACGGTCGAATATTCGGTCCGCTCGGCCCAGACCGCCGTATACGCGCTACTCGGCCTGAAGCGCGAACCGCCGCCCGTTTACAAGGGCGAGTTCGATCCGCGCGTGCTGTTGCGCGCGTTCCGGGCGCTGCACGATATTGCTGCGTGAGGCGGGGTTTTGGCCAACGCGCGCTCGCCGTGGCGCTCGGCAGCCTGCTCTGCGCTTCACCCGGATTTGCGGGTCAACCGATTGAAACGCTGGTGAGTTCGGTCGGCATGGCCGATTCGGGTGGCCGCGTGCTGGTGGAACTGACTTTCCTGAACGGCGGTGAGGCGACCAAGTTCAGCCCACTCGCCCGCCTCACCGCCGATCTGGCAATTGCAGGCCACGACACTGCCGTCACGCTCGAATTGCAGCCCGGCTCCCCGACGTCGCTGGTGCTCGGCGCACATGCTTTCGTCCGCGCACGCTATGCTTTTATTGCTCCTAAATCGGGTGGCGCGAGGCAAGCTGCGGTGCTGAAGCTGACGCCGCGCGGCGGAGGGTTCGCGTTCGACCTACCCGGCTCGGCATCTTCGTCCTACGCGCCGGGCGTCGCCGCGCCCACACCCGTCGCAACCGTCGTCGTCGAGCAGACGCTGAACTCGCCCGGCGCGGATACCGGCAACGCCTTTCTCGCCAACCTGTCCGCCTACGAGCCGATCTACGCAGTCTACGGTCCGGGCACGAGCACCGACGCGCGCCTTCAAATCAGTTTCAAATACCAGCTATTTGGACGGGGCGGGGCGATAGGCGGCCGCCATAGCTGGCTCGACGGTATTGACTTCGGTTTCACCCAGCGGCTGTTCTGGGACGTCGGTGCGAAATCATCGCCGTTTCGGAACATCGATTATCAGCCCGAACTTTTCTACCTGCTGCCTGCGCGTCCGCTGACGGGCACATTGTCGCTCGGCGGCCAGGCTGGTGTTCGCCATGAATCGAATGGTCGCGATGGGCCGGCCTCGCGCAGCTTGAACACCGTTTACGTTCATCCGCTCGCGTCATTCCCGCTCGGGCACTACCAGATGATCGTCGGCCCGCAGCTTTGGGCCTATTTCGGCAGCCTGTCCGACAATCCGGCGATCGTACGCGATCGCGGCAATGCCGGGATCTTCGCCGAGATCGGACGCGACGATGGATTGCGAGTTAGCACTAGCAGTCGATTGAACTTCGGCAGCGGGCGCGGTGCGATCACTGTCGAAACCTCCTACCCGCTCAATCGCCTGATCGCGCACAACCTCAATCTGTACGTCTTTGGCCAAGCCTTCGCGGGCTATGGCGAGAACTTGCTCGATTATGACCGCCGCGCGACGCGACTACGCGTAGGTTTGGGGATCGTGCGCTGACGCATCCCTCGTTGGCATCCGAAAACAGCGCCGCCCAGTCGAACCCGGCGGATGAGCCCGACCGAAGTCGCGTAGCCGACTTGGTCCGAGGGTCGTTGGTTCTCGCACAGGCCGCGTTCGATCGCACTCGGTCGACCGATCGACCGATCGACCGCTTGACCAGCTAGGACGGGGGTGAGGATTTGCCTGACATGAAACGCGCTAGGCTGATAGGCGCGCTCGCGCTGTTCGCGCTCGCTGCTGCCGAACCCGCAGTCGGTCCAGTGCCGTCACTCGAGGTCGATGGAGCGATCGAACAGCTAAAGCCCGGCCAGTTCCTGTGGGCACCCGAGATCGCACCCGAAGGCCCCGTCACGATCATCATCAGCCTGAAAACACAGCGCGCCTACGCCTACCGCAACGGTGTGCCGATCGGGGTATCGACCGTATCGACCGGCAAGCGCGGCCACGCGACGCCGACCGGCGTATTTACGATCCTGCAGAAGGCGGTCGAGCATAAATCGAACCGTTACAGCAACGCGCCGATGCCGTTCATGCAGCGGCTGACCTGGTACGGCATCGCGATGCACGCGGGCCATCTGCCGGGTTATCCCGCGTCGCACGGCTGTGTGCGGTTGCCGCGCGCATTTGCGCAGAAGCTGTATGCGATCACCAAACTCGGCTTGACGGTGGTAATCACCGACGACGCGGCCGTGCCTGAAGTCGCGCCCGCGCCCGGACTGCTCGGCCCCGCGCCCGTCGACGAGCACCATGCGCCCGACGACTACGCCTGGACGCCCGGGCGTTCGCCAACGGGGCCGGTGTCGATCGTCATCAGCGGGCGCGACCGGCGCATTGTCGTTTTACGAAACGGCGTCGAGATCGGATCGAGCGCCATCGTGATCGACGGCCCTGTCACCACCACCACCGCGTTCACGCTTCGCGCGATAGATGGCGCAGGCGTCCACTGGCTGCGGCTGCCGCTGCCGGGCCAAATGTCGGCAGGTGCGGGCGATATGACCGCCGATGAACGCGCGCGCGCGCACTTGCCCGAAACGTTTCGCCACGACTTGGACAGCGTGCTCGCGCCGGGCGCGACGCTGTTGATCACGCGGGATTCGCTGAGGACAAGCGGCACTGGCCAAAAGCTGACCGTGCTGAACAGTGCACCCCGGTAGCGTCGCCAAAAATTCGTCGTTGCTCGCGCCGGTCTGCCCTAAGCGCGGTCGACATGAGCCATTTATCCCGACGATCCTTCCTGACGACCGGTGCCGTTGCGGGTGTCGCGCTAACGGTTTGCCGACCATCATGGGCCAGTCCAGCCTCGTACGGCATGCCAGCCGACCTCTTCGCCCGCGTACGCGTCGCGCTTGAGAAGCACCGCGATCGGCTATCCCACGCCGATCGCGTGGGCATCGTCGACTTTAGCCGCCCTTCGCGCACCCCTCGGTTCCACGTCGTCGATCTCGACAACAGCAGAACCGAAAGCCACCTCGTCGCGCACGGTCGGGGCTCGGACCCGGCGCATACCGGATGGGTGACGCGCCTGTCGAACGAGCCCGGCTCGTTCGCGTCTTCGGCCGGGGCCTATGTCACGCGCGAGATTTATGTAGGCGGGCATGGTCGCTCGATGCGCCTCGCCGGACTGGACGCGGGAAATAGCAACGCCGAAACGCGCGCGCTTGTTATCCACGCAGCCTGGTATGTCTCGCCCGAGATCGCGAACGAAACGGGCAAGCTGGGACGAAGCGAAGGCTGCTTCGCCGTATCAGGCGCCAGCCTGGACAGAGTTCTCGACCGGCTCGGGCCGGGCCGGTTACTCTACGCCACCGGGATCGAGCGCGACGGGCAAAGTCATCCCGCCGACGCCCTTTCCTAGCGCTAGGCTCAATCGACCAGAATGTCGTTCTCGACATAGGTCGTGCCCGGCGCGGCCCAGGCTGTCGCGGCGGCGAGCGACCGGTCGTAAGGGCTGCGTGCGGTGCCCGTCAGGCGGACCTTCCCGCCGTCAGCGGTCACGTTGATCGTCTCGGGATCGAAGAACCACGACCGGCCGAGCGCTTCGTCGATCTCGTCGCTGATGTGACTGGTGTCCACGCGCGGTTTGATCGTAAGTTGGTTGGATACGCCACTACTTGGACGCCGTGGTCGCTATGAGATTCTCCACTGCTGCCAAATGCTCCTTCGCGGTCGGCAACAAGTTCCGGGCAAAGCTCCTGACGGAGGGGTTCTGGCCGCGTTGCGCCTCCTCCTGGAAGAGCGCAATTTCCGCGTTGTGGCCCGGAACCATCATGTGGATATATTCCTGGTCGAACTCCGTGCCGCTTAATGCCTGCATTTTCTGGAACTCGGCCTGCTGTTTCGCGGTCGGGACTGCCGGCAGCGTCGGGCCGTTCATCTCCTCGATCATGGTCGCGAGCTGACGGTTCGCTAGGGAATCGGTCGAGGCCATCCACCGACCGAACAATCGCACTGCTGGCGTCGTGCCCCTTTCCGCCGCAAGTTTGCCGAGCGCGACCTCGGCCAAGGTGCTTTGGTCGATCACGTTGAGGAATTTGCGATCTTGGGCGCTGAAAGCGTTCGAGCCTGAAGGTGCCACCTGCTGCGAACAGGCCGGAGTGATCAACAATGATGCCGCTATCGAGACGGCCCCGAGCGTAGCTTTCACGACAAGTCCCCTTGGTCTCTTGGTCGAGAAAGACAGCCCGAGGGCGGGCAGCTCAGTTCCGTCCGGCCCCGCTTCACACTACAGGATAAACGAGTGTAGCGCCTTGAGAGCGCGCCGCCGGATTTATCCTGGCGACGTCGACCCGTGCGGACCCCATCAGATGGAAAACCTTCCTTCCCTCGTAAAAGAGATAATCCGCGACAAGCCGCCGATGGCAGCGCCACCAGACTGCTTCCGAACACATGATCGCGCACCGCCGCTCTCGACTCAACTCAGTCAACCGCAACAAGCCGGCGCGAAACTCGTCGGACAGCGCGTAGTCGGCATAATTATGGAAGCTCTGGTTGCTCCAAAAACCGTTGACCTCGGGCGGCACGGTCTTCGATTTGGTGCGCCGCCCGCCGAGTTCCTCAATTCGCGTATGAGCAATCTGCCAAATCGAGAGCGCTTCGGGCAACGCATCGAGGTTGAATTGGGGATTGGTCCGGGATCGCGGAATACTGCGGATATCGACGACCAGCTCGACCTGGCCCTGCCGGAGCAGCTCGACGAACTCGACGATGCTC
>Ga0123336_10003842_pt1 | contig 12398 bp, 12 predicted proteins | sample SSSSmetaG_FD_96466 | JGI IMG/M metagenome (GOLD analysis project Ga0123336, IMG submission 96466) | Glacier valley bacterial and archeal communities from Borup Fiord, Nunavut, Canada, to study Microbial Dark Matter (Phase II) - ​SSSS metaG | ecosystem: Environmental > Aquatic > Freshwater > Ice... | reverse complement strand
GTGTTGACGCCGAAGAGCTGCTCGCCCGCGGCGATCAGCCACTTGCCCAGGGGCGGGTGGACGACGAACGCCCCACCGCCGGTCGGGACGCAGCGGTCGTTGCCGGTGACGGTCGCGTGCTCGACGCCGTACCGGAGCAGGTTCTGCGCGTCGCAGGCGTAGTAGATCTCGTCGAAGATCTTGCCGGGCCCCACGCGGATGCCCTGGGCGTTCAGGGTGGTCGCCGGCAGGTCCAGCCGGATGAACCGCAGCAGCGCCGCAACCAGCGTGACGACCAGGGTCGCGAGCCAGCCACCATGACCTGAGGCCAGCGGCTGGAGCCGCTGGCGCCAGGGCTCCCGGGCTGCCTCGACCGGCCGGTCCAGCGTCGCGGTCATGGCCGCGAGCGTATCGGCAGCGCCGTGCCCGGGCGCTCTCCGGCTGCCCCGGACGTTCTGACACACCCAGCGGTGCGGTGGGAGGGCTTACCCGCTTGCTGCGGGCCGGATTGGGTGGCTGGGTGTGTCAGAACGTCCGGTGAGCGGCCGGGAGGTGGCGGCGAGGCGGCGAGGCGGCGGGGTAGCTGGGCGGTGGCTGGTGCTGGTGGCTGGTGCCGGCGGCTGGTGCCGGTGGCTGCGAGAGTGAGCAGATGCCCCTCCTGCTGGCCGGTGTGCCGATCGGCCGGCCGGGTGACGCGAGCGAGCGGTTGCGTGAGGCCCTCGCCACAGCGGAGGTGATCGCTGCCGAGGACACCCGTCGGCTGCACCGCCTGTGCGCCGACCTCGGGGTGCGCTTCACCGGCCGGGTCGTCAGCTACTTCGACGGCAACGAGGTCGAGCGGACCCCCGGGCTGCTGGAGTCCTTGCGCAGCGGGGCGACCGTGCTGCTCGTCACCGACGCCGGGATGCCGAGCGTCAGCGACCCCGGCTACCGGCTGGTCGCGGCCGCGGCCGCCGAGGACCTACCCGTCACCTGCCTGCCCGGCCCCTCGGCGGTCACGGCGGCGCTGGCGGTCAGTGGCCTGCCCGTCGACCGGTTCTGCTTCGAGGGGTTCCTGCCACGCAAGGCCGGGGAGCGGCGGGCCCGGCTCGCCGAGCTGGCGGCGGAGCGGCGTACGGCGGTGCTGTTCGAGGCGCCGCACCGGCTCAGCGAGTGCCTGCTCGACATGGTCGAGGTGCTGGGCGGGCAGCGGCGGGCCGTCGTCTGCCGGGAGCTGACCAAGACCCACGAGGAGGTCGCCCGCGGCACCTTGGCCGAACTGGCGGCTCGCTTTGCCGGGGAGGTCCGCGGCGAGGTGACGCTGGTGCTGGACGGGGCGGCGGTGCAGGTCGAGGAGCTCACGGACGTGGAGCTGGCCCGGCTGGTCGGCGTCCGGGAGGCGACCGGTGAGCCGCGCAAGGAGGCCATCGCCGGGGTCGCCCGGGAGGTCGGCGTGCAGCGACGCGTCGTCTACGACGCAGTGCTGTCCCAGAAGCCCGGGCTGGTCCAGAAGACCGGGCTGTCCCTGAAGCCGCCGTCGTCCTAGCCTGCCGATCATCAAGAAGCTGATGTTGGAGCTCAAGGCGTTCGCGCCGATCCCGTCCGCGATCCTTGGGAAGAACAACGTCCGCGAACTGGTGTTCGCGGTGAACAAGGCGCCGTCCACGTAGGGCGACTTTCTCGTCGTCTTCGTGAGCTTTCTGCTGCTGGCGCTGGCGATCCTGTTCATCGTCAAGGGCATCAAGAAGCTCACGGGCGTCGAGGCGGCGGGCGCGCAGGGCAACCGCGAGTGCGACCACTGGAGGAGCTTCATTCCGGTCGACGCGTCGGTGGGCATGTTCCGCACCCGCGACGTCGTCCCGGTCGTCGCCTGATCGCTTACTAGGCTCGGGCGCATGTCCCGCACCGTGCTCACGGCCGTCGCCTGGCCTTACGCCAACGGCCCCCGCCACATCGGCCACGTCGCCGGCTTCGGCGTGCCGTCCGACGTCTTCAGCCGCTACCAGCGGATGGTCGGAACGACGTGCTCATGGTCAGCGGGACCGACGAGCACGGCACCCCGATCCAGGTGCAGGCCGACCGCGAGGGCGTCACCGCTCGCGAGCTCGCCGACCGCTACAACCGTGTCATCGCGCAGGACCTGCAGGGCCTGGGGCTGTCGTACGACCTGTTCACCCGGACGACGACGCGCAACCACTACGCCGTGGTGCAGCAGCTGTTCCGGGCGCTGCACGCCGCCGGTCACGTCGTCGAGCGCTCCCAGCTGTCGGCCATCGACCCGGCTACCGGTCGCGGCCTGCCCGACCGCTACGTCGAGGGCACCTGTCCCATCTGCGGGTACGACGGGGCGCGCGGCGACCAGTGCGACAGCTGCGGCAACCAGCTCGACCCTCAGGACCTGCTCGAGCCGCGCAGCAAGATCGACGGGGCGACGCCGCAGTTCGTCGAGTCGGCGCAGTTCTTCCTCGAGCTCCCGCACTTCGCCGCTGCGCTCAAGGACTGGCTGGGCAGCCGGACCGGCTGGCGACCGAACGTCCTGAAGTACAGCGAGAACCTCGTCGACGAGATGCGCCCGCGGGCCATCTCGCGCGACCTCGACTGGGGCGTGCCGATCCCGCTTCCGGGCTGGGAGGACCGCGACGACAAGCGGCTCTACGTCTGGTTCGACGCCGTCATCGGCTACCTGTCGGCCTCGATCGAGTGGGCCCGACGTACCGGTGGGTCGTGGGAGCGGTTCTGGACCCCGGGCGCGGAGTCGTTCTACTTCATGGGCAAGGACAACGTCGTCTTCCACTCGGTCATCTGGCCGGCGATCCTGCTCGGGTCGCAGGAGGCCTACGGGCCGCTGGAGCTGCCGTCGGAGGTCGTGTCCAGCGAGTACCTGACGATGGAGGGCAAGAAGTTCAGCTCCTCGCGCTCGGTCGTCATCTACGTCCGCGACGTGCTGGAGAGGTACGGCCCCGACGCGATCCGCTACTACCTGTGCGTCAACGGGCCGGAGTCCAGCGACACCGACTTCACCTGGGAGCAGTTCGTCACCCGCAACAACACCGAGCTGGTGGCCGGCTGGGGCAACCTCGTCAACCGGGTGATGTCCCTGGTGCACAAGAACATCGGGACCATCCCGGAGGCCGGGTCGTTCACCGCGGCGGACGACGCAGCGCTCGCCGCTTCCCGGGATGCCTTCGGCGTCGTGGGGGGGCTGCTCGACAAGAACCAGCTCAAGGCCGCGGTCAACGAGGCGATGCGCACGGTGGGCCTGGCCAACGGCTACCTGTCGGCCGAGCAGCCGTGGAAGCTCAAGGAGGACCCGGTGCGGCGGGCGACCGTCCTGCATGTCGCGCTCCAGCTCATCTCCGATGCCAAGACGCTGCTGACGCCGTTCCTGCCGCACAGCTCGCAGAAGGTCTTCGAGATGCTCGGCGGGACGGGGGCGTGGTCCGGCCAGCCCGAGCTCGTCGAGGTGGACGACCTCGACGGTGGACCGTCGTACCCGGTGCTGCGGGGGGACTACGCGTCGGCCCAGGCGCGGTGGAAGTCGCAGCCGATCACGCCGGGCGTCGTCATCGGCGAGCCGGTCCCGCTGTTCACCAAGCTTGACCCGTCGATCGTCGACGAGGAGCTCGCCCGCCTCGAGGCCGAGGCGTGACGACGCTTGCGTCCACTCATCTGGCCGTGTCCGCGTCCAGGTCGAGCGGACGCAACGGATGAGCCGGGCGACCCGGTCGGGCCAGCCGTCGCAGGAGGCGCCCCCGGCACCCGAGCCCCTCGCCGTCGCCGTGGCCGATAGCCACTGCCACCTGGACATCATGGGCGGCGATGTTGCCGAGCAGCTGGCCCAGGCGCGCGCCGTGGGCATCGACACGGTCGTGCAGGTCGGCGTTGACCTGCCCTCGTCGCGGCTCGCCGCCCAGCTCGCCGTCGCCCACGAGAGTGTCTGGGCGGCCGTCGCTCTGCACCCCAACGAGGCTGGCCGCGGGGTGGCGACGCCGGAGGCGCTGGACGACATCGCCGTGCTGGCAGCACTTCCGCAGGTCAAGGCTGTTGGTGAGACGGGCCTGGACCACTTCCGCACCGGGCCGGACGGGCACCGGCTGCAGGAGGAGTCGTTCCGCGCGCACATCGCGATCGCCAAGCAGGCGGGCAAGGCCCTGGTCATCCACGACCGCGACGCGCACGCCGACGTCCTGCGGGTCCTGCGCGAGGAGGGCGCCCCCGAGCGGGTCGTCTTCCACTGCTACTCCGGCGATGCCGCGATGGCCCGCGAGTGCGCCGACGCCGGCTACTGGCTGAGCTTCGCCGGGCCGATCACCTTCAAGCCCAACGACGCCCTGCGCGAGGCGGCTGTCGTCTGCCCGGTGGACCGGCTGCTGGTCGAGACCGACGCGCCGTTCCTCACCCCGATGCCCTACCGAGGTCGCCCCAACGCCCCCTACCTGGTCCCGCTCACCGTGCGGACACTCGCCGCCGTACGGGGGCAGGACATCGATGAGCTGTGTCACGCATTGGCCGCCAACACGAGGGCGGCCTTCCAGCTTTGAGGTGTTGACTCGGTGTAGACACTGAGTGTATAGTGCTGGACATGAGCACACCCGACGCCGTCCTGGGGCTGCTGCAACGCGGCCCCCGGCACGGCTACGACCTCAAGCGGGAGCACGACACCCGCTTCCCGCTGGCCAAGCCGCTGGCCTTCAGCCAGGTCTACGCGACCCTGGGGCGACTGCAGCGCGACGGCCTTGCCGAGGTCACCGAGCAGCAGCCCGGTGACGGCCCCGAACGGACCGTCTACGGCCTGACCGCCAAGGGCCGGCGCCGCCTCGACGACTGGGTCGGCGAGCCCGAGCCCCCCGCGCCGCACGTGGCCAACGTGCTGTTCACCAAGCTGGTCGTCGCCTTGCTCGGAGGCGCCGACGGTGGCCGCTACCTCGACGTGCAGCGGTCAGCCCACCTGGCCCGGATGCGCGAGCTCACCGCCGTACGCCGGGTCGGCGCCCCGGCCGAGGCGCTGGCCGCGGACTACGCGCTGTTCCACCTCGAGGCCGACGTCCGCTGGCTCGAGACCACCCTGCAGCGATTGCCGTCGCTGGCCGCCACGTTGGAAGAGGTACGCGCATGACCGCCCTGCTCGAGGCCCGCCGGCTCGTCAAGTCCTTCGGGGCGACACCCGCCCTGCGCGGGGTCGACCTGACCGTCGAGGCCGGTGAGGTCGTCGCCGTCCTCGGCGCCTCCGGCTCCGGCAAGTCGACCCTGCTGCACTGCCTGGCTGGCCTTACCCGGCCGGATGCCGGGGAGGTCCACCTCGACGGCACGCGCCTCGATACCGCCACGGACCGGGAGCGGACCCGGCTGCGGCGGACCGCGATCGGCGTGGTCTTCCAGTACGGCCAGCTGGTCCCCGAGCTGACCGCCCAGGAGAACGTCGCGCTGCCACTCCTGCTGGGGCGTAGGGGGAAGCAGGAGGCACTGGCCGCAGCCAAGACCTGGCTTGACCGCCTCGGCGTCGGGGAGCAGCGCGACCAGCGTCCGGGCCAGCTCTCCGGTGGTCAGCAGCAGCGGGTCGCCCTCGCGCGGGCGCTGGTGACCGAGCCGCGGCTGGTCGTCGCCGACGAGCCGACCGGTGCGCTCGACTCGATCGCCGCGGAGCAGGTCATGGAGCTGCTCAGCGGGGTGGCTCGGGCCTCCGGCACGACCGTGGTCCTGGTCACGCACGACCTGCGCGTCGCGTCGTACGCCGACCGCGAGGTCGTCCTGCGCGACGGCGTCGTCAGTGGCGCAGGGGTGCTGGCGTGATCTGGCGGCTCGCCGTCGGCCGGGGCCGGGAGGCGGTGGTCCGCCAGCTGCTCGTCGTGCTGGGCACGGCGGTGGCCAGCGTGCTGCTGCTTGAGGCCGTCGGGGTGCTGTTGCTCGCGCGGCGCGGGCTCTACCAGAGCGCTTCCTTCAGAAGCTTCAACAAGGCCACGGGGCCGGCGGGCGTGGGGGCGATCAATGTCAGCTACCTGATCGAGCCCGGATTGCGGCACGGCGTCGTCGCCGGCTTCGTGCTCTGCACCGTCCCCCTGCTCGTCTTCGTCGCCGTGGCCAGCCGGGTGGCGGTGCGGCAGCGCGACGAGCGGCTCGCCACCCTGCGCCTGGCGGGGGCGAGCGACCTGCAGGTCCGCGGCCTGGCCGCGCTGGACACCGGGTTCGCCGCGTTGGTCGGGACCGTCCTCGGCGCCGTCGCCTTCGTCGTCGCGCGCACTGCCGTCGTGGCGGCCGCCGACCCGGACGGCCAGGTCAGCGCGGTGGCCCGGGGGACCGCTCCCGGCGTGCCGCTCGGCGTCCTCGTGCTTGTGGCCCTGGTGGTCGGCGTCGTCCTGGTCGCCGCGCTGTCGCTGCGGTCCGTGGTCGTGACGCCGCTCGGGATCGTCCGCAAGGCGCTGCGCCGCGCACCGCGCCCCTGGGGGCTGCTGCTGCTCGTCGGGGGGCTGCTCGGGCTGCTGCTCGGACGACTGGCCGCGCCCGACGGGCAGAGCTCGCTGCTCGTCCTCGCCCTCGCGCTGGCCGCGACGATGGTCGGGCTGGTCACGTGCGTCCCCTGGCTGACCTACCTGACCGGGTCGGCCCTGGTGCGTTGGGGCCGCGGCCCGGCGACGCTGCTCGCCGGCCGGCGCCTGCAGGACGATCCCCGCTCGCAGGCCCGGGCGATGTCCGCGCTCGTCCTCGTGGTGCTTGCCGCAGCCCTCGCCGTCATCGTCTACGCGGACACGTTCGCCTACTCCGGCCGGGATGCGGCGGACGACCGCTTCTACCGCCAGGGCTTCCAGGCGGCCGCGGTCGGGATGGCCTTCAGCGGCCTGGTCGCCGGTGCCGGGCTGCTCCTGACGACGGCCGAGGGCCTGGTCGAGCGGCGCCGCACGCTGGCGAGGTTGGCGGCCGCCGGGACGGACCCGTCGACGCTCCGCCGCGCCGTGCTGCTCCAGGTCGCGTGGCCGACCCTGCCGGCCGCCGTGCTCGCCACCGTGACGGGCGTGCTGGTGCTGGCCTCGACCGTGACGGACGCGTCGTTTGTCGTCCCGGGCCTGCTGGCCCTGCCGGTCGCCGCGGTCGCCGTCTCCCTGCTCGCCGGCGCGGCGAGCCTGCCGTTCCTGCGCCGGGCCACCGACCTGGAGCAGCTCCGGGTCGCGTGAGGACCTCCGTCACCTCCCGTGGGTCTGGCAGCAGACGCGCCGGCGTGTCATCTGCCAGGTGCACGCACGCCGAACGGCCCGGTGCGCAACATGTACCTCCTGCGACCGGAGCCCCTTGACCGAACTAGTCACCTTGTGACTAGATGGTGCCCATGTCGGTCACCCACACTCTGCTCGGCCTGATCGAGGTGCAGCCCCGTCACGGCTACGACCTCAAGCGGGCCTACGACACCCGCTTCGGCCAGGACCGTCCGCTCAAGGCGGGGCAGGTCTACGCGACCCTCGGCCGGCTCGAGCGCGACGGGTTCGTCGCCGTCGCCGCCACCGGTCGCGAGGGCGGCCCGGACCGCACGACGTACGCCGTGACCGCGCAGGGGGTGACCGATCTGGACCGGTGGTTCTCACAGCCGGAGGGGCCGGGGGCCTACCTGCAGCCCGAACTGTTCGCCAAGGTCGTGCTCGCCCTGCAGTCCGGGCGCGATGCCGGCGCCGTGCTCGACGCGCAGCGGGCCGAGCACCTGACGACCATGCGGGCGCTGCAAGCGGCCAAGGACGGCGTCGACCTCGACCGGGTCCTGTCGCTGGACTTCGCGCTGTTCCACCTCGACGCCGACCTCAGGTGGCTCGAGCACACCGCCGCCCGCCTGTCCCGCCTCGCCCGGGAGATCTCGTGACCGACGCCCTGCTCACCGCCACCGACCTGCACCTGTCGTTCGGAGCTTCACCCGCCCTCGCCGGCGCCTCAGTCGAGGTCGCCCCCGGGGAGGTGCTCGCGCTCCTCGGCCCCTCCGGCTCGGGCAAGAGCACCCTGCTGCACTGCCTGGCCGGGATCCTGCGGCCCGACGTGGGGGAGGTGCGCTACCGCGGCAGCCGCCTGGACGACCTGTCCGACGAGCGGCGCTCTGCCCTGCGGCGCAGTGACTTCGGCTTCGTGTTCCAGTTCGGCTCGCTGGTCCCTGAGCTGTCCGCCGTCGACAACGTCGCGCTGCCACTGCGGCTCGCGGGCGACCGCCGTACGCCGGCCCGCAGCCGGGCCCGCGAGTGGCTGGAGCGGCTCGAGGTCGCCGACGTCGCCGACAAGCGGCCCGGCGAGATGTCGGGCGGCCAGGGCCAGCGGGTTGCCGTTGCCCGGGCGCTCGTGGGCGGGCCGCGGGTCGTCTTCGCCGACGAGCCGACGGGTGCCCTGGACAGCTTCAACGGCGAGCTCGTCATGGACCTGCTCGTCGGCGCCGCCCGGGTGCAGGGCAGCAGCGTCGTGCTGGTCACCCACGAGAGCCGGGTCGCGGCGTACGCCGACCGGGAGGTCGTCCTGCGCGACGGCCGGTCCGACGCCCGCGTGCACGCGTGACGAGCCTGCTCCTCGGGCTCCGCTTCGCGCTCACAGGTAACCGGGCGCGACTCATCGTCACCTCGACCGCGCTGGCCTTCACGGTCGGCATCCTGCTGGCGGCGCTAGGCATCGGCCCGGCGCTGCAGACCAAGAGCCAGCGGCTCGACGACCGGTCCCGGCAGACCACCACGCAGGTCGCCGCGGCCCAGCCCGTCACCCTGTCCACCGACGCGGACACCTACTGGCGCGGCCAGCCGCTGACCGTCCGCCGGGTCACCGCCATACGTGGGGGAGTCGTCCCTCCGGGGCTGCACCAGCTCCCTGGACCGGGCGAGGTCGCGGTCTCCCCGTCGCTGCGGGACATCCTGCGGGGCAGGTACTCCGGCGAGCTGACCAGTCGTGTCCCGGGCCGCATCAGTGCTGTGATCGCCGACCCGGGCCTTGCCGGACCGCGCGAGTTGTTCGCGTACGTCGGAGTCTCGGTAGCCGCTCAGCGCAGCGGTCAACATATCGCGGAGCAGGTCAGCTCCTACGGCTCGCACCGCACGAAGCAGCCGACGCCCGTTCGCCTCCAGATCGCTGCCGGGTTGGGCGGACTGGCCCTGCTGCTTCCGGTGCTCGTGCTCGTCGCCACGGCCACCCGGTTGTCGGCGGCCAGCCGTGACCGCCGCCTGTCCGCCGTACGCCTCATCGGGGCGACCCCGCGCCAGGCCAGTCTCGTCGCCGCGGGGGAGGCGCTTGCCTTCAGCGCGGCCGGCGTCGTGCTGGGAGTGCTGGGCTTCGTGTCCCTGCGCGGGACGGCAGCCCGGCTGCTGCCGCTGCCGGACGGGCTCTTCGCCCAGGACCTGCGCCCGAACGGCGTTGTCCTCGCGCTGGTCCTGCTGGGCGTGCCGGTGCTTGCGGTGCTCACCTCGCTGTTCTCCCTGCGCCGCGTCGTGACGAGCCCGCTTGGGGTGCGGCGAGAGGCCCGCGTACGCCGGGCCGGCTGGGTCCGACTGCTCCCGCTCGCAGCTGGCCTGCTGTTTCTCGTCGAAGCGCGGGCCCACCGACTAGCGGTGGCGAACGGGACCCACCACGGGCCCCTGCTGGTCCTGGTAGGCGGTGGCCTGACCCTGCTGGGGCTGGCCGTCGCTGGCCCCGCCGTCAGCCGGCTGGGCGGGCTCGTCCTCGGCCGGATGGGCGGCGGCGTCAGCTCGTCGCTGGCGAGCGAAAGGGTCGCCGCGGACCCTGGCGCCTCGGCTCGGGTCATCACCGGTTCGGTGCTCGTCGTGTTCGCGACGGCCTGGCTGCTCGCATTCCTCCCCAGCCTGAAGGTGACGACCTCGGTCCCGGGTGACGGGGCGGGCCAGGTGCTGCCCGCCGGGACCCTGCGGGCCTCCGGGAACGGGATCGACGTCACCCGGCTGCGCTCCCTCCCCGGGGTCCGGCACGTCCTGCTCATCGGCATGACCTTCGTCGCCCCGCTCTCCTATCGACCGCAGGACCAGTCGTTCACGGGCGCGGTGGTCCCGCTCGACGTCCTGTCCTGCAGAGACCTGGCGGCCGTCCTGGGCAGGGACCCCGGGTGCGGGACGGCCCAGGCACACACCCTGGGACCACTGACGGCCGGCACTGGCCTGGCTTCGGACGGCGCCCCGCTCGGTGTTCCACTGCAGGTCGTCAACGACGAGAGCCGACCAGGTCGCCGGATCACCCTGCCGCCCAGCCCGGGGCAGATCGTCCTGACGGACAGGGAGAGGGCAGCCGGCATCTTCAACGGCGGCCTGTTCCTGGAGCCGACCTTCGCCGGCGCGAGGCAGGGAGAGGGCCGCCTGTTCGTCACCAGCGACGGCTCAGCCGCGACCGTCGAACGGATCAGGGCCTCCTTGCCCCCGACCACGACGTCCGGCGCGATGACCATCGAGGAGCAGGCCGCGCAGACCAACCGGGTCTACGACGGCTACGTCCGGGCGGTGGTTCTCGGCCTCGTCATGGCGATCACGGTCGGTGCGGCGTCCCTGGCCGTCAGCACCGCCGACTCGGCCCGGGAGCGTCGCCGCAGCACGGCGGCCCTGGTCGCCATCGGGGTGCCGCTGCGAACCCTGCGGCGGGCCGTCCTGCTGCAGATGGCCGCCCCGATGCTCACCAACGTCCTGCTGGCCCTCGGAGCAGCGGCTGCGGCCAGCACGCTCTACCTCGATATCTACGCCGGCAACGGCGTCGCCCGGACCCCGCTGCCGTGGACGGGGTGGGGCCTGACCGGGCTGGCCGCCGTCGTCGCGGTGGTCCTCGCGACCTGCGCGACCCTCCCGCTGGTCAACGCCGCCGGCCGTCCGGAGGCCCTGCGGACCGAGTGAGAGCGGCATCACACGACGGGCCCGCCACCCCCCCGTACCTGCGGGTTCGGTCCGTCCACAGCAGGCCGGACGGTCCACAGGCGGTTGCCGGGGTTGGTTCCGGGACAGGACACCGTTACCGTAAAGACACATCGCCGGGGTCGGGGAAGTCCACGGCGGCAGACGGGGGTCCCCCCAAAGGGATCCGCGCCGAGCCGCCTGCCCGTGCCCGGGACCACCGAGGTCCGGAGCTCCGTGAGCGCACGCCACCTGACGACCCGCCCGTTCGCGCTCGCCCTCCTGCTGCTCGCCGTTGTCGGCGCCACCGCAGGCTGGAAGGCGACCGAGAAGACGGTGACGCTCTCCGTCGACGGGACATCCCGGCAGCTGAGCACTCACGCGGGCAGCGTCCGCGCCCTGCTCCAGCAGGCCCATCTCACGGTCGGTCCGCACGACGTGCTGGCCCCCGGGCCGGGCAGTCACCTCACCGACGGCGGCCAGGTCGTCCTGCGGCGTGGCCGGCAGCTCACCCTCGTGGTCGACGGCGTCTCCCGCGAGGTCTGGGCCACCGCGACCTCTGTCGACGAGGCCCTCGGACAGATCGGGCTACGCACCGACGGCGCCCTGCTGTCGGCCGACCGGTCACGGGCACTGCCGCTGCGCGGGTTCTCCCTCGAGGTGCGCCTTCCCAAGAAGGTCACCGTCCTGGACGCCGGCCGGGCCCTGCACGTCACCAGCACGGGCCTGCAGCTGTCGGACGCCCTGGCCGCCCTGCACCTCGTCCTGCGCCCCGCTGACCGCATCGACCTGCCCGTCCGCACCCTCCTCACCGACGGACTGACCGCCCGCGTCACCCGGATCGACGGCCGCAGCGCCAGCACGGACCTCCCTGTGCCGTTCGTGACGACCAGCCGCCCCGACCCCACGTCGTACGTCGGGACCTCCCACCTGGGCAGCCCGGGGCGGGCGGGGGTACGGCACCGGACCTTCGCGCTGCGCTACGTCGACCACCGCCTGGTCTCGAAGCGGCTGACGTCGGACCGCGTGACCGTCCCGCCGAGCCCGCGGGTGGTCCTCGTCGGCAGCTTGGCCCGGCCGCTGCCCGTCGTGATCTACCAGCGGCCCGTCTACGCCAGCACGTCCAGCAGCAGCGGTGGTCTCGACTTCGCAGCCCTCGCCAACTGCGAGTCCGGGGGCAACCCGCGTGCCGTCAGCAGCGGCGGTGACTACCGCGGGCTCTACCAGTTCTCGTTCGGCACCTGGCAGGGCGTGGGCGGCAGCGGTGACCCGATCGACGCCTCCCCGGCCGAGCAGACCAATCGGGCCCAGATCCTCTACGGCCGCGGGGGCCGCAGCGCCTGGCCGACGTGCGGGAGCTACCTCTAGGTGCTGCTCACCGCGACGCAGGTCCGCGAGCTCGCCCGCCTGCTCGACGTCCGCCCCACCAAGCAGCTGGGGCAGAACTTCGTCATCGACCCCAACACGGTCCGCCGCATCGTGAAGACCTCGGGCATCGGTCCGGACGACGTCGTCGTCGAGATCGGGCCGGGCCTGGGATCGCTAACCCTCGGCCTGCTCGAGGCCAGCAGTCGGGTCGTGGCGGTCGAGATCGACCCGACGCTGGCCCGG
>Ga0123336_10003840_pt1 | contig 12399 bp, 12 predicted proteins | sample SSSSmetaG_FD_96466 | JGI IMG/M metagenome (GOLD analysis project Ga0123336, IMG submission 96466) | Glacier valley bacterial and archeal communities from Borup Fiord, Nunavut, Canada, to study Microbial Dark Matter (Phase II) - ​SSSS metaG | ecosystem: Environmental > Aquatic > Freshwater > Ice... | reverse complement strand
CGTGCTCACGGATGCCATGATGCCCCTGCTCGACGGCTACGGCGTGTGCCGGGCCCTGAAGCACAACGAGCGCACCAGCCACATTCCCGTGGTGCTGCTCACGGCCAAGGCCGACCTGCCCAGCCGGCTCCAGGGCCTCGACACGGGGGCCGACGCCTACCTCACCAAGCCCTTCCGGCGCGAGGAGCTGCTGGCCCAGTTGCGCAACCTCGTGCGGGGCCGCCAGCAGCTGCAGGCCGCTTACCGCCGCGCCCTGGCCGACGCCCCGCCGCCCGGCCCGCCCACGATGGAAGAGGCCTTTCTGGCCCGGGTGCGCGAAGCCGTGGAGCGGGCCCTCGACGACGAAACCCTCGACGTGGAAACCCTGGCCCGCACGCTGGCCCTGAGCCGCACCCAGCTGCACCGCAAGCTCAAGGCCCTCACCGGCCAGGCCCCCGGCGACCTCATCCGCCTAGTGCGCCTCACCCGGGCCCACGCGCTGCTGGCCAACGGCACGGCCACCGTGGCCGAAGTAGCCTACCAAGTCGGCTACGGCAACCCGGCCAACTTCTCCACCAGCTTCTCGCGCCACTTCGGCTACGCCCCCAGTGAAACACGGCGCCAGGCGTCCATTGCCTTGTCCGAAAATTGACACCCTCTTTTCGCTGAACTACCACCTGCCTTTCGCTTGCCGGTATTGCTACGCCTCTCCGCGCGCCGAGGTGGGTTCATTTAACTGGTCAACCAACTAAAGTGCCCGAAATGCCCGCCGGCCACGAACTTCGTGAACTGCACCGATGGGCCGGCAAAGCCAGAAACCCACTTCCCCCCTCCATTCGCCTACGCCCCGTGATGAGCGTGGGTCCCGTCGTAATCGGACAAACCCGGGTTTGGCGTTTACCTGGGAACGGCTCGGATTCGGGGAGGCTGTATCTTCGCCCTCATGCCCTCCTCGCCTACCGAAACCTCGCCCCTGGCGCTGCTGCGCGAGCATTGGGGCCACGCGGCGTTTCGGCCGGGGCAGGCGGAAATCATCGACTCCGTGCTCAACGGGCACGACACGCTGGCCCTGTTGCCCACGGGCGGCGGCAAGAGCGTCTGCTTCCAGGTGCCGGCGCTGGCCCGGCCGGGCATCTGCCTGGTGGTGTCGCCGCTCATTGCCCTGATGAAGGACCAGGTGGACAACCTGCGCCGGCGCGGGCTGAAAGCGGAGGCCATCTACGCGGGCATGAGCCACCAGGAAATCGACCACGCGCTGGACAACTGCGTGTACGGCCGCGCGGTGAAGTTCCTGTACGTGTCGCCCGAGCGGCTGCTCACGGAACTGTTTCAGGTGCGGGTGGCGAAGATGAACGTGGGGCTGCTGGCCGTGGACGAGGCCCACTGCCTCTCGCAGTGGGGCTACGATTTCCGGCCGCCCTACTTGCGCATTGCGGAGCTGCGCGAGGCCCTGCCGGCCGGCGTGCCGGTCATCGCCCTCACGGCCACGGCCACGGCCCAGGTGCAGGCCGACATCGTGGAGAAGCTCAAGTTCCGGCCCGGCCACGGCGTGTTTCGGCAGAGCTTTGCGCGGCCCCGGCTGTCGTATTCGGTGCTGCCCACCGAGGACAAGCTGCGCCGGCTGCTGGAAGTGGTGCGCGGCGTGGGGCCCACCAAAACCGGCATCGTGTACGCCCGCACCCGGCGGCAGACGGAAGACACGGCGGCGTTTTTGCAACAACACAAGTTCTCGGCGGCGGCCTACCACGCGGGGCTGCCTTCGGAGAAACGCACCCAAGTGCAGCAGGACTGGGTTGGCGACAAGGTCCGGCTCATCGTGGCCACCAACGCCTTCGGCATGGGCATCGACAAGCCCGACGTGCGCCTGGTGGCCCACCTCGACGCGCCCGACACGCTGGAGGCCTACTACCAGGAGGCGGGCCGGGCCGGGCGCGACGGGCAGTACGCCTTCGCCGTGCTGCTGGCCGGGCCCAACGACGCCGACGAGCTGCGCCGCCGCACCAACCAGTCGTTTCCGCCGCTCGACACGGTGCGGCGCGTGTACCAAGCCCTGGCCAACTACTCGCGCACGGCGGTGGGCGGCGGCGAGCTGGCGGCCTTCGAGTTCGACTTGCAGCAGTTTGCCGAAACCTACCGCATCAAGGCGGTGGATGCCCACAATGCGCTGAAGATTTTGCAGCGCGAAGGCTTTGTGCAGCTGAACGAGGCCGTGAACAGCCCGGCGCGGGTGCACCTCGTCCTCAACCACCAGGATTTGTACGCCTTCCAGGTGGCCAACGCGCCGCACGACTTGCTCATAAAAGCCCTGCTGCGGCTGCACGGCGGCGAGTTGTTTGCCGATTTTCAGACCATATCGGAGAATGCCCTGGCCACCCACCTGCGCCGCAGCGTGGTGGAAGTGCGCCAGCAGCTGCGCTACCTGCACACGGCGGGCATCTTGCACTACCAGCCCCGGCAGGAGGCGCCGCAGGCGATGTTCACCACGCCCCGCTTCGATGCGCCCAAGCTGCCCATCGACCAGGTGCGCATGACGGCCGCCCGCGACCTGGCCCGCGCCAAAACCCACGCCGTGGGCCAGTACCTGGGCGGCACCCGCTGCCGCCAGGTACTGCTGCTCACTTACTTCGACGAGGCCGACCCGGCCCGTTGCGGGGTGTGCGACATCTGCCTGGCCGAGAAAAAAGCCGCCCTGGCCGCGGCCGCCGTGGGCTCCTTACGCGAGCCGCTGCTGCGCGAGGTGCAGCAGTTGGCCCGGACGCCGCGCGAGCTACTGGCGGCGTTTGCGCCGGGGCAGGCGGCGGCCGTCACGGCCACGCTGCGCGAGCTGGTGGACCGCGGCGAACTGGCGTATGCGGCCGACGGGAAACTGCAGGTGGCGGGCAAGCGGGAGTAGTAACGCCAGTCTCAGCCCACAGCCACACCCGCCATGTATTCCTGCACCACGGGCAGCAGCAGCGGCACGGCGGCGTCGAGGTAGTCGTGTTCGGCGGGCGTCCAGTGGCGCGGGTGGCCGAACACGCAGGGCTGCAGGATGCCCCAGAGCCGGCCGTTTTCGGTGATGTGGGCGTGCACCAGGGCGCGGTGGCCGAAGGTGGTGCGCTCGAATTCCTGGTTGAGCACGTCGGGGCCGGCCTCGGCCACGTCCGGGACGTACACGGAGGGCCGGGCGGCCAGCGCAGCGCGGAACAGCGGGTCCTGCCGGGGCAAGTCGCCGGTGTCGTCCTGCCAGTCGTGGCGCGGGTCGGGCACGGCGTCGTCGAGGCGCCAGACGAGGGCAATGCGGCCGCGGCCGCGGGCCGGGTCGCGCACGTACAGGAAGCAGCGGTCGGCGCGCAGGTGGGGGCCAACGAGGTCGAGGGCCGCCTGCAGGCGCGGGGCGGGCGGGCCGGGGGCGGCGAGGGCGGCGTGGAGTTCGGCGGCGGGCGTCATGGCGGGCGGCTACGCTTGCTGGTAGGCTTGGTAGCCGCCCATCAGGTTGCGCACGTTGGTGAAGCCCTGCTGGGTGAGGAAGGCTTTGGCGGAAGCGGAGCGGCCACCGCCTTTGCAATGCACGATGATTTCCTGGTTTTTCAGCTCGTCGAGCTGGTCGAGCTGGTCGGGCAGGGAGCCGAGGGGGATGTTTTGGGCGCCGGGGATGCGGCCTTCCTCGTACTCCCAGGACTCGCGCACGTCGAGGATGGTGGGGGTTTCGCCGGCTTGCTGGCGCTGGCGGAGTTCGGCGGGGGTGATGTCGGGCATGTTTGGGGAAAGATGGGGAGGTGGGGAGTGGAGACGAAAGTACGGCCGAAGTCTTTTTGGTTTGGTAACCTGCGAACGGCCATTGGCGGCCGGCCAACTACTTAACTTTGTTGTCCGCCTGCTCTTTTTTTCTCTTTTCCTCCTCTTTCCTCATTTCTCTCCTCCTCATTTCTTTCTTCATGAAACACTTTTTCTCGTTGCTGCTGGCGGTGCTGGGGCTGCTGCCCGCGGGGCTGCGGGCCCAAACGGTGCCGCCCCTGCCGGCCGCCCCGCCCGCCAACCTCTCGGGCCTAGCCCTGCGCGACTGGTACCGCCAGAACTGGTACGACGGCAAGCGCGTGGAGCTGAGCTACGCCGCGGCCCGCGCCAAGATGTACAACTACGCCGACAACTACAACAACCTGGTGACCTGCGTGTACTCGGGCTACCAGGAAACGGTGCCCTACAGCTTCACCAACCCCAGCACCACCGTGGTGGCCCGCATCAACTGCGAGCACACCGTGCCGCAGTCGTTTTTCAACCAGACGGTGCGGATGCGCTCGGACATGCACCACCTCTACCCCACCTACGACACGTGGAACAACCTGCGCGGCGCCGACCCCTACGCCGACATCCCCGACGCCCAGACCCAGACCTGGATGCGCGGCACCGTGAGCCGGGCCACCGTCCCGCCCGCCAACCTCGACGAGTGGAGCGAGGACACCAACACCCAGTTTGAGCCCCGCGAGGACCACAAGGGCAACGTGGCCCGCTCCATCTTCTATTTCTACACGATGCACGCCAATCAGCCCGACCTGGTTGCGACCGGCCACAACAGCATCAGCGCCGTGGCCGACATCAACACCCTTTACGCCTGGCACCTGGCCGACCCGGTGGACGCCCACGAAACAGAGCGCAACAACCGCGTGGCCGCCAGCCAGGGCAACTTCAACCCCTACATTGCCTACCCCGGCACCGTGGCCACGGCCTGGGGCCTGGCGCCGGCCGGCCCGGTGTTCAGCTTTGCCACCACCGGCGGCAGCCTCATGGAAGGCAACGCCGGCACCAGCACCTACACTTTCACCGTAAATCTGGTGAGCGGGCCTTCCGTGCCCCCCTCTGTACTCGTGGTTCAGGTGAGCCTCGATGCCGCGAGCTCAACGGCTACCAACGGCACTGATTTCACCTTTGCCTCGCCCGTCACCGTGACCTTCCCGCCCGGCAGCACCAGCCAGACAGTGACCCTGACCGTGAACGGCGACACCCAGCCCGAAGCCGACGAAACCGTGGTGCTCAACCTCACCAACCCCGGCACCGGCACCAGCATCGGCAGCCCCGGCACCCACACGCTCACCATCCTCAACGACGACGGCCCGCCGCCCACGGTGGCCTTTGCCTCGGCGGGCGGCACCATCCCGGAAGGCAACGCCGGCACCAGCACCTACACCGTGAACGTGACGGCCAGCGGCACCCTGCCCGCCGGCGCCTTCACCGTGCCGGTGAGCGTGGACGCGGCCAACAGCACCGCCACCTCGCCCTCGGACTACACCCTGAACACGACCAGCCTCACCTTTAGCCCCACTTCCCTCACGCAGCCCGTCACCGTCACGGTGAACGGCGACCTCACCTTTGAGCCCAACGAAACCGTGCGCCTGCGCCTGGGTGCGCCCTCCAACGCCACCGTCCTCGTGGGCCAGCCCGGCGGGCACACCCTCACCATCCTCAACGACGACGCGGCCCCGGCCGGCGCGCCCTGCACCAAGCCCTACTTCTCGCAGTACGTGGAGTCGCTGGTGGGCAACACTAAGGTGCTGGAGATTTACAACCCCACCCTGGCGCCCATGCCCCTGGCCGGCAAGCGCGTGGTGCTGTACGCCGCCGGTGCCACCACGCCCACCGCGACGCTGAACCTGGCGGGCGCCATCGCCCCGGGCGACGTGTACGTCATCGGCAACACCGGGCTGACCGACCCGGCCACCCTGGCCCAAACGGACATCCTCTCGAACGTGTGCTTTTTCAGCGGCGCGCAGTCCATTGCCTTGTTTGATGCCACCGACACGCTCGACGTGATTGGGGTGATTGGCCAAACGCCCGCCGGTGGCGGCTGGACGGTGCCCAACGGCTCGACCATGAACAACACCCTGGTGCGCCAGCCCACCACCAGCCAGGGCGGCCGCTGGAACGGCCCCAACGGCAGCGTGACCTGGAGCGCCGGCGGCGTGGACAACTACGCCGGCGTGGGCAGCTACACCAGCGCGGCCTGCTTCGTTCCGCTGGCCACCCGCGCCGCCGCGGGCCTGCGCCACGCCCTCGAACTCTACCCCAACCCGGCCACCGAAACCGTGCTGCTGCGCCTGCCCGGCGCGCCCACGCCCCGCCCCGCCACCGTGGACGTGCTGGACGTGCTGGGCCGCCCCGTGCGCCGGCGCACCGTCCGGCTCGGCGCCACCGACGCCGTGCCGGTGGACCTGCGCGGCCTGCCCGCCGGCCTCTACGTCCTCCGCGTATCCTGCGCGGAGGGCGAATACACCGGCCGCGTGGTGGTGCAGTAGGTTTTATTTCTCCGAAAAAAGCCCCCGGCCCGCAAGGTCTGGGGGCTTTTTCGGGCGCAGCCCCTCCCCAACGGCGTTCGGCAAGGCGTCGCCGTTGCTGCGGGGCCCCCTAACGGCGTTGGGAAGCCCCGCAGCAACGGCGACAGGCACCCTAACGCCGTTAGGGTGCCCCGCAGCAACGGCGACAAGCCTCCTAACGCCGTTAGGGGGCCCCGCAGCAACGGCGACAAGCCCCCTAACACGGTTAGGAGGCTCCGCAACAACGGCGACAGGCACCCTAACGCCGTTAGGCGGCCCGGCGGCAACGGCTACGCCTTGCCGAACGCCGTTGGGGGCTGCGCGCTTCAGGCCAGCAGGTCGGCGTACTCGGCGTGGTGGCGCTGCACGAAGCCGGCCATGAAGGTGCAGGTGGTGCGCACCTTCAGGTGCTCGTGGCGGGCGAAGGCCAGGCCGGCGCGGGCCAGCTCCTCGGCCACGCCCTGGCCGCGCAACGCCTCGTCCACGAAGGTGTGGGTGAAGTCGAGGAGGCCGTCGGCGGGCCGGGCGTAGGCCAGCTCGGCGGTGGCGCCCGCGCGGCGGGTGGTGAACTCCTGGTGTTCGGCGTCGTGCTGAATGGGCATGGCGGAAATGGTGAAGGGCCGGAAATACGGAAGCGGCGCCCCGAGCCGGGCCGAACGGCGGCGGCTGGTTTGCGTACAGGAAAGAAAGACGGGGCCGCCCCGTTTGATTTCTCTCCTTACTGCTTCACTTCCCACTCCCATGGATACGCAAGACTCCCCCACCCCGGCCCACGACACCCGCCCGCAAGACCAACAAGAACGCGCCGCCGCCGCGCGCCCCAACCCCAACGACCCGGCCGTGGAGGCCAGCAGCCCCACCTACGGCGAATTTGGCGGCGTGAGCGCCTCCCCGCCCCTGGCCGCTAGCCACGCCCCCGTGGCCGTCCCCGAAGCGTCCATCCCCGCCGGCCGCGACGGCTCGAACGACAACCCCGACGAGTTCAGCGAACTCCACGGCCGGGAAAAAGAGGCCCAACGGGCCCCCGCCAACCCCGCCGAGCAACCCGGCCACGTGGAGCAAAACCAAAACCCCGCCGCCGTGCGCGCCACCCACGACGAAAGCAACGAGGAGCAGCGCAACGCCTGGGCCCTTGACGACCCCCGCTACGCCGGCGGCGGCACCCACAACACCCGCAAGGAATCGGCCAGCACCAAAGACGGCCAGGACTGATTCCATGGTTAACAAACCGCTGATAGAATCAAAGATTGTGTCATCCTTCATCTGGCGTACGCTCGCGAAGGACCTGCTCACCGCTATACAGTTGGCAGTACTTACAATCGTTCAATCGGGACAAGGTCCGTCGCAAGCGTACGCCAGATGAAGGATGACAGGTTTTTTGACTTTCCAGACAACTGCATCGATTGCAGTCCTACCACTCACCATTAATTACTGAATTTATGTCCCCCGACAACCCCAACACGTTCGACGAACAGGCCACCGGCGAAGACGGCGCCTCCACCCCCATGCTCGACGCGGCCACCCACGGCCAGGTGCTCGACAACAACAACGCCTCGGGCCAGGAAAAGGCCGACGAGATGGACGACTCCCTGCGCCCGGACACCCAGGCCCGCAACCTGGCCGGCCCCGCCCCTGCTTCCGACGAAAACCTGCCCCGTGAGCTCACCAACCCCAGCGACCGGGCCTTCACCCTGCCCGAAGAGCAGGAGCAGAAATAAGCGAGGGAGTCAATGCTCCGCAAAAAAGGCCTTCATCCGCGGATGAAAGCCTTTTTTTAATGCCCCAGTCTTTCCGCTTCACCACCGCCACCCGGCCTGCGCGCCGGCGTACCAGCCGCGGCCCGGCGCGGGCTGGAAGTAGCGGCCCCCGAAGGCATTCAGGTCGTTGCCGAGGCTGTAGCGGCGGTCGGTGGCGTTGTCGAGGCCCGCGTAAAGGGCAGTTTCGAGGTGCTGGAACGTGCGCCGCCAGCCGCCGCGCGCGCCGAACACCCAGTAGCCGGCCGCCGTTTCGGTGTTGGCGTCGTTGAGGGCGATGCGGGCCTGGTGGGCCAGGCTGGGGCTGAAGTAAAAGCCGCGCCGTTCGCTCAAATCGAGCCCGGCGCTGAGCGTGTGCGGCGCCGTGCCGGGGAGGCGGTTGCCGCGCAGGTCGGCCCCGCCGCTGGGGTAGCCGCCGAAACGAAAATCGTTGTAGGCGTAGCTGGCCCAGGCGCGCAGGCCGCGGCCGGCCGGCTGCCCCTCATCGGGGTTCGGCTCCGGTGCGGCTTCCCGCCAGAGCCAGCCGCTCAGGGCGGCTTCGAGGCCGCGCTGGTGGGTGCTGCCGATGTTGCGAAACACCGCCGTGCCCTGGTCGGTGCTGCTGCTCACGATGGTTTGGCGCAGCTCCAGGTCGAACACCGCCACTTCGTAGCGCAGCCGGCCGGCCCAGCCGCTGCCCCGGGCGCCCACCTCGTAGCTGGTGCCGCGCTCGGCCCGCAAGTCGCCGTTGAGGCTGCCGTCGGACGGCCGGATTTCCTCCACCGTGGGCGGCGAGAAGCCCGTGCTCACGCTGCCGTACACCGACAGGCGGGCCCCGAATTCCTTGAGCAAGGCCACGCGCGGCGACACCTCGGGCCGGAAGTCGCGGCCGAACCGGTAGGTGTCGGGGCGAGCCGCCGCGTCGCTCACCCGCACCACGCGGTAGCGGAGGCGGTTGTAGCTGGCGGCCACGGTCAGGAGCAAGTCGGCGGGCAGCTGGTAGTCGGCCTGGGCAAAGGCAAAGCCGGTGCCGGTCGTGATTTCGTCGTCGTAGCGCAGCGCGCCGGGCGTGCCGGCCCGGTTCTCGTAGCTGCGCCCGTTGGCCAGGCTGCCCTGGAACTCGCCGCCGCCCTGCAGCCGCAGCACCCGGCCCGCCAGCGCGGTGCGGAAGCGCAGGGCCGAGCGGCCGCCCAGGCCCAGCGCCGTGTTGCGCTCGTAGTCGACCAAATACGGCGTGGTGACGGCCGCGCCGCTGCCGTACAGCGTGGTTTGCAGCTCCCAGCGGTCCGAAAATCGGTACTCGTGCGTGAGCCCCAGCAAGGCGGTGCGCGCGGCGTAGTGCGCCTGCTGCGCCACCGTGCCCGGCGCCGAGGCCGTGCCCGGGCGGGCCTGCCGCGGGTCGGCCGCCAGCTGGGCGCGGGTGAGCCCCCCGGGCAGCTGGTAGCTGATGTCGGCGTAGAGCAAGTGCGCTGCCACCGTGGTGCGGGGCGAAGCCACGGCGCGGGCGTCCAGCGCGAAAACGTCGCGCTGCAGGGCGCTTTGCTGGCGATAGCCGGCCAGCTCCTGGTGGGCGTAGTGGGCGCGCACGCTGCCGGTGGCGCTGCCCGTTTCGGCCGATGCCGTGGTGCGGCGCAGGCCGTAGCTACCCACCGCGGCGCCCGCCGCCACCCGGCTATTCCCCGCCACCCCTTCCGGCGTGCTGAATAAGGCCACGCCGCCCGTGCCCGCGCCGTACACGCTGCCCGCCGGCCCTTTCAGCACCTCCAGCCGCCCGATGAGGGCGGGGTCGAGCAAGTTGAGCGGGGTGCTGCCGCTGGCGTCGGTGTAGGGAATGCCGTTGTAGTACACCTTCACGTTGCGCACCCCAAAGGGCGAACGCAGCGTGCTGCCCCGGATGCTGAGCCGGTAGCTGGCCGTGGCCCGCTCCTCCAGCCGCACGCCGGGCAGCGTGTTCACGGCCTGCGTGAGGGCGGCCGGGCTGAACTGCGCAATGGTGCGGGCGTCGAGCACGCCCACGGCGGCCGCAACCCGCCGCAGCGGCAGCCGCTGCCCGTAGCCAGTCACGGTGGCTTCGGGCAGGGCCACGGCGCGGGCAGTGTCGGCGGGCGCTTGGGCGGGCGCCCGCAACGGCAGCCAGAGCAACGGCGTCAGCAGGTATCGAAGAAGCATGTGTTGATGAAACAAGCGCGTGATGACCCAGACCAGTTGCGTACGGGAATTGTTGCCATGGTCTTTCTACCTGCCCAATCTCATGAGTCGAATCGGGGCCGGTTCTCGTAACCGGCGTCCATACTTTTGGTGTTTATCGCCGTCGTCCCCCTGCTATGCCCGCCCTCCCGCCCGACCTGCGCCGCGCCCTGTTCCACCTCCCCCAAAAAGAGAAAGACCAACTGCTGGCCCGCCTCGTGGCCCTGGACCCCGTCCTGACCGAACAGCTTGCTTACCGCCTGCTCGAAGGCCCCGACGCGCGGGAAACCCGCCGGGCCGCGCTGCGCGCCCAGGTCGACGACCCCGTGCGCGGCTTCCACCACACGCCCAACGACCTGCTCGTAGTGCTGCGGCAGCTGCAGGCGCGACTGGCCTACCACGCCAAAATCACCGGCGATGCCTTCGGCGAAGCCGAGCTGAGCTGGCGCCTGCTGGCCAACGTGTTTCGGCACCAAGCCGCCACGGCGGCGCGGCTGCACGGGCCCACCCAGCCGCTGCTGGCGCACCTCACCAAGCGCACCCACGAAGCCCTGAAGCTCACCGCCCGCCTCCACGAAGACTACCACCTGGAGCTGGCCGCCACGGCCAACGCCGTGCTGGCCGCGCTCTGGCAGTCGGGCGCCGCGCCCCTGGCCCGGGAGCTGGGCCTGCCGAAAGCGGTGGAGTGGTAAAGAGGGGCGGTGGGTTGTTGGGTAATCGGACTTCGTCAGCCAAAATTTTCAACCCACCACTTCACCAACCCACCGCCCCTCTTCACAGCGCGCGAAAGGCGATGGGCATGGTCAGGGTGACCCACACGGGCTGGCCGTTGATTTTGCCGGGGTTCCACCAAGGCATGAGGCGCACGAGGCGCAGGGCCTCCTCGTCGAGGCCGAAGTCGAGGCCGCGCACCACGCGGGGGTCGCGCAGCCGGCCGTCGGCGTCGACGGTGAAGGTGAGGTACACCTTGCCCGAGAGGTTGCGGTCGAGGGCCGCGGCGGGGTAGTTGAGCTTACTGGTCAGGAATTTTAGCAGGGCCGCGTCGCCGCCGGGAAAGGCGGGCATCTCGTCGGCCGTGAAATAAACGGCGGGCGCGGCGGGCGCCGCCGGCGCCGCGTGGGCGCCGCCCTCCGTCTGCGTCAGAGCGGCCAACGCGGTGGATTGGCCGCGGGCCCGTCCCGTCGCGGCCACTATGCAGCAGGCAACAATGACGCAGCGAAGCATAGAAAAAGGCAGTAAAAAGTCTGGTTTACAAAGCTACCAACCCCGCTCCGCCGCCGGTTTTATTCGGGGTTATGGTTGCATTGCGTTTGTGTTAGCCGCCCCAGCGGCGGGGGGCGCGGCACCCGGCCGGGCATCTTTTTTTTCCCATTCTTAGTACAATGCTTTTGATTTCGCCGCCCGTTTTGCTTCCGCCATGTCCTTCTCCCTGCATCCCCGCGCCCCGCACTTGTCCGAAGCCAGCCTGCGCCAGGCCCTGGCCGACCTGGCCGCCAAAATCCAGACCCTGCGCAACCGCGCCCACGCCACGGCGGCCGGCTCGGCCAACACCTACGGGCCGCACGCCGACGCCCTCGAGGCCAAGCGCGCCGGCCTGGCCGAGCAGCTCGGCCAGGCCCCAGCCCGGCCCGATGCTCCCGAACCCAGCGCCTGGGCTCACATCCGGCGCGGCACTGAGGACCTGGACGGCGACCTGCGGGCCCAGTTTTAACCCCGGCTTTTTCTGCTTTTATTCACCCTTTACCGCTGGTCGCCATGAAACACTTTTTCGCTCTTTTGCTTCTCTGCGCTTTCGCCGCGGGTCCGGCGCGGGCCCAATCGAGGCCAAAGGGGAAGGCCAAACGCGCCTTTTTCCACACCTCGAAAGCGGGCAAGGGCAAAGCCAACAAGGCCCATTTTCGGCGCGAAAACAACATTCGCCCCATCATCGACCTGACGCCCCACAAGCTCGAAACCTTCAAAACAGCCAAGGCCAACCACCACTACAAGTTCAGCAAAGGGCATTAATGCAAGGGGCCACTGCTTCTCTCGAAACAGCGGCCCCTTGCATCAACACTTGCTTTTTTTACGCCACCGGCTCGCGGAAACCCACCCAGGTGAAGCGCTTGATGACGAACTCGGGGTTGGTGAAGCTGGCGTTGCCGGCGGGGTTGCCGCCGGTCACGTGGAAGTCGGAGAAGCCGGCGTTCTGGTTCACGTAGATGCCGCCGGTG
>Ga0123336_10003838_pt1 | contig 12400 bp, 8 predicted proteins | sample SSSSmetaG_FD_96466 | JGI IMG/M metagenome (GOLD analysis project Ga0123336, IMG submission 96466) | Glacier valley bacterial and archeal communities from Borup Fiord, Nunavut, Canada, to study Microbial Dark Matter (Phase II) - ​SSSS metaG | ecosystem: Environmental > Aquatic > Freshwater > Ice... | reverse complement strand
TGCCCCGGCTGTTCGTCTGGTTCGGGCTGCTGCGGTTTGAACTCGTGGTTCGGCGATGGCTCAGTCGGTTCAGGTTCGTGCTTCTGCTCGGCTTCCGAGGCATGCATGACCATCTTTTCAGGTGGCAGCTGTACCAGTGGGCCATCTTTCAAAATAGAGTCGGGTAGTATATCGCTTTCGCGACTGACTGGCGGTATCAAGCTATCCCTAAACTGCTGAATAAATTCGGGTTGCTCCTGTTCGCCAGCCTGTTGCGGTTGGTCAGTTTCGGCCTGGCTTGCTTGCTCTGCTGCCATTTCAGGCTGAAGCTGACCTGGTTCTAGTTCCGAGCTAAGGGCGGCCCTGGCTTCTTCCGAGCTTGGGAAAGGTTGTGATTGCTCGACTTGAATAAAGGGCGAGGCTTCGGCTTCAGGTGGTAACGAAGGCGCAGCTTCCATCTCTGGCTGGGTATGGTAGCCTTCCTCGTACTGAGAAGCTTGCAAGGTTTGGCTCAATTGCTCTTCTTCATGCGGCTGCCCCGCTTCAGCCTGTTGCCCTTCCTCAGCGTGAGGTTGTGGATAGCTTTCGGTCATTTCATGCAGCGCGTGAGGTTCAGGCTGCTGGCTTTCGGCTTCAACCTGAAGCACTGGCACCCCTCCTTCATCCACTGCTAGAATAACCTCGACCTTGTCCGAAACCATTTCAGCCACTGCCTCGAAGGTTTGAGCATCAAGTGTAGAAAAGCCTGGTTCTTCCCTCGTCGGCTCACTTTCAACCTCGCTTGGCATCGCCTGTGCAAAGCTGGTTTCTACGCTAACCGCTTCATTCTCTGCCGAAGCGTAGAGCCTATCTACCGTGGCTTCAAGAGCCGCCGCCTGAGTTTGGGCTTGCGCTTCAATATCAGCTGCTGCCGTCAGTGCTGCGCTTTCTTCGGCGGCAGTGTGGGCGGCGGCGGCCAGGGTATAGCGCACTGCCGGATGGTCTTCCTGCAAATGCGCTACCTGTACCCGCATTTTGCGTGCCCCTCGCGAATGAACTTCCATTGCCATTTTCAGCACGCCTTCATTGAGCAATTTAGATAAAATTGCTCCAGCCTGCGATTTGGCTTCGCTTTCTGGCATGTGTCTGGTCAAATAATCTCGAACGCTCGACAGCAAGAGTTCGTAGCCCAACCAGCGATTACGGTGACGCAAGCTTTCCACCAGCACAATCACACCTTCGTAGTGTGCTTGTTCCAGAATTAGCGGGCGTGCCCCCAAACCGGGAAATTTCTCGGCTGTTTTGGATGAGGCTCTGGTTTGTTCCGGCTTTTGCGCTGGTTCTGGCTCTCTCTCCCACTGTGAGATTTTAGCCGGAGTCTCAACCACGCTAGTCACCCGCTCTTCGGTAGCAGCTGGCGGTAGGTAGACCGCTTCAGGAGCTTGGACGGCTGCTTCCAGGGTGGCCTGTTCTAGCTCTGGCTCATCCTCTAATTCCAAAGCCGAGGACTGATAGGTCGCTAGTTCGACTAAAGTTGCGGCTGCTTCTAGTTCTTGCGTTGGGGCAGTATTAGCTTCCTCTTCGTCTTCTTCCTCTTCGTCTTCTTCCTCTTCGGTTTCCTCACCCGGCAAAGGGCTGAGGTTATTGGGGAGAGCTTCGGCATAATCAAGGACGCGACTGGTAGGCTTGGGCGTGCCGGGAGCGGAAACCCACAAAATATGCCCACTCTGATCCATTTGCAAAATTCCGGCCTGTTCCATCGCATTTAACAAAGCCTTGAATTTAGAAAACCCATAACGCCGTTCACTAAAATTGGGAATACGCCGCAAAAGCTCTTCTTTGAGGTCACGCGCCCGCATTTGACCGCGCCCGCTGCTAGAACGGCCTTGCATAATTGACCGAATAGCCTCTTTCACTTCTTCAATATTATTATTAGAAGTAGAACCAGCGCGTTCCGGGGCGGCCACTGCCGCTTCAGGCGGGGCTGTGACTATCCGGGCCGTTACAGGAGTTGAGGCAATCGGCGGGGTTGGTGGTGCAACGACAGGCTGCACTACCGGCTGTGGCTGAGAACCAGGATACTGACCGGGCTGGCTTTCCGGCCCTTTATAACTGCTGGTAGCATAATTTGCCTGGGGTTGAGCGGCATAGTTTGGCCCTGACTGACTCTGAGTTTGAGGCGAATAATTAGGCTGACCATAGCCTTGTTGACTCTGCCCCTGAACGGGATAATTAGGCTGACCATAGCCTTGCTGACTCTGAGTTTGAGGCGAATAATTGGGTTGAGCGGGGGCGGCTGGCTGGCCCTGCCCCTGAGCGGAGTAATTAGGCTGGCCTTGCGCCGGATAATTGGATTGGCCGGGTTGCTGACCTTGCGCTGGATAATTAGGCTGAGTAGACCCTGACTGACCCTGGCCTTGCACCGGATAATTAGACTGGCCGGGCTGCTGGCCCTGAGTTGGGTAGCCCGGTACTTGCGGTTGCCCTGAATAAGGGGGCTGACCGGGCTGCTGGCCCTGGCTCGGATACTGCGGCGGCTGAGTTGGATAGTTTGCGCCAGGATAAGCCTGGGGTGGTGCGCCATAAGGGTTATTGTTATAGTAACCACCGTATGGGGGCGGTTGCTGAGGCTGGCCCAACTGCGGCGGCACAATATCTTTGTAGGGCTGGACGTTCACGTTTCGCTCACGCCGACCCCCAATACGCCGACCTGAACGATTGATGCTGCTACTAGATTGTGGTGGCGCAACCTGTTGCGGTTGGTTCGGGTAATAGCCCGGTTGCTGGGGCGGTGGCACCATGCCGGGATAGTAGCCCGGTTGCTGCTGCTGGTAATAAGCGGCATAGGGGTCGAGCGGTTGAGCTACGGCCAGTAGCATTCGGTAAGAAACGAATTCGTCGCAAATTTGCTGCAACACATTCGCCACATAATCCGGCCCAATCACCACTACTCGCCGTCCGCGTAGCTTGGCAAGCCGCACCACTGGCATCATATCTTTATCGCCCGTAACCAGCACGTAAGTACCTACCTGGGGCAAAAGATGCAGAAAATCAATACAATCCGTGACCATCACCGGGTCGGCCAGGCTTTTGCCCTTGCCAGTTTGCCCGCTAAGGTCACGCTCCGAATGGAATACCGGGGCATAAATTGGTTCTACGCCCGATTTATAAACTTCCATTCGATCCATTGTTACACTCCACTCGGCATAAGCGCGAGCAATCACCAGCGTACCGTACTGCTGGGCTTTTTGAACAATTACTTCTATGTTAGGGCGGTTAGCTCCTCGGTCAGCATAGTTGCTCATTACCAGATTATCCCAGTCAATAAAAAGGGCGACCTGATCCTGGTCGGGGTCATTGCCCCGGCTATAGGGATTGTAGGGGTATGTTGGCATAAAATTCTAGTATCCTTTCAAAGCAACTTGCATTTGTGGCAAGTGCGAAACTTGACTTGACCCTCGCCTTTGGCCTGGCCTATACTTGGCCCAGTTCAGCGTCCAAAGTTTCGAGTCCTGCGCCCCCCTAATTTTCGGGGTAGCCTGGTACTCGGTTATGCTTAAAGCCTCAACTTTGGGCGAGTGGTACTGGACTGGTAACTTAGAAAGGGAGGGAATTAAATAATTTTGGCTAATGTTAATTCTAAGGCCGACGCACCGCGCAAGGACGGACGCTTGCCCGACCAGTTGCGCGAAGTGCGGATTACGCCGCATTATGTGGAATGGGCGGAAGGTTCGGCCCTTATCGAATACGGAAAGACCCGCGTACTCTGCACCGCAACGGTAGACGAAAAGTTGCCGCCTTTCCGGGTGGGCAAGGGGCTGGGCTGGGTAACAGCCGAGTACGCGATGTTGCCCCGCGCGACCCATACCCGCACCACCCGTGAGGTAGTGGCCGGGAAAATCGGCGGGCGCACCCACGAAATTCAACGCCTGATTGGGCGCAGTTTGCGGGGTGTGGTAGATATGCTCAAACTGGGCGAACGTCAGATTTTGATTGACTGTGATGTTTTGCAGGCCGACGGTGGTACACGTACCGCCGCTATTACGGGCGGTTATATAGCCCTGGCCCTGGCTTGCAAACGCTTGCAGGCCCAAAAACTGGTCAATCGCTGGCCGCTTATCTCGCCAATTGCCGCCATTAGCGTTGGAATTGTCAATGGGCGGCACGTCCTCGACCTCAATTATGAAGAAGACAGCCGGGCGGCGGTAGACTTCAATGTGGTGATGCTGGGGACGGGCGAACTGGTGGAAGTTCAAGGGACAGCCGAAGGAAACCCTTTTAGTCGCGCCGATGTCAATAGCTTGCTCGACCTTGCTGAAAAGGGCCTTAAAGAACTGTTTGCCATCCAGGAAGATGTGCTGAGTAAGGCTTAATTTTTTGATTGCTAACCCTGTTGCGGGCAATTCTCAAGTTTCCTTCGCCATGATGAGCAGACTGTTGAAGCATGGTCGCCAGTTTTAGCACACGCGATTATGCTTCAAAGATGACCGGGCAGCTTTGGGTGGTTGGGGCATTCAGGGTATTTTACAAAACACCTTGCTTTGCCGTTTCCCAGGTTTTACGACAAAGGTGAAGTTAGCTGAAGAGGAGTGAGGAGGTGGGTGACCTTGTCTCTCAGGTTCGGCTACCAGTTAACAGCTAAACTTCCGGTGCATTGAATTGACACAGGGTTTTATTTGTTAATGCTGGTATAGCTCGAATTTTCAGGAGGTCTATGAGATTCAATTTTTGAAATCGTCTTCCCAATCGGATTATCAGGTTTATCCTGGTACGTTCGGTTTCTTTATGCAAGCTAGATTCTATCCCCAAATCGAAAGGTTGCGGCTACAACGTTTGCTTCCAGCTGTTCAAGCCAGTTCAGTTTGGAAACGGTCAAGTTGACGGGCCGGTAGGCTTTATTGCCCAACCTTACCCAAACGCGCACAATCGGGTTGGCGGCTTCAACTACGCTTTTTTAAGCCAGGAAAGCGGCTTTCTTTCTCGGCCTGGTATCTATGCTCCACTGGCTACTTTTGCCACCCGGTTGTAAAGAGCCGGGCTAAATCTGACAAAGCGCGTAGCTGCTTAAAGTTTCCTGTACTCGCACCGAACAATTTTCGTTTACATCCAGCTTACTAAGAATTTCTGGTTTAAACCAGGCTGGTGAATGATAACCCTAACAAGTTTCCAGGGAAATACTTTTTTAGTTCTAAAATCTCAGGTTTTATCCTGGCCTCAAGCGGTAAAATCTTACCTGTTCCTCTGCGTTGCTTCTACTTTCCTTTTTCTGTCCTAACCAGTCCTCTTTAATGTCTGTCTCTGGTTTATATCTCAATATTGTTTTTTTGGCTTATAACCAATTAAATAGCCAACTACGAACCCTAAAATTTAGGCTTATCTACTTGTAGTTCACTATCTTCTATATTATACACTTTTCATACTATGTCAACAAGCTATTCGGCAAGGTTGTTATAAAACGTTTATATTTATCTTCGTCTGGAGGTGCAAGAAATTCTTTGACAGCATATATTGGATGTCCAATATTATCTCAGTTTCTCAGCCTGAGTGAATAGTTACCTAGTCCAAACGATTGGCTGAGAGAAAGTTCAGGAGCTATGTTATAATAATCACAGAAACACAGAGGAGTACACAGATTATGCTAAAGAATGCTTTTCTTTATATATTGGCCCTGATAGTCTTATTAGCCCCGGCCATTATCCTGGGTTGGATCGGCTGGACGTTGTTGGACTGGTGGGGTATGCTGATCGGGATTGTTTTAGGGCTGGCGATTTTTATTTTTAGTATGAACAAAATTGCCGCGCAGGAAGCCGCCGGGGAAGCTGAAGGCGTAGTGAATAGGGAAACCGAAGCTGTGCCCTTAAACCAGCCTGAAGAAGCTTTGAAACACGACTAATCACTCTTTCCTAACTTCATCCTTTTTGCTAAAGATAAAAAGGGGACACTTAGAGGTGCAAGATGGCCGAACAATCACCGGATAAAGCATTAATAGAGTTGACCCAGGCTCTGGTACGCATTCCTAGCGAAAATCCTAACGGCGATGAGGTTGCTCTGGGCCGTTTTGTGCAAGGCTGGCTAGAAGCAAGTAATATCGAGACCGAAGTACGTCCGGTAGAAGGCGAGCGGGCCAATATAATAGGCCGGGTGCGCGGTAAGGTTGGCCCACCTTTGGTATTGCTGGCGCATCTCGATACTGTCCCGATTGGCGATAGGGGCAAATGGCAGCACGACCCCTTTGGTGGTGAAATCGAAGACGGCTACTTGTATGGGCGTGGCGCGTGCGATATGAAGAGTGGTTTGGCGGCGGCAATGCTAACTCTGGCAAATATCCGACGGGCGGTAGAGGAAGAAGGACTTCAATTATCGGGCGATTTAGTGCTGGCCTGCACCGTAGACGAAGAGGAAGCCTTTATGAAAGGCTCGGAGGCGTTGGGCCGCGAGAAAGTTTTCGGCCCGGAAGCATTTTTGCTCACAATGGAGCCGACCAATTGCCAGCTAAATATTGCTCACAAAGGGGCGTTTTGGTACGAGGTTAGCTTCTTTGGCAAAGGGGCACATGCCGCTAACCCGCAAGTAGGGCTAGATGCGAACCGGGCTATGGCCGAGGCGGTGTTGGGTTGGTACGAACAGATGGAAAAGACTGCCGCCGAAATAGTACCCCACCCTTTGCTTGGTCGCCCGACCTTGATTGTGTCGCGCTTGGAAGGGGGAGTCAAGACTAATATTGTGTCCGAATTTTGCCGGGCCGAAATAGATATGCGTGTGCCACCGCCGATGACCAGTGAGCAGGTAGACGCATTGGTGCGGGGAGTAGCCGAGCAGGTCGCTAATAAATATAAAGTAAAGTACGAAATGCGTTTTATGACTGCCTTGCGTCCGCCTGTCGAATGTCACCCTGATTCACCCTTGCTGGCCGCTTTTGACCGGGCCTACCAAACCGTAACAGGCCAACCCGCCGCTCATCTGGGTTTTACGGCTTACACCGATGCCGCGATGCTGGCGGTGCTGACAGGCAACCCTAATTCGGTGGTCTTTGGCCCTGGCCTTCTTAGCGACGCGCATACTACCGATGAAAGAGTAGAAATTAGCCAGTTATTCACCGTCGCCCGCGTGCTAGAAGCCACTGCCCGCGAACTATTGGCAGAGTAACATAAAAGTGAGAAAATAAACTCTTATTCTGGGAAAGAGAACCTTATGGTAAAAGTACATCCAGCTTTGCCGCCCCTGCCGCTGCGGGAACGGGCCTGGCAATGGTTAGAATGGTATGGCGTGCAGGTCAAGGTCAAGAACCCAAATAGCACGCGGGGTGGTGGTCTGTGGTGGAATGAGCGCAAGCTTGTCGAACTGGAAACGGCCCAGGAAGAAGCGGCTATCCATGAACTGGCTCATTCGTGGTGGGAAGAGCGGCGCAAGGATGTAAAGGTGCGAAATACCTTTTCGCATATGGTCACGCGCCTTTCTAAAGAAACCGACCCGCGTTACCAGCGTGCCCAGGAACTTGCTTATGTCTATGAACACGGCGACCCCAACACCGGCTTTAAGGGGATGTTTTTGGAAGATGGTACTATCATAGACTGGGAGCAATACGCCGGGCTTGCCAGTGGCATTATGGGCCACCCCGAACGTTTGCCTGAATATATTCGGGGCTTCTACAGTGAACTTTTTGATTACGATGAGTAAGCTAAATTATGAGTTTTGGTTTTAACGCGCCAATCCTGGATGATAGCGATAGCTGGGCCGAAGCAAGCCAGGCTTTTCAGGTTGGGTTAGGTTTGGCGCATCTCTGGCAAGCTGATGCCCGTACTGCTCTGGTAGATGTCGGTGAATATCCTCCGGCACATCAAAATGCTCAAAGCAACTGGGAGGTTTTGTACTGGTCGCCCGGTCTAGTTAAAGGACTGCGCTTAATCTTAGACCAAACCCTGGATTTGGTGGAACAAAGCGAATGGGGTGGCTTCTACCTTGAAACGGCCCAACGGGTCGGCCAGGAAATATTAGGCCCGGAAGGTTTTAGCTTTGTCCTAGAAATAGGGCAACCCGGCCCGGATGGGCTTTCTTTTGTTTTTCGGCGTTCGGCTGCTATTGATGAAGCTAATGAATTTGTGGATATTCAGCTTTCGACCTCGGTAATGCTCACTCCACCACCGCGCCGCTTTACTATAAACCTGGTGCGAAACGAAGGCTTACGCCCTTTATTTGGTGCAAATGGTGGTTGGGAAAAACGGTTGGGTCATATCTTACCGCAACCCCAGCCTGACCGTTGGTGGTCTTTCAAGGACGAAACCGAATACGAAGGTCAGCTGCGCGAAGCCCTGGCCGCCGTTATTAGCTATGGTCTACCCGCTATGGCTCTGCCCGCCCCGGATGCTTGAGGTGAAAAGCTGGTTTTATGCTCGATGAACCGTTGCTACCTTCTGCTTTTATTCGACGCATCCAATTCATGCTAAGGCCGCTCCGCTATCCTCGTTACCTGCCCAATCCATTAGAGGAGCGGACGGCTTTGACTAAGACTGCCCGCGAGTGGCTGGCTCAATTTGTGGTTCTGGCAACCGAGATGCGAGAGTGGCTTTTATCCCGCGTTTTGAACCCGGCTTCGTCCACCAAAATGCTGACTTTACCGCTTCTTCAAGCCACCACCGAACCTATTCCTGGCTGGGATTTCTCGCACGATGGCGAAACTTTGCCAGTCACCGAGAGCCTTTTTGACCCCGAAACTATTGAGCGTATCATATATTTAATCGAGCAACTAACCGAAGATGCAAAGCAAGCTTTTTTTCAAGAACTGGCTTTGCTTGCTATAGACCGCCTTGACCTCTTGCTCAGTTTGCTTCGGGCTGAATACAGCCGCCTGGGAAATTTGTGAGCTTCTGGCTTGTCTCGAAGCTCATTTAACGAATGTTACGCACCTCTGGCCGAACCAGCACAAATTCTCGTCCCCCAGCAATCTGTGCAAATTAAAAAGATTTTCAAAGCCCCAATCTTTTTTTGAGAGACTCTAAGAGTAATCTATGGTAAACTAAATCAAGATTGAGAGCTATTGTCATTTTCATTCGCCCTGGCGTGTTTTGGTAAAGAGGGTGCTACCATTATGTCCGAACCTCATAAAGATGAAAAGTTAGTTAAAGAATATTGCCATCGTTTGCTGGCTGACCCGCTATTTAATTCGTTGGAAGTGCTGGGGCTGCGCGATGGAATTTTGCTAGAAGAGGCTTCTTTTCGATTGCAACTGATTGAACCGCACCACAGTTCGCTTCAAAACCAGGCGGCTACTAACAGCTTTGACCGGGGCGAATGGACGCAATGGTTGAGTGAAGTAACTTCGGCCTCCAATTCTACCGCCGAAACTCGTGCTACTTCTGATAAAAGTCGGCCTCTGTCGCCCCTTCAAGCTTTAACTACCGCGCGTAAATTACTTATAGTCGGCGACCAGGGAAGCGGCAAAACTACTTTGTTGCGCTGGCTAACCTTGCATGCAGCGCGGGCTGATAGCACTGATTTGCCTGATTTACCCGTTTTAATTTCCCTCAGCGAATATAGCCACGCCGGGAGCGAAGCCTTACCCAATTTTATCGCTCGCAAGCTAGGGATGAGCCTGAGTTTTATCGGGGAACGCTTGCGGCAGGGCCAGTTATTGTTATTGTGCGACGGCCTGGATGAGGCGGGTCGTAATGAACAATTCGGCCAGGAGCGGCTGTATCAGCGTTTGGAAGAATTTGCCGCCGAATATCCCCAGGTGCTAATGGCCGTAACTTGCCGCCGGGCCGCCTGGCGGCGCGGTTTGCGCGGCTTTTACGCCGCCGCCCTTTGTGATTTGGGTTGGGAAGATGTACAGGATTTCATTTATCGCTGGTTCGCCAAAACTCCCACTGCCGGACGCGATTTGAGTGGTCGCCTTTTGCAAAACTTTGGCTTGCGCTCAATGGCCGCTTCGCCCTTGCTACTTTCGCTTATTTGCACCATTTTCGAGCGAGAAGGCCGTTTACCCAATCGCCGGGCCGAACTTTATAGCGAATGTATTATGCTTTTGCAACCTCGCAGCAAGGCTACCGGCACGCTGCGGCCTCTTTCGATAAATCAGGAAATTGAAGTGCTGGGCCAAATTGGATTTTATCTGCACCGCCACTATAGCCGCGAAATTACTTCGAGCGACCTGCTGGCTATTTTGGCTAGTTTACTACCCACTTATGGTTTAGAAGCTTCGGAAGCTCAAAACATTTTGATAAGCCTGACAGATGGGCAGGGTTTACTCCGGCATCAAACCGCTAATCTATATAGCTTTGTCCATCTCTCGCTTCAGGAATTTTTCGCTGCCGAAGCTCTGGCAAAGGGCGGTCAGGTTTTACTCAAAAACCTGGAAGCTTCGCTGTTTGAAGATTGGTGGCGCGAGGTTATTTTGCTTTTAGCCGGAATTGGCGACGCAACCGCTTTGCTCAATTTAATTTGGAGTAAATCCAAGCTAGGCAACCCGGCCATTTTGTTAGCCTGCCGTTGTTTGGGCGAAGAACCGCACTTGCTCGACCCTGGCCTGGGTAACGCTATTATGACCGCCACAATGCAACTTATTTTAGAAGCGGGCGATGATTACGCCCTGAAAGCTCAGGCGATTAATGCGCTGGCTTCGGTCAAGCGTAAAGAAACAGTCGGTTATTTATCGGCTCTTATGGCCCGTCAGGATATTGGCCGCTTTTTAGATTGGGATTTGTATGGGCGGGTGCTGGAAACTTTGGTTCAGCTAAACGACCTGAGCGTCTTGCCCGCCGCTTTTAATGCGCTTGGCCGGGATGAACTGGACGATGAACAAAAGCTGCGCCTGATTGATGCTCTGGCGGCGGTGGGCAACTGGGAACAGGTGCTGGCCCGCTTGAAAACTATTCTTCCCAACCTCAAGGGCGACCCCCAAGCCAAAGTGCTACTGCTGCTAACCCAGCATGGTGATAGAACAGTGGTGGGCCAGGCTTTACAAGCTCTTAGGGCTTCTGAGGTAAACGATACCCTAAAATATCGGCTTTTGCCTAGCCTGGCCCGTGCCTGGGAAGGCGAGCGCGGCCCTGAACCGCTTCTTTCTGGCAAAATCCTCAATTTAATTCAGGCCGGGCCAAAACTCGGTTTGAGTCTGCGCCTCAAGCTCTGCGATTTTGCGATAGGGCGCGGTGGGGCCGCTAATTTGCTGGAAGCGATGCGGACGAACCCTCAAAACTTTGAACAGGAATTGCGTCGCCGAGTAATTCTTGCTTCGAGCCGCTTCGCCGGGCCGGAAATATTGCCCCAGTTGCTAGTTTTACTGAGCGAAACCGATTCGCCCGAACTCAAGCGGCAGGTGGTCGCCTCGGTGGCGGTAATGTCTACTTCAAAAGAAACCGACCTGCTGCTGGCTTATTTGCGCCGCACTACTACTCTGGTTAATGAATACAGTCGGGTGCTGGTGGCTCTGGTTGAAGAGTTACAGCCGGGTAAAAAGACCCGAAGTGTTACTCAGCGGTTTCTGCTTGTCGAGACTGGTAAGCTTTTGGAAGGGGTGCCTGTAGAGCGGAAGCTCAGTGGGGTACGCCGCGATGGTACAACTGGCTTGCTTCGTTCTAACGAAGGTGGGCCGTTTCGTCGTATTCTGGAGGCTTATCGGGCAATGGCTGGTGAATTTGACCGACCAGCCGGGCAAAGCAGTAGCGAAAGCTACCGGTATATTTATAATTCAAGCCTGATAAGTGCCATTGCTAATGGCCCACGCTAGTTAGGGCCGGTATCTTGTGCCTTTACTAATCGCACAAGTGCCTGGCTATGTACCATTGACAAACAAGCTGGTCTGCTTCGTAAACCCAGCGTGATAGCAACTGGTTACTTTCTGCTTGTGGCGCAATCGCCTTTTGGATTTGAGCGGTTTCGGCTGTTACTTCCCTGCTAATTGTTACAATTTTCTCGAAATTATAAACTGTGTTCAGGCCAGTTCTGTCGTAAGAAAGAGCTTCGGCTTTCATTGTGGCCTTATTTTCGGTTAACATTGTGGGTCTCCATTTCCTTTACCGTTCTGCTGAATATTATCGCTCGTTTCTGTTTAAGAAGGGAAGTACCGCTAAAGGGTGATACCAATCTCAAATTTTGTATCTTAGTTTTATCACTCTTTAGCCCTGGCTTTATTGACGCAGTTAACACAAACACAGTGACCCGGCCCACTCTGGTTGGGTTTAGGCATTTGTGCCGATGGCCTTATTCGCCTTTAGACTAACTTTCAGCGTAGCCAAAGGTAAGCCTGCTGGTGTTACTATGTTCTGGCAGCTAAAAGGCAATTGTCTAAATTGCCCAGAAATCGGGGTAGTATGTAATCTAAACTACCGCTTTTCCTGGCCCAAGTTGGTAAATTAAATCCAATACCAAATTTGTATAGAGTGTGTCCAGGTACTGCTCTGCTTTATCCGAAATAGCGGTACTTTTTCCTTTTCAAACTTTAAAT
>Ga0123336_10003837_pt1 | contig 12401 bp, 12 predicted proteins | sample SSSSmetaG_FD_96466 | JGI IMG/M metagenome (GOLD analysis project Ga0123336, IMG submission 96466) | Glacier valley bacterial and archeal communities from Borup Fiord, Nunavut, Canada, to study Microbial Dark Matter (Phase II) - ​SSSS metaG | ecosystem: Environmental > Aquatic > Freshwater > Ice... | reverse complement strand
CTCGAAATAAAAACACTTTTTGTAGCTGCATTAGTTCTTTTGCTAGCCCAGTGGTATGATTATATGCGTTTGAAATTTCATTTAATTAAGAGAAAAACATTTCATAGATAGTGGTTACAACATTCCATTATATTTCCTAATAAACCATTCCGATGCCAATGAAATGGTAATCAAAACCAACAACCAAGTCCAATCGATCAAAGGTGTTTTGGCAACAATTTCTTTCTGAATAGCTTTGTATTTTTCGTTTTCCAAAAGTGATTTAATCAACGTATCAACCTGGTTTGGGTAATGTACTTTCCCTTGGGTTTGTATGGCCAATTGGCTCAATTTTTCCACATCGGGATTCACAAATTGCTTTTCGATGTTAAAATCCAGAATTTCAAATTGACTGGAATAACTAGTTTTGGAATTTAATTCCTTTACCGAAAAATTATAAGCACCAGCAGAAAGCCCGTCCAAATTGACTTTGTAGAAATTATTGCCTTTTAATAAATCGTAGTTTTTGGTTTGCTTAGTTTTGGTATTGGTCACCGAAATGGTCAATCGCGCCTTTTCGTCAAATTCGTAGTTTTTGTTAAAATACTGAGCCGAAATTTCAATAGCTTCGCCGCTATTATAGAAACTTTCGTGGTTGACCACCAATGATTTTTTGGAGTCATTCGACGCCAAAAATTGGATAATTTTATCCACGAAAACATCAAATTTTTCGAAAGATTGATTATCGACGTGGCTTTGCAAACGCCATTTCCAAAGATTTTCTCCCAACAAAAAAGCTGAGCGTTTTCCCTGATTTTCGGCGAAAGCCAATAATGGTGAATTGGTTTCAATGTTCCTTATTTTCGACGAAAGCAAAGTCGAAACAACGCCGTTTGTGGTTACCGTTCCAAAGGCATTTTGCAAAGGCGGAAAATTTTCGAAACCCAAATTATCAATCGCAAAAAGATTAAATTGCGAATTGAACCCAGCCAAATATTCTTCTTTTTGACCGCTCATTTTAAAAACCAAATTGGATTGTTGTTGGTTCAAAAAATTGAAATCGGTGTTCGTTCCCGTGATAATAAAAGTATTGATTCCTGCTAATTTATTGCTTTTAAACACCGACTGGAATGCTGCAGTTGGCTGGTATAAAATTAAAACAGTATAATCTTGTAACAAATTGATTGAATTAGGTTTAACTATAGTTACTTTTCGTTGAGCATTAGTTTCAATGGCTCGTCTCAAAGCACCAATATCTGGATGATTTATAACCGATACAATCGCTACATTTGTCTTTTGGTCGATGATCTCAACAGCAAAATTCTTGGTGTTGTTATACGTGTTCTTTTCTTTTTCTTTAGAAGAAATCGTGGCTTTAAAAACCTGCAATCCTACTTTATCGGCGGGAAGCAAAACGTTAACAATTGCCGTTTTTTTGGATGATGAAAACGAAATACTTTGTTTAACCAAAACTGAATTCCCTTGTGAAATACGAAAATCTGCATTTATACTTTTGTTTCCAGAATACTGCAAAAACACTTCTACAGGGAATTTATTCTTATGAAAAGCATATTTATTGACGTTCAACTGGTTCACCTTTAAATCCAAAAACGTGGTGGTATCACCAACAACCAAGGGATAGACTGAGTTATTCGCATCAAAACTATACACATAATCATTACCTGAAGTTTGGTTTCCGTCGGTAATCAAAACCGTTGGAAAACTCGTGTTTTTATAAATGCTCTTCAGGTTTTTAGCAACTTCATCCAAATTCGTTTGGCTTCCTTTGAAATCATATTCCTCGGATTGTTCGAACTCATTGTCAAATCGATAGGATTGGATGTCAAATTTATCTCGTAATTCTTTGTTTTGAGACAGTTTTTTATATAATTCTAACGCAGATTCATTGGCTTTTAAATCAACAATAGAGCTTGAATTATCTACAACAATTGGCAAAGGTGTCTTAATCGTTTCCAATGTTTTCCGGGTTATTATTGGATTAATCAACAACAGCAATATCCCGAAAATGGATAAAAAACGCAAAAAAGCCAAAACCAAGTTCACTTTTGACTTCGTTTTGGCTTTATAATAATATTGAAAAAACGACAAACTACCGGCTATTATTAGAGAAAGAAATAGTAATAGAATGGAGTTTGTCGTCATCGTTTTTAGTTTATGGTTTTGGGTTTATAGTTTATGGTTGCAAAACAATAAACCACAAACAACAAACATTTTAGGTAAGCATTCCTCCGCAAACATTCAAAACTTGGCCCGTAACATACGCACTCATGTCTGAAGCCAAGAAAAGACAGGCATTCGCAACATCTTCAGTAGTTCCGCCACGTTTCAACGGAATTCCATCTCTCCAACCTTGAACTACTTCATCGCTTAATTTTGCCGTCATTTCGGTTTCAATAAATCCCGGAGCAATTGCGTTGCATCGAATATTACGAGAACCCAATTCAAGCGCCACAGATTTAGTAAACCCAATGACACCCGCCTTAGAAGCCGCATAATTAGTTTGACCTGCATTTCCCTTCACTCCCACCACGGAACTCATATTGATAATTGAACCCGCGCGTTGCTTCAAAAATGTTCTTTGAATCGCCTTGGTCATATTGAAAACGGATTTCAAATTCACATCGATTACATTGTCAAAATCAGCTTCGGACATGCGCATTAGCAAGTTGTCTTTGGTAATTCCGGCGTTGTTTATTAAAATATCTACAGTTCCAAATTCGGCCAAAACAGCATCAACAAAGGTTTGCGCTTCGTTGAAATCGGCTGCATTCGATTGGTATCCTTTAGCTTTTATTCCCATTGCGTTCAATTCATTTTCTAAAGCTTGAGCCGATTCGACGGAGGAGCTATAAGTAAAGGCCACGTTTGCACCGTGTTTAGCAAAAACTTCTGCGATTCCTTTTCCAATTCCGCGACTAGCGCCGGTTATGATGGCCACTTTTCCTTCAAGTAATTTCATATTCTATAATTTGTTTAATTTTTATTCGAAGCTATTCCTGCTATTTGTTCTAATCTTTTCTGTTTTAAAGAAAAACAGAAAAGGATTTCCACTGCTATCAGGGCTAATAACACCCGTCAAATATAATACTATTTACGGTTTGAAAAAAAATTTGTCTTTCAATAACAAATATTAATCATTCTGGTCAAAAGACTTAAATGGATAACAAGTTTAAAACTGGGGACCATTAATTAATTCTGATCCTCTTTTGAACCCCATTTATCTAAACTTCTTAAAATATCCTCAAGTGACAGTCCTCTGTCTGTTAACTGATATTCAACTTTGGGAGGAACAACTGGGAAAACTTTTCTGGAAATAAGGCCATCCCCCTCCAATTCTCTTACAGTTTGCGTAAACATTTTATTGGAAATTTCAGGAATTTTTTTTTGCAATATTCCGGACCGTAAAGGACCTTCCAATAAATGAAACAGAACTATTGGCTTCCATTTTGTCCCAATTAGACTCATTGTGTAATTAAGTGGACAATTATTTGTACTCATTTTAAAATTTTATCTATTGATATTCAATATTTTACTCTTTTTGGTAACTATAATACTTTTAAGTAAGTTATTGCGATATCGGCAAATATAAACTAAATTTGCATTAAAAATATAACATATGGAAACTATTAAAAATTATCCGAAATCATTTTCACACATCGGAATTACAGTGCCAAATATTAAAGATGCTTTAAAATTCTATTCAGAGGTAATGGGATGGTACATAATTATGGAGCCATCCATAATAAAAAAAGAAAATGATACTGCTATTGGACAAATGTGCATTGACGTTTTTGGCGAAGATTGGGAGGAATTCGAAATTGCACATCTATCAACCTCAGATGGAACTGGAATCGAATTATTTTCTTTTCCTAACGGAGTTAAAGAAGCCCCTGAATTTAATGCTTTCAATACTGTGCTTTCTCATTTTTGCATACAAGATCCAAATATTGAGGAACTGGTAGATGAAATTGTGTCGCATGGCGGTAAACAAAGAATGCCAATTAGAGAATATTATCCTAACGAGAAACCTTTTAAAATGTGTTATGTAGAAGACCCATTTGGAATTGTATTTGAAATCTACACTCATAGTTATGAATTGACTTATTCTTCTGGAGCTTACGCTGAATAAAAAAACAGCCGAAAATGCAACATAAAGCGATTGATTTCTCCTCAGAAAGCAGTCGCTTTTCTGTTATATTTATTTAGCGTTTAACAGTAGCAATTGTACATCCATACAAACAAAAAAAAAGCTAGTAATTCAGTAGCAAGAAAGAATTTATTTTACGCTCTACGTGCCATATATGAGAAAAAATTACAGAAAAAAACAAAAAAAAGCGCTGCAAAGAGCAGCGCAAAATTTTATGAGTCTAAAATGTTATGATTTATTTTAGATTAAAAAGCCACATTCCATCTTGGCAATTTCCCGTTTTCATCCAAGAAATTCTGTAAAATTTGTCCTTCCACGAAAGTTGGAATTACTTTGTTTTTCTCGTTGAAAGTTTCGTACCAATACACTTCCAATTTGGCAATGTTTTCTAGTTTCATTTGTGCTGGCCAAGAATATTTTCTTCCTGTTTTTGCGAATTGGTGACCGTTTACGATTTTGTCGAACAATCCGCCATTTTTACTTTTTAGCGTCCCGTCATTTTGGATTGTTCCTGTAGAACCTACCATAATTAATTCTTTCTCTTCACCATCAACAGCATAGACAAGGAATATACCACTTCCGGTTTCTGTTGCGTTACAAACTTCTTCTAAACTATCATCAGTTGAAAAACTAAACTGATTTTTGACCTTGAATTTTTTTAACTCTTTATACATTTTATTTCTATTATTATTAAACAAAATACCCCACGAAAACCGTGAGGTATCTATATTTTACAGTGTGTCTTAGAATTATCCTAAAACTTCTTTTACTTTTTTTCCAATTTCAGCAGGAGAATCTACTACGTGAATTCCACATTCTCTCATAATTCGTTTTTTGGCTTCGGCAGTATCGTCATCTCCACCAACAATTGCACCTGCGTGACCCATTGTTCTTCCTTTTGGAGCAGTTTCACCAGCAATAAAACCAATAACTGGCTTGCGATTTCCATCGGCTTTAATCCATTTGGCCGCGTCAGCTTCCAATTGGCCACCGATTTCACCAATCATCACTATACATTCGGTTTCTGGATCATTCATAAACAATTCGATAGCTTCTTTTGTGGTTGTTCCAATGATTGGATCTCCACCAATACCAATGGCAGTAGTAATTCCCAATCCTTGTTTCACCACTTGGTCAGCAGCTTCGTAAGTTAAAGTTCCCGATTTGGAAACAATTCCAACTGTTCCCTTTTTGAAAACAAAACCTGGCATAATACCTACTTTTGCTTCACCTGGCGTAATTACACCTGGACAATTTGGACCTACCAATCTACAGTCTCTGTTTTTAATATAATTATTTGCTTTAATCATGTCGGCCACAGGAATTCCTTCCGTGATGGCAATAATCACTTTGATTCCAGCATCGGCGGCTTCCATAATTGCATCAGCAGCAAAAGCTGGTGGTACAAAAATAATAGTTGTATCGGCTCCAGCTTGTTCAACAGCATCTTTTACTGTATTGAAAACAGGACGATCTAAATGGGTTGTTCCACCTTTTCCGGGCGTTACTCCACCAACAACGTTTGTACCATATTCAATCATTTGTGAAGCGTGGAATGTTCCTTCACTTCCTGTAAATCCTTGAACAATTATTTTGGAATCTTTATTGACTAAAACACTCATGATATATATTTTATGTAGTTTTTATTAATAGTGTTGCAAAAGTAAGGTTTTGCAGATGATTTTTCAATAATTTGGTTAAGAAAAATAACTCATTTGAAATCCTTTAAATAATTTATCGTCTTTGATTTCCCAAATGATGAAAAAATTGCCCAAAAGCATGTCTTCTCTGGGGTTTTCAATTGTTTTTACAAAGTGAGAAAAACGCAAAGAAACTAAATTATCTTCCTGAAGAATGTGACTAATTCTAATTTTGGATCGGATGTAAGCCTTTCCCATTTCATCAACAAGCGACAATATGTCTTCATTATTCATTTGAATAAAACCTTGGCTACTATTCCAATCAATGGTGACTTCTGGATGCAATAATTCACTAACTGCTTTCTTGTCTAAGAGAACATCTGATTTGTAAAACTCGAGAACAATATCTTTTGGTGTCATAATAGTTCTTTTAATTTTTGAAGTATTTCTGGTATCTTTTTAATGTTAGCCAATTGTTTCAATTTTTCGCGAGATTCTTCTATTGGTGTACCAAAATAAGTTTTGCCACCTTCAACCGATTTTGTAACGCCTGTTTGTCCCAAAATTATTGCTTTTTCACCAATAGTTATTCCACTTGTGGTTCCAACTTGGCCCCAAATAGTGACTTCATCCTTAATAATTACACAACCTGCAATTCCGGTTTGAGAAGCGATTAGACATTTTTTTCCAATAACAGTATCGTGGCCAACATGTACTTGATTGTCAATTTTTGTGCCTTCACCAATGGTTGTATCGCCCGAAACTCCTTTGTCAATGGTGCAAAGTGCACCAATGCCAACATTGTCTTTTATCACAACTCTTCCTCCCGAAATTAATTGATCGTAACCTTCCGGACGTTTTTTATAATAAAAAGCATCTGCTCCGAGAATAGTTCCGGCATGAATAATCACATTGTCGCCGATTACGGTATGATCATAAATAGAAACATTAGAATGAATCACACAATTTTTTCCAATAACAACGTGATTTCCAATGAAAGAATTGGGTTGAATTATTGTCCCCGCTCCCACTTTGGCGGAAGCCGAAATTGCAACATTGGAAAACTGAAAAGGCTTGAAATGGTTCGTCAAAGTATTGAAATCCCTAAAAGGATCGTCCGAAATCAGCAAAGCTTTCCCTTCAGGACACTCCACATTTTTGTTTATCAAAATGGTCGTCGCGGCCGAGTTCAGGGCTTTATCGTAATATTTGGGATGATCTACAAAAACAATGTCACCAGATTCCACAACATGAATCTCGTTCATTCCAGAAACAGAAAAATTGGCGTCGCCAACAAACTCACAATTAAGAATGGTGGCAATTTCTTGTAACGTATGCGTTTTGGGGAATTTCATATAAATTGTATTTAGCAATCAGCATTCCGTATTCAGCTTGGGATACAAACTGACTACAGAACACTTCAACTATTCTTTTACGCGTTCCATATAATTACCGGAAGTTGTATCGATTTTGATTTTGTCGCCTTCATTGATAAACAATGGAACATTAACTGTTGCTCCCGTTTCAACTGTGGCTGATTTTGTAGCGTTTGTGGCTGTATTTCCTTTAATTCCAGGCTCTGCATAAGTCACCTCAAGAATAACTGAAGCCGGCATATCTACAGAAAGCGGTAAATCAGTTTCTGTATTGATACTCACCATTACATTTTCGCCTTCTTTCAATAATCCTGGGGAATCCAAGATGTTTTTGTTCAAGGAAATTTGTTCAAAAGTTTCCACATTCATAAAATGAAATTCATCTCCTTCTGGATACAAATATTGAAATTTGTGGTTTTCAACTCGTACTTCTTCGATTTTGTGTCCAGCCGAAAATGTATTGTCCAATACTTTTCCGTTTGTTAAACTTCTAAGTTTTGTTCTAACGAAAGCTGGTCCTTTACCGGGTTTAACGTGAAGAAATTCTATGATTTTATAGATGTCGTTGTTGTATTTTATACACAATCCGTTCTTAATGTCTGAAGTTGATGCCATTATATTTGTTTATTATTAATTGTTTACTGTTGATGAATTTAAAATAAAAATACTAGTAATTCCCTGAATAACCTTTCATTACGCCACGAGAAGAATTCCTGATAAAATCTAATATTTCGTCACGTTCTGGAGTCGCCTCCATTTCAGCTTCGATGATGCCAATTGCTTGGGTTGTGTTATAATTTTTTTGATATAAAATTCTGTATATTTCTTGAATTTCCCTTATTTTTTCAGTTGTGAAACCTCTTCTTCTTAATCCAACGGAATTTATTCCCACGTAAGACAAAGGTTCTTTTGCTGCTTTAGTAAATGGAGGAACATCTTTTCTTACCAAAGAACCGCCAGAAATCATAGCGTGATCACCGATATGGATAAATTGATGAACGGCAGCCAAACCTCCAATAATTGCATATTTACCAACTATGACGTGACCCGCAAGCGCTACTCCGTTTACAATAATAGCATTGTCGCCAATATGACAATCGTGAGCAATATGGGCAGTTGCCATAACCAAACAATTATTTCCCAAAGTCGTTTGACCCGATGCAATAGTTCCTCTATTAATGGTTACACATTCGCGAATGGTACAATTGTCGCCAATTATTGCCAATGAATCTTCCCCACCAAATTTTAAATCTTGCGGAACTGCGGAGATTACTGCACCAGGAAAAATATTGCAATTTTTTCCGATTCTGGCTCCTTCCATTATGGTTACATTTGAACCGATCCAAGTTCCATCACCTATAATAACATTATTATGAATAGTTGTAAAAGGCTCAATAACTACATTTTTTGCGATTTTTGCGCCTGGATGAACATATGCTAAGGGTTGATTCATCTATTATTTTTTAAATTGTTTATTCGTTTAATCGTTCAATTGTTTAATCCATAAAACGATTAAACAAATTAAACTACTGCTTTTTAGCTATTTGCGCCATTAATTCTGCTTCAGCGACCAATTTTCCATTGGCGTAAGCATTCGCCTGCATGTGACAAATTCCTCTTCTGATTGGACTGATTAAATCACATTTAAAAGTCAAAGTATCACCCGGTAACACTTTATGTTTGAACTTTACATTGTCAATTTTCATAAAATAAGTCAAATAGTTTTCCGGATCAGGAACTGTACTCAACACCAATATACCGCCTGTTTGTGCCATCGCTTCCACAATGATTACGCCCGGCATCACTGGAGCTCCAGGAAAATGACCCACAAAAAAACTTTCGTTCATGGTAACATTTTTCATCCCTACAATATGACTTTCAGACATTTCTAAAATTCTGTCGATAAATAAAAATGGAGGTCTATGCGGAAGAACCGACATGATTTTATGGATGTCCATTAATGGTTCCAAATTCATATCATAGACAGGAACGTGATTTCTTTGTTCGATTTTTATGATTTTGGCCATCTTTTTTGCAAACTGGGTGTTGACAAAATGACCGGGTTTGTTGGCGATTACCTTACCTTGTATTCTGGTTCCAATTAGAGACAAATCCCCTACTACATCCAGCAATTTATGTCTTGCGGCTTCGTTTGGATAATGTAAGGTTAGGTTATCCAGAATTCCGTTTGGTTTAACCGTTATTTCGTCTTTTCCAAAAGCGACTTTTAAACTGCTCATTGTTTTTTCGGAAATTTCCTTGTCAACATAAACAATGGCATTATTCAAATCTCCTCCTTTAATTAGTCCATCGTCTAAAAGTGATTCCAATTCATGCAGAAAACTGAAAGTTCTTGAATCGGCAATTTCCGTTTTGAACTCGGAGATATTTTTCATAGTGGCATTCTGGGTTCCCAACACTTTGGTACCAAAATCGACCATTGCTGTTACACAGTAGTTATCACTGGGCATCACCATAATTTCGCTTCCTGATTCTTCGTCAGTAAATGAAATTATTTCTTTAACCACATATATTTTTCGTTTTGCTTCTTGTTCTTCAATTCCCGCCTTTTCCATGGCCTCAACAAAATATTTTGACGAGCCATCCATAATAGGAAGTTCGGAAGCATTCAATTCAATGATAACATTGTCTAAATCACAACCAACTAATGCTGCCAAAACGTGTTCCGGTGTTTGAATTTTGACACCTAGTTTTTCCAAATTAGTTCCTCTTTGGGTATTCACAACATAATTTGCATCGGCTTCAATAATAGGATGTCCTTCTAAATCTAATCTTACAAAAGAAAAACCATTATTAATTGGCGCAGGTTTAAAAGTTATTTTAACTTCTTTTCCTGTGTGCAATCCAACTCCTGTTAGCGAAATTTCTGTTTTGATGGTCTTCTGTTTAACCATTGTTTCCATTTTTTTGGTTTAATATTTGTTTTTTTAATGCTTCTATCTCTGTGACAATTTTAGGTAAATTCTTGAAATGAACGTACGATTTACTAAAATCATTGTATCCAAATGTTGGGCTTCCCTGCAATACTTCATTATCTTTTACATTCCTTCCAACCCCTGATTGCGCCTGGATTCGGACATTATTGCCAATAGTCAAATGACCAACAATTCCTACTTGACCGCCAATCATTCCGTTATTGCCAATTTTTGTGGAACCGGCAACTCCTGTTTGTGCCGCAATTACTGTATTCTCTCCTATTTCGACATTATGTCCTATCTGGATTTGGTTATCCAACTTTACTCCTTTGCGGATGATGGTTGAACCCATCGTGGCTTTATCTATTGTGGTGTTTGCCCCAATATCTACATTATCTTCTATGACAACATTTCCGATTTGTGGAATTTTTGTAAAAGTTCCATCAGAATTTGGCGCAAAGCCAAAACCATCAGCGCCAATAACTGCTCCGGAATAAATAACGCAATTGTTTCCAATAATTGTTTCCGAATGTACTTTTGCGCCGGCAAAAATAGTAACATTATCTCCCATTACTACATTTTCACCAACGAAACAATTGGGATAAATTTTTACGTTCGTGCCCAAAACAACATTATCGCCGATGTAACTAAAACTTCCTAAATATAAATTATCACCGTATTTAACACTTTCCGAAATAAAGGAAGGCTGCTCTATTCCCGTCTTATTCGCTTTCCTTGCTTGATCGTAAAATTCGAGTAATTTTGTAAAAGACATATAAGCATCTTCAACTTTTATTAGTGTGGTGGCCAATTCTGCTTCAGGTACGAAAGTGGAGTTTACAATAGTTATGGTCGCTTGTGTGGTGTAAATATAGGACAAGTATTTTGGGTTCGCCAAAAAAGTGATCGATCCTTTAGACCCTTCTTCAATTTTGGATAATTTGTATACTTCGGCCTTAGGATCGCCTACGACCTCTCCGCCTAAAACACCCGCTATTTGCTCTGCTGTAAATTTCATCTCGACAAAAATATAAAAAATAGATTTTAAATAATGGCTTTTATAGAAGTTGTTTTGGAAAACATATGTAATATTTGGTAACAAATTTTGACAAGGACTTCAAATTCAATTGGTCAGATGCTTCAACAACATCCTCAATTGTCTTGTCTTTTTTCAATATTCGGATGGGTTCGGCTTCTTTACTATAGGCTTGATTCTTGATTTTACCTTTAAAAATAAAATAATTGGTTTCCAGCAAACTGATGTTATTTTCCAAAGCAAAACGCTCTTTCAATGCTTGCAATTCCTCTGACGAAGGCTTTTCTTCACTTAATTTTATTTTCAATAAATCTCGGTTGATTATCATTTTGCTCAAGGATGAAAGTATAAAGTCATCCTGCTTTTGCCAAGATTTTAGTGCACTAATGATATCAAAATCATCTAATTGGGAAAACAAGTCTAAGTTATCGCTGTCGAAAGTGTCTAAAGTAATTTTGTTTTGCATAAAGAATAACAAAGGTTCGCTGCAAGGCAAAATAATTCCTTTTTGGGTAAGTTCTTTGGCGCGTTTAAGTGCTTTTGTCAGAATTAATTCCGCTACTAAACTGGTTTTGTGTAAATAAGCCTGCCAATACATCAATCGTCTCGACATCAGGAATTTCTCTACGGAATAAATTCCTTTTTCTTCAATCACCAAAACATCGTCAACCACATTCATCATTTGGATTAAACGCTCAGAATTAACATTTCCTTCTGCCACACCCGAGTAAAAACTGTCGCGTTTCAAGTAATCCATTCGATCCATATCGAGTTGGCTAGAAATCAATTGGAGCATGAATTTTCTGTGATAATCGCCTCTAAAAACCTGGATGGCCAAGCTTAAACGACCTTCAAATTCCACATTCAGTTGGTTCATAAACAACAACGAAATGGCTTCATGATGCACGTCTTCGACAATGCTTCTTTCCATAGCGTGTGAGAAAGGTCCGTGACCAATATCGTGCAACAAAATGGCAATATACAAAGCATTTTCTTCCTCTTGAGAAATGGAAACTCCTTTAAAGCGCAAGACATCGACCGCTTTTTGCATCAGATGCATACAGCCCAAAGCGTGATGAAAACGAGTGTGATTTGCTCCAGGATAGACCAAATACGATAATCCCATTTGGGAAATGCGTCGCAATCGCTGAAAATAAGGATGTTGGACTAAATCGTAAATTAAAGGATTTGGGATAGTAATAAAACCATAAATGGGATCATTAAATATTTTTAGCTTGTTGATTTCGCTCACTATAACTTTGTTTT
>Ga0123336_10003835_pt1 | contig 12406 bp, 14 predicted proteins | sample SSSSmetaG_FD_96466 | JGI IMG/M metagenome (GOLD analysis project Ga0123336, IMG submission 96466) | Glacier valley bacterial and archeal communities from Borup Fiord, Nunavut, Canada, to study Microbial Dark Matter (Phase II) - ​SSSS metaG | ecosystem: Environmental > Aquatic > Freshwater > Ice... | reverse complement strand
TACCCAAATAACGGGCCAAATAACGGGCCAAATAACGGGCCAAATAACGGGCCGAACAACGCGCCAGGCGCGTCGGGCCGCTCCGACTCCGTGCAGGAGCCGCGCGGTGGACAGGGCGGCTATCCGAGCGCGCCTCCGCCGCCGATGCCGCCCCCTCCGCAGTCGATGCGCGGCATGCCCGGCCCTGATCCGCGTCGCGGCGCTGGCGCCGGCGGCGGCGCCCTTCCTCCGCCGCCCGCGCGTGGTGGTGGTCTTCCGGCGCCGCCTCCGCCGCCGCGTGGTGGAGGCATTCAGAGCGGCATGGGCATGCAGCCGCCGCCGCGCATGGCCACCGGCGCGATGCCCAATCACGAGTCGCGCATGCAGCAGGGCCGCTCGCAGCCTCCCAGCGCGCCGCGCAGCGCACCGCCGCCCATCCCGGGTCGCGCGCCTTCGATGCCGCCTATCCCCAACGAGCCTCGCGACGCTCGTGGCGGTGGTGGTGGTGGTGGTTATAACGGCGGGCTCTCACCGCAGGGCGCGACGCTCAGCATCATCTACCAGGGCGAGAAGGTCGGCGTGTCGAAGGACCGCTTCGTCATCGGCCGCGGCAAGCAGTCGAGCGACCTCACGCTGAAGGACCCGAACGTCTCGCGGCAGCACGCGATGATCGAGTACCAGAACGGCGTCTACTTCATGGTCGACATGGGCTCGACCAACGGCGTCGAGTACAACGGCCAGCGCATCGCGCGGAAACAGATCGCCGAGGGCGACGTGTTCCGCATCTGCGACCACGACCTCCGCTTCACGTACCGCTAGCCACCAGCGCGCCCGGGGCGGGGGCCGCGGGCTGGAGCTCGGCGGGGAGCCGCCTCCAGCGACCGGGCTCGACCCGAAAGAGCACCACGTCGACGCGGAGCTCGTCCCCGCCGGTGACGATCCGGTAATGCGTCGCGCCTGTCTCGGCCGCGACCGCTGCGACCGTCGAGCGCTTCAAGCGACCGCCGCTCACGCTCAGCTCGCCGATGTAGACCGCATCGTTCGCCTCGATCTCGCGCGCGTCAGCCTCGGTGATGACCTCCACGGCGAACGGGGTCGCGAGCCACTGCTCCGCGCCGTGACGGGTGGGTCGGAACGACATCTGCGCGGGCGTCTCGACGACCGGCGCGGTCCGACAACCGATGCCCGACGCGAGGATGACGAACAGCGACACGCGCTTGATCACGGACGACAGCATGGGCACGCCTCCACCTCCAGGAACGGCCGCCCGATGCCGATCTTCAGTCGGGGCCGTGCCATAATCCGCCCGATGTCACGACCCGACGACCGGCCGCTCCGCAGGCTGAAGACGCTCGAGCCTCGCAAGAGCACGCTCGAGCGCTGCGTCTTCTGCCCGAAGCTTTGCCGCACGGCCTGTCCGGTCTCGAACGCCGAGCCCCGCGAGACGCTGACGCCATGGGGCAAGATGAGCATGGCGTACTTCGTGGCGAACGAGAGCGTCGAGCTCGCGCCCTCGTTCGCCGCGCCCGCCTGGGCGTGCACGGGGTGCTTCGGCTGCAGGGAGCACTGCGACCACAAGAACGACGTCGCCGGGACGCTCTTCGACGCGCGCAGCGCGATGATGGACCACGGCGTCGCGCCCGCGGCCGCGAAGCGCGTGCTCGAGCAATTCAGCGACAAGAGCGCGGTGCTCGGCAAGAGCGCGCGGGAGCTCGCTGTCATGCCCGAGGTCGATGATGCGTCCGGCACCGCTCTCCTCATCGGCTGCGCGTACGCGCGCAGCGCCCCCGCCGAGGCGCGCGACGCCATCCGCGCCACCGCGAAGCTCGTGGGCGGACCGGTCTCCCTCGTGAACGTGTGCTGCGGCGCGCCGCTCCTCCACGCCGGCGACAAGAAGCGCTTCATCCAGCAGGGCGAGATGCTCGCGCAGGCGGTCAAGCACAAGGCCCGCGTGATCGTGATCGACGCGGGGTGCGCCAGCACCCTTCGCGTGCATCATGCAGCGAACGGCATCGACCTGATCGCGCCCGTCGAGCACTTCGCGGAGCTCGCCGCCCGCGAGCTCGGCCAGCTCGATCGCATCCCCGGCCTCGCCGACGACGGCCCGGTTCGCTACCACGACTCCTGCCAGCTCGGCCGCGGCCTCGGCGTCTACGATCCGCCGCGTGCGCTCCTGGCGCGCGCGCTGGGCCGCGCGCCCGACGAGTTCGAGCGCCGCCGCGGCGATGCGCGCTGCTCCGGCGCTGGCGGGCTCCTGCCGGTCACCATGCCCGAGATCTCGCAGGCCATCGCGCGCGGGCGCGTTGCCGAGCACGAGGCGCAGGGCGGCGGCACCATCGTCACCGCGTGCGCATCGAGCCTCAAGACGTTCCGCAAGCAAGGGGCGAAGGCGGTCGATCTCGTCACCATCGTCGCGCGCGCCCTCGGCGCGCAGCCGAGCGAGAGCTGAAGAGGGGCGGGATGAGCGCGCGCGTCTCCATCCCGCCCGCCGGCGCGCCGCGCCGCACGGTGGCCACGCGCATCCTCATCTCCTTCGCCGTCACGCTGGTGGCCTTCGCGGTGACCGCGGGGGTCTCGGTGCTCTCGCAGAAGCGCACCGCGGAGGACAGCGAGGAGCTCGCCACCGGCTACGTGCCGGTGGCGCTCAAGCTGGGGCAGCTGCGTTCCGTGCAGTCCACACTCGCTTCGCTGGTCGACGGCATCCCCGACGAGAAGAACCCGCTATCGATGCGCATCCTGCTCGAGACGCTGACCAACGTCCGCCGCGCTCGCCTCGACGAGACGCGCGCCGCGATGCAGCACCTCCGCGAGATCGGCAGCGACGAGACGCGCCAGGGTGCCCTCGCGCTCACGGGCGAGCTCGACTCCGCGCAGGCGGGCTTCGGCGGCGATCGGCCGGCCATCGACCGGCTCTTCGCGGCCTTCGACACCGGCGACCGCGACGCGGTGAACCGTGAGCTCGTCGAGCTCGGGACGACCGAGCACGAGGGCGTGAAGCGCCTCAAGACCCTCGGCGATCACGTCGAGGCAGGGATGACGAAGCTCTCCGAGGAGGCGCGCGCCCGGGAGCGCCGCGCGATCCTCCAGCTCGTCCTGCTCGCCGCGCTGACCCTCGCCGTCGGCGTCGCGGTGTCGATCCACACGCGGCGCTTGCTGCGCCCGCTCGAGCACGTGACCGAGCGCGCGCGCGCCGTGGCCCGCGGCGACCTCACGCCCGAGCCCATCATCGAGACCGACGACGAGATCGGCCAGCTCGCGACCGCCTTCGAGCGCATGGTCGGCGCGGTGGGGCGCGCGCAGAGCCGCGCCGTCGCCAACGAGCGGCTCGCCGCCATCGGCAAGATGGCCGCGCACGTCACGCACGAGATCCGCAATCCGCTCTCGTCGATCGGCCTCAACATCGAGCTCCTCGAGGAGGAGCTCGCCGAGGGCCAGGTCAGCGGCGAGGCCAAGAACCTGCTCGGCGCCATCACGCGTGAGGTGCAGCGCCTCGAGCTGCTCTCGGAGGAGTACCTGCGCGTCGCGCGCCTCCCGCAGCCGCGCATGGAGGCCGACGATCTCGCGAGCACCGTGCGCGACATCGTGACCTTCGCGAAGCCCGAGATGGACCGCGCGGGCCTCGAGCTCCGCCTCGACGTGGCCGACGAGGTCCCGCCCGCGCTCTTCGACGAGGGCCAGATCCGCCAGGCGATCCTCAACATGATGCGCAACGCGCGTGAGGCAATGGCGGATGGCGGGCACATCGACGTCTCCGTCCGCGCCGAGGGCATGAGCGTCGTGGTGGGCGTCGACGATCGCGGCGCCGGCATCCCCGACGACGTCCGCTCGCGCATCTTCGATCCGTTCTTCTCCACGAAGGGCGAAGGCACGGGGCTGGGGCTCGCCATCACCCGTCAGATCGTCGAGGCGCACGGCGGCGCGATCGCGTGCGAGGCGCGGCAAGGCGGCGGCACGTCGTTCCGCATCCTGCTGCCCATCGCGCCGCAGCGCCTCTCCGGCCCGCAATCCGCCTACCGGACGTCGGCAAAGAAGGAAGATACCCGCAGCGGCCTCCGTAGATCGGGGGGGGCATGACAGGCCGAACCCGGGAGCTGCGCGAGCGGTCGCGCTACGCGGTCGCAGCGGCGGTGCTCGTGGTGGGCGCCCTCTTCTACCTTGCACGCCCGACCGATCCCGCGGCGGTGACCTGGCTCGAGCGCTCCGGCCTCGGTTTCCTGTCGGGCGCGGTGCGCGCGACACGCCACTTCGTTTACACGCACGTGCCGCTCCCTGGCTGGCTGCGCGGCTCGGCGGCGGACTTCACGTACGCGTTCGCCATCGGGATCGTCTTCGCGAACGGCTCGCGGCCCATGGTCGCGCTCGGTTTCGTGGTCGCCCTCGGCCACGAGTGCGCCCAGGGGCTCGGCGTCGTGAGCGGCACGTTCGATGTCGCCGACCTGGCCGTGCTTCTCGCAGCCTATGCGCTCGCGCTGCTGCTCTTTCGGCCGCGGCGGCGGCCCGCGCGAGGCGCGAGCCTGGGAGCGATCGCGAGCTGACGGCCCAAGAAAGGTTCGACACCGCGCACGCGAAGGGCCAGCATCGCCCGCAGCGATGCCGGCTGCTCCGCTCCCTGCCAACGAACGCGAGCGCCTCGCTGCGCTGCGAACCTATGGCGGGCTCGACTCCGCGCAGGACTATGCGTTCGACGCGCTCGTCCGGGTGGCCTCGAGCCTCTGCGAGACGCCGATCGCGCTCGTGACGATCCTCGACGAGAGCCGTCAACGGTTCCTCTCGTCGCACGGGCTCCCGGGCGCGAGCGAGACGTCGCGCGAGGTGTCGTTCTGCGCGCACGGGCTCGAGTCGCGCGAGCTGCTCATCGTGGAGGACGCCGAGAAGGACGTTCGCTTCGCCGACAATCCGTTCGTCACCCACGCTCCCCACGTTCGCTTCTACGCCGGGTGTCCTCTCATCGATCAGGCCGGATTTGCGATCGGTACCCTGTGCGTGATCGACAGCAAGCCGCGCACGCTGTCCGCCTATCAGCAGGGCATCCTGCGCGAGCTCGGGACCGCCATGGTGCGCCTCCTCGAGGCCCGCAAGATCGACAACGCGCTGTTCGCCGCCGAGCTCGCGGCGAAGCATGCTCGCGCCGACCTCGATTTCATGATCGACGCCGCGTCGGCCTCGATAATCTACTGGGACGCCGACCTCCGCTACCGGATCGCGAACCGCGTGGCCGTCGCATGGTTCGGAGAAGAGGCGCGGGGCAGGCATGCACGCGAGGTCCTCGGCGAGGAGCTCTTCGCGCAGAACGAGCACCTCATGAGGGCAGCCCTGGAGGGCCAAATCCAGCGCTTCGACCGGGCGATCGTCACGATGGACGGGCGGAAGCGCCACATCGAGGTGACGTACACTCCCGACCTCCGGGAGGGGCGGGCGCTCGGGTTCGTCGCCAGCTCGGTCGACGTGACGGACCTGCAAGCTGCGCTCGTCACGAGCGAGCGACGGAACGCGCTGCTGACGCTCGCCGAGGAGGTCGCACAGATCGGCCACTGGCGGATGGAGATCGGCAGCGAGCGGATCTACTGGTCACCCGAGGTATTTCGCATTTACGGTCGCGACCCGGCGACCTTCGTGCCCACGCTCGCGCTGGGCGTCGAGGCGTACCACCCCGACGACCGCGCGCGCGTGAGCGAGCTCGTGCAGCGCGCGGTGGAGGCCGGAGAGTCGTTCGACTTCGAGCTGCGCCTCGTACGGTCCGACGGGGCCGTCCGGAACGTCGAGTGCCGCGGCCGCTGCGAGGTCGACCCCGAGACGGGAAAGACGCAAGGCATCGTCGGGGTCTTCCAGGACGTCACGGAGCGCAAACTCCTGCGCGAGCGAAACGCACGGCGGGATCGGCTGCTCACCACGGGCACGCTGGCCTCCGGCGTCGGCCACGAGATCAACAATCCCCTCGCCTACGTGAGCGCGAACGTGGAGTTCGCGATCGACGAGCTCACGGTCCTCGCGGGCCCCTCGCCCGACAGCCAGATGCTGGAGGTGCTCGAGGTGCTCGGCGAGGCACGCGAGGGCGCCGGGCGGATCCAGAAGATCGTCCTCGGGCTGAAGGCGTTCGCGCGCGAGGAGGGGCCGGTCGCGCCCACGAACGTGCGGGCCGCCGTCGACGTCGCGATCGACATGGCGGTGCACGAGCTCCGGGGCGCCGCCACGCTGGTCACCGAGCACGCGCTGGTGCCGCGGGTCCTCGCCGATGAATCGCGGCTCTCGCAGGTCATCCTGAGCCTGCTGATGAACGCGGCGCAAGCGTTCGTGGTGCGCGATCCGTCGCGCAACCGGGTCACGGTGCGCACCTTCGCCACCGCCGATGGTCGCGTCGCCGTCGAGGTCGAGGACAACGGACCTGGCATCGAGGAAGACGTCCTGCCCCGCATCTACGACCCGTTCTTCAGCACCAGGTCCGTCGGTAAGGGGACGGGCCTGGGGCTGGCCATCGCGCACGCCATCGTGACCGCCATCGGCGGCGAGATCTCCTGCGTGACCACCGTGGGCGCGGGCACGACGTTCCGCGTCCTCCTCGCCGTCGCGCCGCCCGTGGTCACGACGGCGAGCGTCCCGGAGATGCCTGCTCTCGCGCGCCGGCGCGGAAACGTGCTCGTGATCGACGACGAGCCGGCGTTGCTCCGCACCATCGCCCGCGCGCTCAAGGGCGATCACGACGTGGTGGCGGTGGGGAGCCCCATCGATGCGCTGCGGATGCTCGTCGAGGAACGCAGGCCATTCGACTTGATCCTTTGCGATCTGGTGATGCCGTTGATGACCGGCATGGAGCTGTACGAGCGCGTGAAGTCGCACGACCCCGCCCTCGCCGCGCGCTTCGTCTTCGTGACGGGCGGAGCCGCCGAGGAGGAGCTACGTGCCTTCCTCGCCAGCGTCCCCAACGAACGGCTGGAGAAGCCGTTCGTCAACGAGAGCCTGCGCATGCTCGCGCGCCGGCTGGTGGGCTGACGTTCAACCCTTCAGCGCCGCGACCGGCTCTCCCGAGCCGCGAAGGTGACGCTCGACGCGGTCTCCGTCAAGGCCTGGTAGAGTGCGCGGCATGAACGTTCGCCCTGATGGCCGCGCCTTCGACGCGCTCCGCCCCGTCGAGATGACGGTCGGCTTCCACCGCATGTCCGAAGGCTCCGTCCTCTACCGCGCCGGGTCGACCGTCGTGCTCGCCACGGCCTCGGTGGACGAGAAGATCCCGCCGTGGATGGAGGGCAAGGGCAAGGGCTGGGTCACCGCCGAGTACCAGATGCACCCGCGCTCCAACCCCAAGTCGCGCGAGAGCCGGGACGGGCGCGGCAAGGCGCCGAGCGGACGAACGCAGGAGATCCAGCGGCTCATCGGCCGCGCGCTGCGCGCTGCCGTCGACATGAAGCAGCTCGGCGAGCGCCAGATCAGCATCGACTGCGACGTGCTCGAGGCCGACGGCGGCACCCGCACCGCATCGATCACCGCGGGGTTCGTCGCGCTGTGCCTCGCGCTCGACAAGATCACGAAGGCCGGCAAGATCGCGGTGCCGTGCGTGCGCGAGCCGGTCGCGGCCACGAGCGTCGGCTACCTCGACGACGACCTCGCGCTCGACCTCGTCTACCTCGAGGACTCACGCGCCGAGGTCGACCTGAACCTCGTCGCGACGCGCTCGGGGCAGATCGTCGAGATCCAGGGCACCGCCGAGGGCGCGCCCATCCCCCGCAAGGACGTCATGCGCATGATGGATCTCGCGCTCGTCGGCATCGAGCAGCTCACCCACATCCAGGAGAGGGCGCTGGCGGGCGCCGGCGTGGAGCTCGCGAAGCTCCTCATCCCCGCCGGGAGCAAGGCGTGAGCCACGCGCTCGTCGTCGCCACGCAGAACCGCGGCAAGCTCGACGAGCTGCGCCTGCTCCTCGCCCCGCTGGGCGTGCAGGTGCTCTCGCCGCAGGACGTGGCGAAGCGCGAGATCACGGTGATCGAGGACGGCGAGACCTTCGACGCGAACGCGAAGAAGAAGGCGCAGACCGTCGCGGGGATCACCATGATGCTCACCGTCGCCGACGACTCGGGCCTCGAGGTCGACGCGCTCGGCGGCGCTCCGGGCGTGCGCTCGGCGCGCTTCGCCGGCGAGCGCGCCACCGACGCCGAGAACAACGCGGCGCTCCTCGCGGCGCTCGACTCTCTCGAGTCCGACCCGCACGGCTCGCGCACCAGCGAGACGTACGAGGCGCGCTTCCGCTGCGTGCTGGCGCTGGTCGACCCCTTGGTGAAGGACGGCGAGCCGTTCCTGGTCGAGGGCACGTGCGAGGGCAAGATCACGCGGACCCCGCGCGGCTCGGGCGGCTTCGGCTACGACCCGCTCTTCGTGGTCGACGGCATCGACAAGACGATGGCGGAGCTCACCGAGGAAGAGAAGTCGCGCGTGTCGCACCGCGGGCGCGCGTTCGAGAAGCTCCGCCTGGTGCTCGAGAAGACCCTCGCCGAGCGCGACGCGATCACGCGCAAGGTGTGCGGGTAGCCTCGCTCGCAGGCGAGCGATCCGTCCTCGGCGAGATGCGCCGTCGGATCGTCGGGGCAGCTCCTCTGGCTCTGGGCGAGCCGAGCGCGTTGACGGCGATCCACGCGCACGCGACCGTATCGACCTGTTCGCGCGTGAGCCCTCGGCCGGGCATCTTGGCCCTCGGGACCTGACTCCACGCCAGTCCGCACGAGCGTGGCGCGGCGACCGCTGATTTGACGACCCGGCCCCCCGGTGCGAGAACCCGCGTCATCGATGCTGTTCGGGTCGGGCAAGGGAATGAAGGCCTTCGGGCGCTACGGGTCGCTCGGGTTCGAGCTGCTCGGCTCGATCGCGGTCGGCTACTACGGCGGCCGCTTCCTCGACCGCAGATTCGACACCCACTGGATCGCGTTCGTCGGCTTCCTGCTCGGCTGCTACGCCGGCTTCCGCGCCCTCTACAAGGCCTCGAAGCGCATGCAGCGCGACATCGAGAACGAGGAGGCGCTCGAGCGAGGCGAGGACCCGTGGGCCAAGAAGCCGAAGGCCTCCGAGAAAGAAGAGAGCGATGGCGACGACAAGGACAGCTGAGCCTCCCGCCGGCCCCGACGCCGCGAAGGTCGCCACGATCGCCGCCGGTGTCCTCGGCGCGCTGCTCGCCCTGGCCGGGCTCGCCCTCTTCGACGGGCGCGTCGCGCTCTCCGTCGCCGCCGGGGCGGTCATCGCGGTCGCGAACCTCGCGTCCCTCACCGCCATCATCCGGGCGATGCTCCAGCCCGCCGTCGACGATGCTGCGGAGGAGGAGCGCGTGAAGGAGGCCGCCGCCGCCGGCAGCGTCGAGCCCGCCGAGCCCCCCGTCGACCATGCCGCCGAGGGAAAGCGCGGGGGCGCGGCGTGGGGCCTCTTCGCTCTCCTCAAAATGGTGCTTCTTTTCGGGGGAATCTGGGTCCTTTTGACCCGGCACCTGGTCGACCCTATCCCCCTCGTCGTCGGGTACGGGGTCCTTCCCGTGGCGATCGCGATCAGCGGGGTCCTCACGAGCCTCGCCCCGCGCCCGCGCGGACGGCGCGCCCGCACCCGCACGGAATAAGAGCGAAAAACCTGCGCGATTCGCGAGGGAACATTCTCCTGGGGATCGTGTTATGGAGCGTCCCGCGACGATGCCGGAGCACACCTCGTTCCTCAGCTACCTGATTGCCATGTTCCCCGCCCTCGGGGAGAACATGCACAATTTCGGAATGACCTTCGTCGGCAAGAAGCCGGTGGACGCCCATGGCGCAGAGCCGCTCGTTGCGAGCGCGCTCGTCGTCCTCGTCCTGATCGCGCTCGCGTTCTCGGTGAAGTCCAAGCTCACCGACTACGAGAAGTCGGTCATCCCGGACGACAAGCTCACGCTGCGCACGTTCTTCGAGATCTTCATCGGTTACTTCTACGGAATGATGAAGGACATGATGGGCCCCACCCGGGCCAAGAAGTTCTTCCCCGTCGTGGGCACGGCCGCCTGCTTCATCCTCTTCTCGAACGTGCTCGGCATGATCCCCGGGTTCCTCCCGCCGACCGCGAGCTGGAACATCACGGCGGGCTGCTCGCTGGTGACCCTCGGCGCCTTCACGTACTACGGCCTCAAGGAGCAGGGGTTCGCCTCGATCGCTCACCTCGCCGGGCCGTGGATGGGCTGGCCGATGATCCCGATCAACATCCTGATCTTCTCGATCGAGTTCCTCTCCACGTTCATCATCCGCCCCATCACGCTGAGCATCCGTCTGATGCTCAACATCGCGGTCGACCACCTCCTGCTCTCGATCATGCTGGGCATCTTCACGGTGTTCCTGCCGATCCCGATCATGATCCTCGGCACGCTGGTCGCCGTGGTGCAGGTCCTGGTGTTCTGCCTGCTGACGTCGATCTACATCTCGCTCGCCACCGAAGGTCACGACGACCACGGCGGCGGCGCGCACGACGACGACGCCGACCACAAGGCGCACGCCTGATTTTCAGAATCTCGAAAACCACCCGCTTCTTCACAGCCAAAAGTTCCTCTAAGGAGTCAGTCACGATGAGCACTCGCAAGTTTGGCCCCGCGGCCCTGGCCTTCGTCGCCGCGTTCCTCGTCCCGTTCGCCGCGTTCGCGCAGGCGGCCGCCGAGAAGGGCGCCGGCATCAACGACGTGAAGATGTATGCAGGCGCAGGCGCCGGCTTCGCGATCGGTCTCGGCGTTCTCGGCGGCGCGATGGGTCAGGGCAAGGCCGCAGCGGCCGCGCTCGAAGGCATCTCGCGCAACCCGGGCGCCGCCGCCCGCATCCAGACGCCGATGATCCTCGGCCTCGCGCTGATCGAGTCCCTCGTGCTCCTCAGCTTCGTCATCGCGTTCTTCCTCCAGGGCTTCGCCACCGGTAAGTGATCCGCGGCGAGTGCTCGAGACGCCCGCGTTGCTCCGGCAGCGCGGGCGTTTTCTATTTCTGCCATGTCCGTGGCGCGCGCCGGCCCTATCTCATCGGTAACGAGGTGCGCCAGATGTTCGTGCTCGATCGGCCGTATCCGTCGTCGTGGACCGTCCGCCGTGCTCGTGATGCTTACCTGGAGGAGAACGGCTTCACCGTCGCCTCCTACGCCGCGAAGTGGACCGAGGCGACCGCCTTCGGGATCCCGATCAAGGTGCCGAACACGCCCCGCCACGCGTGGGCGATCATGCTCCACGACCTGCATCACGTCGCGACCGGCTACGGCACGGACATGCGGGGCGAAGGCGAGATCTCGGTCTGGGAGGCCCGGCGCGGGCTGTGGCCGCTCGGCCTGTACGTCGCCGGCATCGTGGTCATGGGCTCGCTCGGCGGCATGCTGATGGCACCGCGGCGCGCGCTCGCGGCGTGGCGGGCGTCCGCCAGCACCCCGCGCTCGCTCTTCGCGGGCGACGACACCGACGCGGCGTACGAGGCGCTCCTCGCGCTGACCGTCGGCGAGCTCCGCGCGCAGCTCGGCGTCCCCGACGAGGGCCTGGTGAAGAGCCGTGCACTCCACGCGCAGGCGCCGACGCCGATTACCGGAACGAGCAACGCCTTGCCGGCGCCCGCGCCGGTAAACGCGCGAGATCACTGATGCCGCAGCGGGCGTGACCCGTGCAGTGACCGCCGCCGATGAACGCGGCGCGGATCGGGTCCCTGGTGCTCACGTGCGGTCTCCTCCTCGCCCTCACCGCGCCCGCCTGCGAGAGCGACGCGCTCGCCGCGCCCCCGCCGGTCGCGTGCCCCGACGGAATGGTGCAGGTGGAGGGCGACTACTGCCCGACGCTCGAGCAGACGTGCAAGCGGTACGTCACCGGGGACACGTCGTTCCCGCGGCGCTGCGCCGAGTTCGCGCCGAGCGGCACATGCCAGACGACGACGGTGCACAAGAAGTTCTGCATCGACCGCTACGAGTATCCGAACAAGGAGGGCGCGACGCCCGTGGTCATGAAGACCTGGGTGGAGGCGCAGGCGACCTGCCAGGCGCACGGCAAGCGTTTGTGCGGCGGCTCCGAGTGGACGCTCGCCTGCGAGGGTCAGGAGCGCCTCCCCTACCCGTACGGTCTCGAGCGGAGCAAGGAGGCCTGCAACATCGACAAGCCGCACGCCGCGGTGAACGAGAGGGCGCTCGCCAACGCGAAGACCCGCGACGCCGAGGTCGCCCGCTTGTGGCAAGGCGAGTCCAGTGGCGCGCGGGCCCGGTGCAAGAGCGCGTACGGCGTCTTCGACATGACCGGCAACGTCGACGACCAGATCGGCTTTCGATGCTGTGCGTAGCGGGCGGGCGATCGCTCGCACCCGCGCGGCTAGGACCGCGCGCGACCGTAGCCGTGGCGGACGACGTCCTTCACGTCCTCCCACTGCTGCTTCAACGTGTCGCCGACGCCGGCGTGCTCGGCCTCCCAGTCGCTCTTCAGCGAGGTCTCGAG
>Ga0123336_10003829_pt1 | contig 12421 bp, 18 predicted proteins | sample SSSSmetaG_FD_96466 | JGI IMG/M metagenome (GOLD analysis project Ga0123336, IMG submission 96466) | Glacier valley bacterial and archeal communities from Borup Fiord, Nunavut, Canada, to study Microbial Dark Matter (Phase II) - ​SSSS metaG | ecosystem: Environmental > Aquatic > Freshwater > Ice... | reverse complement strand
CAAAGCGGAAGGAGTAAAACGTAACTAAATCCTGGTAGACCAGGTTACTACAAATGTGACGTGTTGTAGATAAAAATTGTACACATGGTGCTCCGCACAAGTAAAATTTTCCACTACGAGAATATTTGTTTATGTAGTGGTAGTTATGAAATATATAGTTTGTTATAGCGGTGGAGAAAGTAGCGCAAAAGTTGCGATTGAAGCAGTTAGAAAAATTGGAAAAGAAAATGTAATTTTATTAAACCATGATCTAAGCCCAAAAGTAGAACATAAGGACATTAAAAGGTTCAAATTGGAAGTAGCAGATAGCCTAGGTATAAAAATTACTTACGCAAATATGGAAGGCTGGGAGACAAGTTCTCCGCTCAAAGTTTGCAGAGATATAAAGGCTTTTAAAGTTGGGAATGGTACTGCGCTATGTACTTATTATTTAAAAACTAAACCTTTTAATAAATGGTTAAATGAAAATTATCCAGTAATTAAAGGTGAAATGAATAAGGACATAACACTTTTGTATGGATTTGACAAGCAAGAAACTAGCAGAATTCAAAGAAGAATAGGAGTGCTAACAGGGAAAGGATATAAAACAGATTATCCTCTAGCCTTCTGGGATAAACCAATCCAAAATATTGCGGAGGTAGGAATTAAAAAACCTAGTACCTATAAATTATTTCGTCATGCTAACTGTATTGGCTGCTTAAAGGCTGGTAAGCAACAATGGTATTTAGTTTACTGTTTATATCCAGAGATATGGCAGGAAGCCATAGAAGCAGAAAAAGAGATAGGATACAGTATTTTAAAAGATACTTATTTGGAAGAATTAGAAAGTAAGTTTAAGAGAATGAAATGCAGAGGAATAGTTCCTTCAGAGACAATGATGCCACAACATTTTTGGAGTGAGGTAGAAAAAGCATTACCAATGGAAGGGCAGATAAGCTTCTTACCTTGCGAATGTAGTTATTAAAATTTGAAAGGAGATAAAAGTATGAATAAAGTAGTTTTAACAGGTAGATGGACAAAGGATTTGGAACTTAGTTTCACTCCAGGCAACGGAACAGCAGTAGCAAAGGGAACACTTGCTGTAACTAGGAGATTTAAGAAAGACGGACAAGCAGAAGCAGACTTCATTCCAGTAACTATATGGGGCAAGCAAGCAGAATCAACAGCTAATTATTGCGGACAGAAAGGAAACCAATTAACTGTAATAGGAAGAATTGAAACCTCTAATTATATGAATAAGGAAGGGAATAAGGTATATAAAACAGAGGCCATAGCAGAAGAAGTTGAATTTTTAAATAGTAAAAAGGATGGGCAATCCTCAGGTCAAAATAATTCTAGTAATACAAACCAAGGTAGATCCGAAGAGAAGAGCTTTGGTGAAGAAATGACTCAGGTGGACGATTCTGATATACCTTTTAATTAAGCAGTTGTTTATCTGCATTAATAAAATAAACATTCAAAATAGGAGGCATTATGGGATATGCGTATGGTTTTAAATGGACTGATGAAATTATAAAAAATAAAATTTACGAAGTGATGAGGGTATTGGATATAGATAAAATGCCAAGTGCTTCTGAAACACAATTAATTTTAGGAGACTTTTCTCTTTCAAATAAAATAGCTAAGACTGGCGGTTTTAATAAGTGGGCGAACAAACTAGGACTTGAAATTAAAAGGTCAGAAACACAGCTAGGACAAGAATTTGAAGTTAAAGCTAAAGAATTGTTTGAAAATAAAGGTTATACAGTTGAGAGAATGAGTACGAAGTATCCATTTGATTTATTGGTTAATAATACTATTCGCGTTGATGTAAAGGTGGCTAAAGCATATATGTCAAGAGGTAGCAGATGTCATACAGTGGGTATCAATAAAAAATATGCAACATGTGACTTATATTTAATATTCGCACTGGATGAAGATGAAAACATAGAACGGACCTTCATTATTCCAGGCTGTGATCTAAGAGTCACATCAATGAACTTTGGCAAAGACAGTATATATAATATTTATCTTAATAGATGGGATTTGTTGAAGAAATATGATAATTTCTATAACAATCTAGCATCAGTGGGAGGAAGTAATGCGTTATAAATTCACAGATAAAGAAGTAAACGAATTATTAAAGCAGATGGTTGTGGTTGTAGATTCACGTGAACAGGCAAATGACCACATTATTAACTGGTTAGAAAAAAATAAAAAGCCATATAAATCGCAAAAACTTGACTACGGAGACTATAGCTGCCTTCTTCCAGTAGGAAGTTTTAGAGGACAGGCTAGAGATGTATATTTCACAAATGAATTAGTTATAGAAAGAAAGTTTTGCATTGATGAGTTGGCAATGAACTTAAGAGATAATGTGACCAATATAAATAATATTAATCAAGAAATAATCGATTTATTGGGAGAGAAGTATTTATCTAAAGTTTTAAAAACTGACTATAACAGGATGAAGCAAGAATTAACTTCAATTAATAAGTATGGAATAGAATTTTATATTTTCTTAGAAGATAAGAACTTTGATGAAAATATAAGGAATGGACATTATAGGGCGCAGTATGACCCTAAAACATTGTATGCAAGACTTAAGGCATTAGAGCGAGAATTCCATACAATCATAAGACCAATGAGTAAAGATGTTATAGGGAGTGAGATATACAATACTCTAAGGTATGGAGTGAGAAATATTTTAGTTCATAAGGGATTCATAGAAGAATTAAGGGAGGATGTTGAATGTTAGCAGATGAGTTAAGAGAAGAGCTAGAAGAATTGTCCGAGAGCAATGGCTTAGATATAGATTTTGATTATGACTACCCTGTAGTAATTAGATTAACTAAAAGTATGCAAGTTAGAATTTTAGAGGCACTTCCGGAACAGGCTTATTTTGAAATTAAATTTATAGTTGATGATGTAAAGCTTGAATTTAAAGGCAACTTCAATATAGATGAAAAATTATTAAGCAAGTTTGTAAGTAAAATTAAGAAATTCCATTACGTTTATCTTCAGGAGCAGTATGAACAGAAGCCAAATAGGTTCAAGAATTGTATAAGGCCTATTTTTGACACGATAAAGGGCGACTATGTGGCCATAGTAAAGAGACATTATGAAGGCTGATTCTAAACTATCTGAATATAATGCGTATTAATTATTTTACAGAAAGGAGATATAAATATGGCTAAAGTAGAAATATCTAAACTAAATGTTGAATTAACAATAGATGAATTGCAAAACATTAGATGTCTTATTAATAAGTTCCAAAACGGAGATAATGATAGGGTGGAAGGTTCTGTTTTTGCAGTACAAATTGACAAACTTGGAGAAGATTTAGAATATCTTAAAAAGATTCTTAAAATAGGAGGGGACAAATAATGGCTAAAAGCAAGTATATAGGTATCCAACCGAACTTTGCTAATTATAGTTTAGTCATTGAAGGTAGTAAGAATTTGGAAGAAATTAATAGCGATTGGGGAGATGAAAGTGGTGGGCAATATAGAAGATGTCAATGTCCATTCTGTCATTTAGATATAACTGAAAATCAATATAAAACAGGAAAAATCGTTGAATATAAAGAAGAACCTACTGGAGATTTAGCACTTTCATTAGCACACAAGACTTGTTTGGATAAATTAAAGGGTTAGTTCGCATTTCAAATATATTATTCAGATGTTAAAAAAATATAAACTAATACGGAGGAATTAAAAATGTTAAAAGAAACTCTACTGGCTTTGTTGGGTATGGGGATAATATTTGTATTAATTTTTACTCTATCATGGTGCAAATTAAATAGTAGACTTTCAAGAGAAGAGGAAATGGACATAAAGGCTAATGAATGGGAAATTTGCGATGATGATTGCTATATGTGCGACTTGCAGATAAAGTGTCAAAAATCTGCAATGAAGGAGAATAGATGATTAAAAAATTATTCATTGATACAGAGACATCGGGCTTTAAACCTGGAAGCATAGCCCAATTAACATACGTTATAACCATTGATGATAAGGTGGAAGCAGCTAAAAACTTCTTCCTTTCATGTAATTATATAGACCCCGGGGCAGAGAAGATCCATGGGTTCTCTGTAGAAAAATTAAAAGTCTTATCAGGTGGAAAAAGCTTTAAGGATATCGCCGAAGAGGTTGCCATGGATTTAAAAGATGGGATATTCATAGCTCACAATGTAAAATTCGATATAGATTTTGTGAAAACTGAAATAGAAAGAGCAGGTTACCCCTTTGATATTGGTGGTCAATTTTGCACTATGAAGTACTTTGAGAACATTATAAAGCTTAAAGGAAAGTACGGAAAGTATAAATGGCCAAAACTCGAGGAGACAATGCAATTTTTAGAAATAGACACTGAAAGCAAGGGCTTCAATGATGGATTACAACGATTATATGGTGATGAAGGTATAAGCTTCCATGATGCCAGGTTCGATGTGGCAGGTCTTATCACTGTATATTATAAGGCTATAAAAATGGGTTATAAGATGTGAATTTGATTTTATGATAATCAGAAGGATGTGATACACATAAATGGAAGTTGAAGATATAGATCTAAAAGCACTGATGGAAAATGAAACAGGAAATAAATTTGATAGACACAGCACAATCATATGTCCTTTTCACTTAGAAAAAAGTCCTTCAATGAAAGTAAAATTTTTCAGTGATGCAAATAAGGAGAAATATAAATGTTTTGGTTGTGGAGAAGTTGGCGATGCCTTGGATTTTATTACTAAATTTAAGAATATGGATTATATAGAGGCTAGAAAACATTTAGGGCTAACAGTAGAAAAAAGTATTACTGAGGAATTAAAGGATAAGGTAGAATCCTTTATAAATTGGGAGCTAGGTAAATATAGAAAAGGTCAAGAGCTGCAAGGATTGTTCCCCTTTATGGATGCAGATAATAAACTTGCATATTTTAAGGGTAAGTTCTTGGACCATGAGGACAACAAAAAGAAATGTGGGTATTATCACTTAGAGGGTGAAAAGGTTGTTGCCAATAGAGGTGTTGACGAGATACCTTATAACCTTCACAGGACTATAGAAGCAATTAAAAAAGGTAAGACAGTAATTATATGTGAGGGCGAAAAGGATGCTAATATGGTCAATTCAACTCTAAGAAATGAGCCATATCAAGCCACCAGTATTAAAGGGGTAATTGATAATATACAAATGCTTGAATATGCAAATATATTTGTATGCAGTGATACTGGAAAAGGTGGAGATATCTATAAATGGTCAATTTATAAAAAACTATTTGCAACATCTAAAGTATTTAAATTTATAACTCTTTCAGGTATAAAAGATTTAGGTGATAACAAAGATGTCACAGATTGGTTGGAAGTTGGACACACCAAAGGAGACCTACTACAAGCATTCAAGAGAAGCTTAGACTTAAAAAATAAATATGAACTGCAGCAAGATTTTGGAGGGATTTATAAATCTATTCTAAAAGAAGTGGAAGGAGCACAAGTATTTACAAAATCATATATATCCAATTTCCAGCTATTAGAGGCTACTAGAATAAACTTTGTAGACAGGGAGCAAGAGGGAGTTAAAATAGTTTTAAAATCTTGTACAGGAGCTACAATGGAGAGAATTGACATTGCAACGGTATTTGATGATGTAAAAACCTTTAAGGGCTTTTTAGGTTCTTTAGATTTATCCTTTACCGGAAGCATAGGAGACTTAACAAATTTAAAAATTTGGATTAATAGTTATTTCGCTATTGATTCAGAGGAAAGATATACGGGCGTAAAATTCATCAATAAGGACAATGTGAGAATGCTAGTCACTAATGATGGAGCAATTGCAAAAGGTAAAATAAATACTTCCATGAAGAGCGATGAAGGAACAGAAGTAAATATTACAAAGGTGGAAGAGATAACAGCCGATGAACTACGGGAAACAATGAAAAATCTATTCACCTTTGCAACCTTTGGCAAAACATTCTCCATCATAGGATCCATTATAAGTTTTTTAATGACAGACCAAATGGTAGATTTGAAAATAAAGAATCACCATTTAAACATGGTTGGAGAATCTGGAAGCGGTAAAAGTACAATATTAGAGAACGTCATAGCTCCTATACTAAATTATCCTAAGAATGATATCAAAAGTGTGGGATTGATTACTCCATTTGCATTAATAAAAAATTTATCTGATGGGAATTATCCTATATTATTTGATGAGTATAAGCCAAGTTCCTTAGATAAATTCAAAAATCTAAAATTATCCGAAACTTTAAGAAATCTTTATGATAGGTCAACAGTCTCCAGGAGCGATAAAAGCTTCAAAAACAGGAACTTTCAATTAAACAGGCCACTTATACTGGCAGGAGAAGAATCCTACCCCAACAGTGAAAAACCACTTATAGAGAGGTCCTGTATAGTTTACCTTTCTAAGATTGAAAGAGAAGCAAAACATACTGCAAACATGAAGTGGTTAATAGAAAATGAGGAATTATTAAATAAATTAGGCAAAAGCTTAATAAATATAGTCCTGGAGTTGTCCTCAGCTGATTACCAAATTATTAGAAGTGTTGTGGCCATAGATATAGATAAAATGAAGGACAGGCCATTAAATACCTGTATAAACATATGCAGCGGAATTGAAGTTTTCAATCTATTGCTTAAAAAATTAAAATTGAAGCAAATTTCAAATTATACAAAAACAGTTGTAGATAATATCAAAGAAGAGGTTTTGGACAATAAAGAAGAAGCTTCCTCTCAGGTAGAAATGATGTTAATACAATATAACAGCATGATTGAAGATGGTAGAGCACATGACGTAGACAATGTAATAATCCGCAATGGTGAAGGGCTATTTATCAAAAGTTCTGAAATGATAAACCAAATTAATGAATATGTTAGGTCTGTAAATAGCACTTGGGTTCCACTAGATCTTAAGGATTTCAGAAAGCAGGCTATGAAGGCAGGTTATTTGAGTGGTAAGGGCGACAAATCTATATATAGTAAATCTTTAGTGAAATTAATAAGGTATGACACTTGTGATGTTGAAAGATTTAGAAGACTTGAGATAAATTCAATAATATCGCAAGAGGCTGAGGATGTTACAGGTATGGATAATGTAATTCCATTCAAAGATTCAAGTAATAAAAAAGAAATTATGGATAGTAAAACAAAAGGAGCGAAGTTAGATGGATTATAAAATAGTACAAATAATACCAGCACCTAGCAATATGTATGCACTTTATGAAGCAAAAACAATAGATCAAATCAAAAATAAAGTAGTATGTCTTGCGTTGATTGAGTATGACGATGGTGAAAGAGAGGTTATACCAATGGACATAACTTCCGGTGATGGGCTTATCGACAAGATTGGTGATGACTTAAAAAGTATCGAATTCAGTTAAAGTGATTAAATTATTACACTTTTTAGCATTTATTACACTAATATTACACTTTTTTTATAAAAGTGTAATGTTAGCAAAGTGTTGATATGACAAGGTTTGTTATCTTATATATATACAATATTACAGTATTACACTTTTATAAATATATATACACATTACATGCGCGCGCACACACACACATATAAGAGTGTTAGTTAAAAAAAAGTGTAAAAGTGTAATAAGTGTAATAAGCATTTAAAATATGTTGATATCAAAGGGTTAGAAGGTATTACACTTTTTCTTATAAAATGTAATATGTAAAAACACTAAAAACCTATTCAAAGCAAGTAAGCGCAATGGATAGCATGTGTTTTCAAAAGTGTAATATTTAAATATTAAATAAACTAAAATTATAAAAGTAGGTGAAATAGTGTTAAATATAGAAAAAATGAAAACTAAATATAATGAAATATTGAAAAGACAGAAGAAAGCAGAGTTGTATTTAGACAATGAAGAAATAAAAATGGTAATAATTGAAAAAACATATATTCCAGAATACAATAAAATTGTTAAAGAGCTTAGTCTTCTGCTTAATGCAATTAGAATATATTCTCCTGAAGAAGCACTAGAAGGGTTTATAACCAAAGGAGGAGCAAATGAGCAAGTTCAATTTTAAAAATGTTTATGAAGATAGAATCAGACAAATTGAGCTAGACTCTGGAAGAGCTATAAGTAATAAGAAGTGGAAGGAGCTAGCAAACCTTAAAGCTGAAAAACTTAGATTAGAAAATTTAATTAAAGAAATAAAGTAGGGAGGGATGAATTTTGATTATCACAGTCGATAAAGCAATAGAGTTAGGAGTACAAGCTGGAGTTAAAGAAGCTCTTGGGATGATTAAATTAGATAAGCTAGAAAAGAGTAAATATAATAAGGATAGAAGGTTAAGAAATACAGATCTCTTATTAAGAAATTATAATAGCTTAACTGAACATTATAAGAGAGCAGTCTATACTACAGAAAAAACTGAATGTATAAATGTTAATGATCTATTAGATGAGTTAGATGAACAGGAAGATGAAGTATACATTGATGCAATCTATAGAACTCGTGCCAGGACTCAAATAATGATTGAACATATAGATTCAGTATTTGGCTATTATGAGTATAAAGCTAATAAAGATAATGATATTAATGCAATAAGAAGATACAATGTTATAAAGCTTCTGTACTTTAAGGGAAAAAGGTATTTTGAAGTGTCCGAAGAATTGAACTGTAGCACTAAGACTATTAACAGAGATAGGAAGCTTGCAATAGAGGAGCTGTCTACATTGTTCTTCGGTATAGATGGCATAAAACTATAACATATTGGAATGTAAAAGATGTCCAAAAGATGTCCTTGCAAGTAACATCTAATCAATATATAATGATATTGTGATAAATTATTAATGAGTAATCGCAAAGGAGCTCTAGTGAGAAACTGGGGCTCTTTTTATGTATGCGTGTCCAATAGATAGGAGGTGGTATTGTGTTAAATGAAAGACAATTGGCAATGTGTGAACTAATAGCAACAGGTATTCCAATAACAGAGGTTGCTGAACAGTCAGGTATCGCAAGGAGTACTATATACGAATGGAAGAAATTGGAAGAAGTAAAGGCTAGAGTGGATGTGCTTGGACAAGAGTATTTATCTCAGACAATAGCCAACATAAAAGCAGAGGGGCCTAAGACTCTAAAGGCACTGCTTAAGCTGAGGGATGGCGCCAGTAGTGAGAAGGTACGCTTAGATGCGTGTGGTAAGATACTTGATAAGTTAATCAGCAATGCCACTAAGATAAGCATAGATGATGGCAGGGATGATAAAGATATAGTTCCTATAGATGTATTGGATCAAGAACTTAATGACATAGATAATGAATAAACTGTGAATAAAACACACTAAACTATAGAATATTAACTAATATTTACAGTTTAATAACAAGAAATGAGGGTATAGGCTAGATGGTTTGCGAGTTTCGCTAAGGCTTAATTTAGCGAAACTGGGTTATCACTGTATTATCAATTAGGGGTGACCTTCTAATTTATAAAACTGGCGAGAACTCGGTGGTGGGTTGTACATTTTCCCCAATATTTTTTCAACTCTAGGCAAGAGAATGAAAAGTGTAAAGGTAAATTAATTATAAAAACACACTTTGTAAGAAAAATAAAAAAATAAGCCGCAAAGGGCTTATTTAAATTATTAAGGAACAGTAAGTTGGCAAAGTAGGATGCCATTAACATCATATAAACAAGCAGTATCTCCGGTATTATTCCAAACAAACCAATCTTTATTCCAATGAAAATGAAACTGAGGTAGATTGTTTGAGCTACCCTTTACAAATGTATCAGCACCGGAACCTGTCATTATAAATGCTAATTCTCCAGGATCCAAAGTCCATGTGGTATTTTCATTAAGATATTCCGGAAAAATATAAACATGAATATGCTTTTGATTAGGTCGCCAATCAGTTAATTGCCAGCCAGTTATATTAATTGATTCGGTCCCAGTATTCTTTATAGTAACGTATTCATCATTTAATTTTTCCTTAGTATCTTTACCAGCAGGGTCGTTATGAATGTTTATTATTTTAATCTCTTTAGACAAGTAAATCGCCTCCTTTATTCAATATAATTCTAGCTAAAATAGTTAAATCCTTCAAAAAGTCGAACGAATTAAAGGTTTTTGCCTCCTTTTGTAGAAGTTCATGGAATAGGGGAGGCGATATTTTGGAAAATTTATTAATTTATAAGGATTTAAAAAATTTTACAGCAAGGCAGTCTTATAAACTTGCAGAACGATTTAAATATATTGAAGAAATTCTAAATATTGATAATGTTATTAAATCTTATGGCAAAAACATTTTCAATAAAACATCTGAACAAGAAGTATACTTTATAACAAGTGAAAAAATAATACATGTAACAATAGATCCATTTATTATTAAAACTTATAACATACAGGATATTAAAAATATAGAGATAGCAAAGAACAATAACTATGAAATAGTCTTAAAAATATATACAGAAGAAAAATCTATAATAGAATTAGATAATAAAAAAGATTCCAATGAAGATTGGGAAAATGAATATTTTAATTACATTTCTGACATAGCAAATTATTTAGTAAATTTAAAGAGCTCTTAACAGGGCTCTTTTTCTTTTAAAAATTTAATAACCAATTGGGGTAGGTGAGGTGACAGTGGATGAAGGAGTGCAAAATAGAGCATTGCTTTACAAATATTTAAAAGAGTTATATCCTTCAGGTAGCAAAGCTCGTGATTTAATGCATAAGTATAATGACCATTTATTTGATTACCACGGCCTTGCTTGGAGTGTTGGAAAGCGTTCCTTAGAATTTTTCGGTATGTATTTTCTCCAAGATGTATTTTTAGTTAAAAAAGATAATGCTGCAGCTCCTATAGCAAACGTACATAGAGAAATATGGAAAGAAATACAAGATAGTATTATAGGAACTGGTCCTGAGCAGATTGGAAGAATAGAACCCAGGGGAACCGGTAAAAGTGCTTTTGTTACTTTCGCTACTACTATTTGGTGCCATTCTTACAAATTTAAAATTTACAGTTTGCTTTGTAGTGACATAGGGTCCACTGCTGAAAAATTTACTAAGGATATTAAAAATACATTTTTGGAAAATGAATATATTGAAAAAGCTTTTGGTAAGCTTTTAGATGACCGAGATAAAAAATATATTTGCAATAGTACTCAATTGGAATTAACCAATGGTGCATTTATAGAAGCTATTTCCTCCTCAAGTCCAATGAGAGGAAGAAAATATAAAAATTGTAGACCTGATCTTATCATCCTGGATGATTATCAGTCAGAGGATGATGTTAGAACTGAAGAGGCCAGGGTAAAAAAATGGAAGAGATATTCTGATGATGTAAAGTATGCAAGTCAGAAAGCAGTTAGAAGAAACGGGAAAATCATTAAAAAGGGTACTACTTTTATTGCAGTGGGAACATTGCAGCATAAGGAGTGCTTTTATTCTAGGCTGATTAAGCAGCCAACATGGAAGTTTAAAAATGACAAAGGCGTGCTGATTGATGATTTCATAAATGAAGAAGGCCAAAAGGTTAATGGGCTTGATAATTATTTTGAAACTGGTTTATGGTTAAGGTTTAAAAATATATTATATAATTTTAAAAATGAAAATCACTTAGAAGATTCAAAAGAATTTTACTGGCAACATGAAACTGAAATGCAATTTCCTATGCTTTGGTCTGAATTTTGGGATTGCCTTGATATGGGCATGAGTTACTTTGAGAATCCCTCAAGCTTCAAGCAAGAGGTTCAGGGGGATGTAGATAGTATTGGTGAAAAATGGTTTAAGACCGTTAGAACGGAAAAACGTGCCGAGATTGAGACACATAGATTTATTAAAACTATGCTTTGTGTGGATCCTGCCTCCACATCAAATAATAAATCAGATTACTCAGCTTATTTGATTGGGTCAGAAGGTGAGAATAGCTTAAAGTATGCTCGCAAGGCTGAGCTTGCTAAAATAAATGCTCGTACCGATTTTGATAAATATGTTGCACACATGGTTGTCTTGTTAAAAGATTATCCAGATACAATGCACGTATATATTGAAAAAAATACATTCAATGGCGCAGATGCCAATATGCTTGAGAAATTAATTAATGAGGATGACTCCTTGAAATATAGAGGTATTGTAATTATTAATGAAGCCCAGAGAAAAAACAAAGATGATAGAATCAGTACTATAATTCCTTACATGAATAAGGGACAGATTATTTTTGCTGAGGAAGATAATGAATTCACAAATCAGATTCAAGAGTTTGCTGGGCAAAAGTATACCGAGCATGATGATGCTGCTGATATAACCGCAGAGTTTGCAAATAGAATTATTGACATTGTGATAGTGCAGGTTGCAACTTTTTTCGATAGAAATAAATTATTTAGGAGGTGAGAACAGATGGAACCAGTAGAATTAGAAAAATTATTAAGTTCTTGCTATGCTGATTTTAACAGTAAAAAAGCTAATAATCAATT
>Ga0123336_10003828_pt1 | contig 12423 bp, 14 predicted proteins | sample SSSSmetaG_FD_96466 | JGI IMG/M metagenome (GOLD analysis project Ga0123336, IMG submission 96466) | Glacier valley bacterial and archeal communities from Borup Fiord, Nunavut, Canada, to study Microbial Dark Matter (Phase II) - ​SSSS metaG | ecosystem: Environmental > Aquatic > Freshwater > Ice... | reverse complement strand
TGGGCGTTTGCAACGATGCACGGGTATCCCGTGTACTCGTATTTTGCACGCGACCGCTGCGACACCGAGGTCGTTCCATTTCTCACCGCACTGACCGAATCGTTTACGCGAAAACCGGTGCTCTTCAGCGAGTTCGGCAATCCCACGCTACCCGCAGGGCTCGTCACTTCACCCTGGCCGTTCGAAGCGCTCTCCGAGGATGAGATGGCGATCTACGCGACCGGTGTACTCGAAAAATTGCACGCGCGCGGAGCGCTCGGCGCGTTCTGGTGGTGTTGGGCCGACTATAAGCCCGAACCGCCGGACCGCCCGCCGTTCGCACGGATGCCACACGAGACGTCGTTCGGAATCGTCCGCCAGGACGGCAGCTACAAGCCGGTCGCGCACGCGCTCTCGGCCTTCGCGCAACAAAAGCGCGACCGTTTGGTGATGCCGCTCTGCGACCGGTATGAAGAAGAAGTGCTCTATGCAGCGATGCCGGCGAGCATCGAGACGGCATACGCGGACTATCTCGTCATTCCCAAAGGATAGCAAGTAGGCTGTCGGCGCATGGAACTCTCGCAGATGCGAGCCCGTTTAAGAAGCGCCACTCCTGGTGAACGAGGTAAACATGTTTCGTAAATTGTTTTCAATTCTGAGTCTCGCCGTAGCCGCCGCGCTGCCGCTCGCAGCAGGCGCTCAAACGTACAATCAAGGCTACAACGCGCAAGCCGTCGGGAGCACGTTGCTTCCATCGCAATCGGTCATTACCGGCACGCTCGAACAGTCGCTCAACAGTAAATCGGCGAATCCGTCCGACACCTTCGTGCTCGACGTGCGTTCGCCGTATCCGGGTGACGACCAGCGTTTCGCTGGCGGACATGTCTACGGGCACGTCGCGAACGTCACGCACGCAAGCACGACCCACAAAGGCGCCGTGACGCTCGCCTTCGATCGTCTCGTCCTCTCCGATGGAACGGCCGCATCGCTCACGGGCGACGTCGTCTCCGTCGACGCGCAGGGCAACAAGGCCAATACCACCGCCAAGACGATCGCCGGTGCCGTGGTCGGCCAGATCGTCGGTAACTACATCGGCAAGCATATCGGAACCAACATCGGCGGTGCTGTCGGCGCCATCGGCGGCGGCATCCTTGCAAACAAGAGCGGTCAGAATATCACGCTCGCGCAGGGCTCGAACGTCTCATTGAAAACGACGAGCAACGCGACCGTCCTCTCGCGCCGGCAATCCGGACCGTACGCTTCGCCTACCCCCTACTAACTCGTTATCCAAGAAAAGCACCCGTCGACAAGCGGGTGCTTTTCTTTTCTACCGCTCCGTATCGTCCAGCATTTCCGGTCACTTGCGTTTCGCTTGCACTTGCGCTTTACTTGCGCTACACTGAGTTTGCATGAAAATCATTCGCGCACGAGTGACCCGACGCTTGAAGCCTCTGGCCAACGACCCGATGCGTTGGATCGTCGCGCACGAGCAGGCGTTCAAGCGTCGCGGCGCACGCGATCTGCGCGACGTCATGCAAATCTTTTCGCTTAGCTCGACCGACACCGGGCGGCTCTTAGGCGTCACACGGCAAGCGGTTGACCAATTCGTCCAAAAGGGCGTGCCGGTAAATCGACTTGCAGACGTTGGGCAAATTGCGCAGGCTGCGCGCATGCTCGATGGGCTGTTCCGCTCGGAGCGCATCCCGCAGATCGTACGCGAGCCCGTCCCTGGGCTCGACGGGCGAACGGTACTCGATATCGCACGAACGGAACCGCAGCGGATCATCGAATTGATCGAGGCTACACGCTCCTATATTCCGCCGGCGTAGCGTGCGTACCATCGGCGCTCAGGGACTGTTCTATCGCGTGGCCGATCCGACGTGGAAGAACCCGCTCGACACGAGCTTCGCTGCGGCGATCGGCGGGCGATGGAATCCGGTGGGGCTCGGAGCGCTCTATCTTAACGCAACGCGTAGTGCAGCCTTAGCCAACGCGCGCCGCGCTATTTTCGCGCGCTGGGGACGCGCCCTTGAAGATCTGCGTCCCGAAGCACTTCCCGATCTGCAACATGTCGACGTTAGCGCCGGCGGGGTCTATCTGGATGCACGCTCACCGGATGGCATTGCGGAGCTTGGCCTGCCCGCTACCTTTCCGATCGGCGTTCCACACCCACCGTGCCAGGCGCTCGGAGCCGCGGCGGCAGCTGCCGGGCTTGATGGCGTTTCACCGCTTTCCGCCGTAGCCCCGACCCAAAGCGAACTCGTAGTGTTTGATCGGTCGGTCGCGCAGCTCATTACTCGGCGCGAGCGGGTGCCGTATCCCTGGTGAACCTGAACAAGGCGGGTCTTCGCGTTTCGATGATTCAGCATCGATATAAAAATCTCGATGTTGCTAGACGTGCGTTGCGAGCCAGGCGGTGATGGCATCGATGGCTTCGGGATCGACCTGGCCGGGGATGAAATATTCTGCACCGGACGATGGTGTGTCGCCGGCGATCGGTATGAAGAGATGGTTGTCCAGCGGCAGAACGCGCACGGTGAGGTCACGCTTTGTCGAACGCGCCGCATCAACGAGTCGCGGTAAGTCTTTCGCCAAGACCTGGATATCTTTTCCGCCCTGAAGGATGAGGATCGGACACGGAACGCGCGCGATCTCCGTTGCGGGATCGACGATGAACGAGGATTGCATCCAGGCATCGCTCGGCAGCGTACTCGCTCCTATTTCGGCGTTGCGTTTGCGTGCTGCCGTGCGGAGCCGCTCGTAATCCGCGCCGGTCGCGTCGCGCGTGAGTTGTTGGACGAGTATTTGGTCGAGCGGCAGCGCCGGTGCGCCAAGCAACACGATTGCGTGCACGGCGGGATCGGTAATCGCAAGACTTGGTGCAAGTTCTGCGCCTTCGCTGTGACCGAGAACGACGATGCGATGTGCATCGACCTCAGGTTGCGCTGCCGCGAAGGCAACGGCCGCAGCGGTATCTGCGAGAAGAAGCTCGCGCCGATTTTCGTTGACGGGCCGGCCGCCGCTCTTGCCGACGCCACGCTTGTCATAGCGTACGACGACGTAGCCGCTGTTCGAGAGCGCGTTTGCAAGCTGGAGAAAAATCTTGTTCGGCCCAAGCGTCTCGTCGCGATCGACCGCGCCGCTGCCGTGCACCAAAACGACCGCAGGCCGTCGACCCGCAGGCGTGTTTGGCGTCGTCATCGTTCCCGCAAGTGCAATGCCGTCGGCAGACGAAAACGCGATGTCCTTGCTGCTGTACGTCGCGGCCGCAAGTGGGACCGGCGTCGGTTGCACGATCGGCGCGAACGTTGAGGCTGTCGCGCTCTGCGTCGTTAATTTTGCGCCGTAGTCGATCGTGGCGTTACGCGATTCGTGGAGCACGAAGGTTTTCGGGTCGTACCACAAATTCGTGACCGAATTTGCTGTGGTCAACGTCAGCCCGGCATCGCCCGCCGGCACGCCTTCGGGCGGGTGGCCTGTCGCCTGCGCGATATCGACGCGCACCGAAGTGCCGCCTCCGTTCAATGCGACGAGTGTAATTGCCGTCGCATGCGAACTGTTGACGTACGCCGGCAGCAACGCGTCGAGCGAAAAAAGACCTTCGGTCACGAGGATCGCCGCAGTCCCAGGAATCGGTTTGATCGGCAGCGTCGTGGCGCCACTAGTTAGAACCGCACCGTCTGCGCCAAACGTCACGGTCGCGCCGGCTTGCCCGCTTGCGGTCACACGATAGGTCTTCGGTTGCAACGCCGGACCCAGCAGCGTTTGCGACACGGCCGCAATCCCCGTGATCGTTGCTTGTTCGTCGATCGTCAGCGCACCGTCGGCTGCCGATCCAAAAACGATCCGCGTCGTTCCGACCGGCTTTCCGTTCAAGTGCATTTCATAGGTAAACGTCCCATTCGGCGGTCGCGGGACGATGCGATCGGCGGCACGCACCGTGATCGGCGCAGTGAGGATCGCGCATGAGACGACAAAACCAAACACCCGAGATATCATGACGAACTCCTAAGAGAGCTACCTGAAATCCCATACTGCAAGACAAGCGCGTGGTTTCAATTTGCGCCTATTTTGCAGCGGCGTGGGGTTCGTGGCAAATACAGGGTGGTATCGGAAGCGGCTTGATGAAGCGTTTCTTGCCGATCGCCAGATCATCGCTGACCAGCGCTTTTCGCATCTTCTCGATCCACGTAGCTATTCTCCCAAATCACAGTTTGTGGTAATAGCACTTACGGCGCGCGCTTGTGCGCTGCATCGAACGTCGGCGCGCTGGTCGATGGTTACCGCTCGCTATTGCAAGCGCATCGGCGCTGATCCGCAATCATTCGCGCTCGAAGCTGGCGAAGATTTCGAGTTGCTCGTCGCGATCGAACCGCGCGCGTTTACGTACCTGGCGACGCGCTTCCGCGCGCTTACGGGGCGCGTACTGCTCGGCATCGGGGAGCTTACTGCCGAACCTGGCCTGCTGCAGCCGTGACGGTGCACCCGTCGTCGCCCGTGGCTACGATCATCTGGCACCGCGCTAGCGACGGCCCCCCGTCGGCTGCCAGGGTGTTCCGAAGGACCGGGCGTATCGTTTTCCCCATGAAGGGTGTATCATTTGTCTCCGCCGCCATGCTCGCGCTTGCGAGCCCCGCGCTCGCCTCGGGCGAGCCGCCCGAGGCGTCGCTCGTTTCACTTGTCGATTGCGCTGACGCGGCAGAGGGATGAGATGATCGGCTTCGCTCGCATCGCGTGTGTCCTCGCATCGTGTTGTGCATTCGTAACGAGCACCACTACCGCGAATGCCGCTTTTCCGATTACGCCGCGGACCGGGTTTTTGCTCGACGAGCGCAAGACGATCCGCTGCCCGGAGGCAAAAGCCGCCGCGGAACGCGCGATGTACCGCGCCCCGAACGTTGACGACGCACATCGCAACGCCGATCTCTTCGATGCCTGCGCCATTCGAAAGAAGCTTCCGTCGGAAGAGAACGACTATCTGCGGCTGTTGCAAGCGAGTTCGCTGCTGATGGCCGCGAACCACGAGCCAGAACCAGAGTCGAACAGCGACATCGTTCGCGCGCGCGTCTTGTTGCAAAACATTCATGCCCCGGAGCTACCGTCGGCCGGGTATGCCGTTTCTGCGCCGGTCCTCGGGCGTGTCGCAGGACCGAACGGCTCGGTCTCCTACCGCGAAATCTCTGCGCCTCAAGTGACGCAGGTCGGCATCGAGAGATCGTATCGCGATCTCGATGCTGCCACGCGGACGCGCTTGATCGTGTATCTCATCGCACGCGAGCTGTTGATAAAAAATAAGCCGGCAGCGCTCGTTCCGGCTGAGCCGGAGCCATCCTCGTCACCGTAGTTCAGCGCGCTCCGATGCGGCTGTTGAACAGGTAAAAAAAACTTTCTTAGATTTGCGTACGCTTCCTTGCTCGAGGAGCAATCACAGGCACAGCTGCCTGCCTTTGCAGAAAAGGTAAGTAGACGGTATTCGTAATGATGGTTTGTTGGCAATACAACCGCGAAGCGAAGTTCGATAAGCTCGCGAAACTTGATGTCGCTAAACAAGCCAAATTCGCCAAGTTCGCTCGCAAGAGCGCTGCTACAATCGAGGCACTGAACCGACGGAATGAACGAGCCGAGGCCAGATCCACGACGGAAAAAAATGTTATGTCGAGGGTGGCGCTGGCGAGCTCGGACGCACATCAAATATGCGATTGTCGACCGTCAAATCTTCGGTGACATCTGAATAATCAATATGGATCGTGGCTCGTGCTCGCACCAAACCAAAGCCTGCCGAAAACGTCTGAGCGAAAACGTATGACTGAATCATCGGGCGCCCGTCCACAAGCGAGTAACGAACGTCGAATTCCCGCTCATCTGGACCGACTAGCACCGCGCGCGTAGGAAATCCGGTGGCCGCGTTGACATAGAGCTCTTTAAAAAATAGCCGTGGCGAAATATTCGTGGCGCCGTTTAGTGAGTCCAGGTGAATATGGTACGTATCGCTAGTTGCATCATCAACGAATGTGGTTCGATACTTTTGCAGTGCAATCGACACACTATCGACGCCAGGGCGTGGCGTGAAGTTGTAGTGCAGCGGCCGCACGTCCTCGACCCACATACTGAAATTTCCTGACGACGAAAGCGCGCCTCGCATCGAAAAGTCAGAAAGAACGTCAAAGGTCGGCGGAACGAGGTGTCGGTGCCAAAGTAGGACTTCCATTGACGGCTCGTGAGTAACAACCGACGCATCGTCCGCAATCCTTCGAACAACGCGATTAGTTCCTCTCATGGACATCCTCAAGGTCTTAGATTCAAGAAAATATTTTTCCGTATAACGCACGTACGCTGGTGTTTGAACTGCAGCGAAGGCGTTGGCTGCTTGCTCGAACGCACGATCAGAACTTACTAGGGGAATCATTCGCTATTGTCTCCCTTTTAATTGAGCTTTTGCAGTGCCAGGCGGCGAAAACTAAGCTTAAACGACAATCTGGGTGCAATTACCGTTTGAATCGCTTAATTCCGAAATCAACTCGTTTAAAGCGCTCTCACTAAAGAGCTTCCCATCTGCAAGCGGTCGAATCCACCGCAACTGTTCGATCGCTTCGGATGCGTTAGTTGGTAAAGCAGCACGAGCGAACGGGTTTGTTTTTGGTTGGCAATTCGCGACATGGATTAAAATAACGGGGACTAGTTACAAACCCGCGCCTTGTTCCGTCAGCAAGCCGAAGCCCTAAGATTCTCCAATGATCACCCGAACTATGGTATTCGATGACGGCGCCGCTTACGGTCTCGACGTGTGCCGGTGATGTCATCTACGACATCTGCGATAAGGCTTGAGCCGAGGGTAGAAGCATCAGCCCAAGCACGATTGCTGCGAGTGAAATACTGCGACCGATATTTGAAGACATTTGTTCTCCCTTTGGTGAGGAATCGGATATAGCCTAATCATCAGCCCCAGCTTCTTATCGGTCGAGGATTGAGCAGTTAGCCCGCGCTGCCATTGGCAAATGCAGAGGTTGTCGTGGGAGACGCGTGATTTACCAGGGACCGCCGGGTTTCCAGTACTTCCCTCGTACAAACTCTACATAGAGCATACTGCAAGTCAAACGCGTGACGGACGGCGCCAATGCGCCGTAAACATTGGTGTCCGCCATAGACGTCGCGCGGCTTGCATCAGGAGCATGGAACGTGTGGCCAGGTGCAAGCGCTGTGTCAAAGTAGTAGTAAACATCGTTTTGCCTTACGACATTGCCCGAGTTATCGTACGCCATCCATCGGACAGCGTACTTGAGAACACCCCTGTCGCTTTGGTTTACGACGTCGACGTTATATCTGATTGAGCGCAATCCGCTAACTGCTTTGCAACGCGTTGGGGCAAGCGGCGTACTTTGTACCACGATAGTCGTCGGATATTTCGTGGCAGGAGCGGCTTTCGCAATGAGCGGTACGCTCATTACGCTTACGATCGCAAGTGCCATAACTGAAGCTGCAATCTTCGCAGCACGGATTAGCTTGACCATAGAAATACACCGCACTTTCTAGAAAAGAGAAGCGCCTTACTTGTGCGATTGTCTAATTGCTCTTTCCTCGCCTTCGCTTCGGCCATCTTCTTCTTAATCGGTTTCGCCTTTGCCGCTCGATCGTTCATCGGCTATGGCAAATGACGGGCGGAACGTCGCATTGCGGATGGCGGGCGGATTACGCTCCGGTTGATCCGCCGAGTACGAATAATGAGGACGAGCCTTCTCGCGTCTTCGAGTACTGAGCGCCAGTATGCTGATCGTCGACTTTATCTTGTTGCAGCGACTACTTGGCATCAATGGCGAACCGATCCAACTATAGGGCCGAATCCCTCGGGAACGCCCCGCGCGAATGATGGTTTGTGGTAATAGAAATTCCAGCTGCATGGGGTTAGGCAAGGAACCGGTCTCTCTTTCCGCTGAGTGAGCATCATGAAGAAACGAGACAGTCTCACATCAGCCATGACGTTGCGCGCGACGGCGGGATTCATCGCTCTCGCGCTGCTCGCGCTGCGACCGCAGATGACGCAATCTGCGGCGATCGACGGCGGCTGCGATGATACGGTTCCAGCTGCTGCGTGCGCCGGCGTGCGGGGCGAACGTTCCGAGGGGTGGCTCGAGCAATCGCGCTCGCCAGCCCTTGCAACCCATGGTATGGTGACCACGAGTCAGCCGCTCGCGGCGCAAGCCGGTCTGCAAATCCTCCGGCAAGGCGGCAACGCGATCGACGCTGCCGTCGCCACCGCAGCGGCGCTCAACGTCACCGAGCCGATGATGGTTGGTATGGCGGGCGATGTGTTTGCGATCGTCTACACCGCGCGCGATCACGCCGTGCACGTTCTCGATGCGAGCGGGCGTGCGCCGACGGGCGCGACCATCGCGCATATGAAGGAGCTCGGCTACGCGGCCGATCCGAAGAATTGGGGACCCGGCTCGGGCATGCCGCGCGGCGGCATCCTTGCCGTGACCGTCCCCGGCAGCGTATGGGGTTGGGATGAAGTTCTCAAGCGCTACGGGACGATGAAATTTCCGCAAGTGCTCGCACCCGCAATCGACTATGCGCAGAACGGCTTCCCCGTCTCCGAGCGCATCGCACACGATTGGACGCTTCCGAATGCCCTGCCGCTCAAAGGCTGCTGCACGCAGCTCGATCCCGATTCGGTAAAAGCGTGGTACATCGACGGTAAGCCACCGCTGACCGGCCAAATCTATCGCAATCCCGATTTAGCGCGCGCGTTTCGCATCATCGCGCAGCGCGGTCGCGCGGGCTTCTATACGGGTGAGATCGCACGCGCGATCGTTGCGAAATCGCACGCGCTTGGCGGAACGATGACGCTAGACGATTTGGCGACGTACCACGGGCAGTGGGTCACGCCGGCCGTTTCGACGTACCGCGGTCACGAGATCGTGGAGTTGCCGCCGCCCTCGCAAGGCTTTGCGACGAACGAAGCGATGAATATTCTCGAAGCGTGCGTACCGAAACTCGTCCCCGGTCAGACGCTGCAGAGCCTTGGACCGGCAAACCCGGTCTTCTGGCATTTGCTGATTGAGGCGAAAAAGCTCGCGTACGCGGATCTCTACGCGTATAACGGCGATCCCGACGTCGTCTCCGTCCCGCTCGAGCGCTTACTCTCCAAATCGTATGCCGCTTCGCTCTGCGCGAAAATCGATCCGGCGCACGCTTCGAAACCCGGCCCGTCGGCCGAGGTCAGCATGGCGGGCGACACGATCGTGCTTTCGACCGCCGATGCTGCGGGCAATATGGTGTCGTGGGTCAACAGCAATTTTGCCGAGTTCGGTTCGGGCATAACCGTCCCCGGTTACGGTTTCATCTTGCACAATCGCGGCTCGCTCTTCTCCCTCAATCCGAAAAGCCCAAATGCGATCGCTCCGCACAAGCGGCCGTTCAATACGCTTGCAACGGCGTTCGTGCGTTCGGCAGGAGGCCAGCCGTTCATGACGCTCGGGCTCATGGGCGGCGATATACAAGCGCAAGGACACGAACAAATTTTGGTGGACATGCTCGACCTCGGTGCAAACGTGCAGCAGGCGGGAGACCTCGCGCGTTTTCGGCATAGCCAAATTCCCAATACGTTAAGCCTGGAAGCGCCGCTCGCAAGGCTCGTGGGAACGCAACTCGCGGCGATGGGACACACGGTCGTCTCCACGAATCGCGCTCCCATGGGCGGCTACCAGGCGATTCTGGTTACGCACGATGCGGGCCGAACCGTGTTTCACGGAGGATCGGATTTTGGGAAAGACGGCGCGGCGGTCGGCTGGTAAGCGCAATTTGCACGCTTTTCGCTCCCGTGCCGATGATACGCAATCGCAGTCGGGTATTCGCAATGATGGTTGGTCGTAATAGCATACGGGCGAACTCTCGCATCTGTGCAAGCGGCAATTACGGTTTAGGCGTCCCGGCTGGGTGTGGCCGATCGAGTACAATGCGCTCGCCCACTTTTGGCGCGAGCTTGTTCGGGATGACGGTTCCACCCTCGATCGTGACATCTAAAGGCACCACGACAATTCGTCCGATTACGGACGACGGATCCTCGCCGTCCATGCGATAGTCGTCGGTGGCGAGTCGTCCCGGGAGTCGCGTGCAAGTCGACGATCGGCCGATTGTGTTTCCGGGCGCAAAATTTCCCGTCGCCGTACTCTCCTCGATCCGCGCAATGGTTCCGCTGCGATCGACCAGCAAGAAGCCAACCTTCGCCGTGGTGATCTTTGCATCGCCACGGTTGTGAGCGGTCCAGCAGAATTCGTGAAATTCGCCAAACGTCACGACGTCGTCGATATCGATTGCACTTGCCATGTGATTCACGCTGACCAGTGGCGGGCCAACGGGGCGTTCAGGCGCCGGCACGGGGACTGCCGTGAGGTCGACGTGGTCGCCGGTTTTTGGAACGTCGTCGCTCCGGAACGCCGTTCCATCGTCATAGACGATCTCGCGGACGGACACGAAAATGGCCGCGGCCTCGCCCATCTTCTTGCCGTGCGAGTAGTATGGAAACGTCGATGTGGTCGGCGAGCCATCGGCCATATGGCAATTCCCGTTGTTGAACGGATTGACCGCCGGTCGGCCGACCGACGTACCCGCTCGTTTCCCGACGCCAAATGTCCCCGTTGGGAACATCACCTCAACCCCGAGCACCGTACCGGTCGCATCAGCATAAGCAAGACTGAAGCCGACCTTCTTCGCCACTCGCGGTCCATTATTGACGAAACCAAGACAGACGACGTCTCCGTAGACTTGCGCGATTGCCACGCCCGCATACGTCGTCCAGGCGTTGGTCATCGTAACGGCACTCGTGCGCGTGGGATCCATGATTACGGCCGGTGGTTCCGCGGCTGCCGGTAGCACTCCGAGCGCACCGAGGAGTAACGAGCTGATGGCCGTGATCATGATTGTAAGGCGCATTCGGGCGCTTTGGAGATATCGCCGAAGCAGCCCTGCGATTGCCTGCGCCCCGGGTGCGTTCTCTACGGTGCACGTTGAAAAAAATCGCGCGCGTTTCGCATCATCGCGCAGCGAGGTGGCGCGTGCCTCTACACGGTGCGATCGCACACGCGATTGTCGTAACAACACCAATAGCCTACGAACGGGCGAAGAGCAGCAGCGAATCGATAGCGTGGTTGTCGGCCGCTCGGAGCGCTTTGATGTATTCCGATCTGGTGTCACCGGCGTTGACGAGACTTGTTCTTCCCCACGAGAACGCCGGCTTTCCGAGCTGCACCGCGAGCAGATCACCCACGAGGCGAGAGAAACGCCCGTTTCCGTTTGCGAACGGGTGAATGAAGACGAGTCGATGGCTGAATCGCACGGCAATCTCGTCGGGCGGATACGTGTCGTGCTCGACCCAGTATCGGGTCTCGTTTATCGCATCCTGGACCTCGGCTTGAATCCGGCTCGCGTCGACGCCGATGTTGCGAGGCGTCGTGCGATACCGCCCCGCCCAGCGCCACACATCGCCGAACATCTGTCGGTGAAGCTCACAGAGAAAATAGCGATCGAGGACGTCGCGTTTGCGGGCCTTCGTCCAACGCAGCGCCGCCGCGATGTTGATCTGCTCGGCCTCATTCAACTCATGGCGCAGCGCGATGTAAGAGGGGATGAGATCGGCGCGCTCCTCTGGGGTGAGGAGCGTGTTCGCGTCATCCTCCTCCTCGAAGAGCGCGTCAGCCACTAGCCGGCTCTTCGTCCCAGAGGCCGCGCAACGAGCCGGACAAGATCATGTCGATCGCTCGCTGCTTCTCGGCCTCAAGATCGCGCTTGGAGAGCGCCTGATTCTCGAGCCGCATCGTGTGATCGATCCGCGCGATGTCGTGTCGGGCTTTTTGAATCGCGCGCTCGCGAACGATGTCCTCGAGCGGCTTGATCGGCACGAACGCATAGACAAAGGTGCAGTTTATGGCAGTAGCCGCTTGCCGCATCGTTTTCAGCGTTGTCGCGCCGGATATCTCGGCCTTCTCGATCGCGGGAATCCGCGATGCCCCGACGTTCATGCGCTCCGCGAGCTGGCGGGTCGTCATGCCGAGGGCCTCGCGAATTGCCCGAAGCCAGCCTTTCGGTGGTGGGATCATCACCATCGCGCGCAGGGGTGCGAGGCGCCGTTCGAGGTGCTTCCGAGCACGGGCCGAGTCAATTTTGCTCATATATATCTGCTCGATTCATAGAAATATTATCATATATATCTGAGCAATTCAATCATGTATGCTCATACATTTCTGAGCAGAAATGAGGCTTGGAGCGGTGGGGTCGCCGCCTGACCCCGGCAGATGATGAGATTCGGCGGCAACCCTAACAGTCGACATACCTGCCCGCTTGCTCCCGGTGAGGACGACGAAGATCACGATGATGATGACGATCATGAAAGCGAGCACCGGCACGACGAGGATGAAGACAAACAAGACGACGACGAAGATCACGAAGATC
>Ga0123336_10003827_pt1 | contig 12424 bp, 7 predicted proteins | sample SSSSmetaG_FD_96466 | JGI IMG/M metagenome (GOLD analysis project Ga0123336, IMG submission 96466) | Glacier valley bacterial and archeal communities from Borup Fiord, Nunavut, Canada, to study Microbial Dark Matter (Phase II) - ​SSSS metaG | ecosystem: Environmental > Aquatic > Freshwater > Ice... | reverse complement strand
CGTAGCTTTTGGCCCAAAAACAACGCTTGTATTTTAGAATAGGGTGGTAGACCGAAACAACGCAGGTTCTGAGAAGCCGACCTTAGCAAGGGTAAACACCAAGCCAATCGCAAACTCGAAAAGTTGCGGATTTTGCAGAAGTTCAACGAAATGAGACAGCCCTGTAACGTTGCTGAGTCAAGCGAATAACTCATTTTCTGGCTCTGTGCGATCATCCGTCAGTCTCACGAGTTTTGGGCGTTACAGCGTACTACAAAAAGAAGATTTAGTCCGAAGTTAGTCCAGGCTGTTTTTGAGACAGCAGATCTCGATCTGAGATTACCAAATCATATTTCAACCCTAAACTTCTATTTCAATTGCCTGCCTAATAGGTAAAGTATTTCGAGTCAGTGTGATCTACTAGCGTTATGACACTAATAGCCTCCACGATTGTCTGTTTAAGCTACTAGAAGATATTCCAATGTTCAAGAAGACCTCTATTTTTCTATTACTAGAGATTCTATCTTCGCCAACAAAGCTTGAACTTGTCTCCATTTTTTAGGGTTTTCCCATAGTTTCGCTTTAATCACTCTGCGTGACACAGCTTCAACTACAGATTTTGGAGACGTAATATCAGGCTGAACTTGGAAGGTTTTGAGTCGCTCTCGAATCTGGCTAAGGGATAAATTTTCTTCCATAGTGGCTTTGAGCAGGATTTGACGCTGTGGTTCGTCCTTGAGTCGGGCGATCGCGACTGCTTTGGTATAGGCGATTCCTCCTTGGCGAATCAGGTCGAGAACATCTTTGGGCAGCTTAAGCAAGGGTAGGCGATTCGCGACAAAAGACTGCCATTCCATTAGGGCTATGCCATCAAAAACGTTTTGAATATCTACAACTTCAGAGTTCCCCATAACGTTATGGGGAACTTTTCCTTTGGCTTCATCTGACATTCTATAGAGGAGTGAAATTACCTCTGACTCTGGCTTTTCGAGCCTGAACCTCAGTAGTTGCAAAATACCTTCAGTTTCTTCTACTGGATTTAAGTCTTCTCGCTGCAAGTTTTCAATCAGGGCTATTTGAAGCGCATCGGCATCGCTCATTGCCCGAATAACGATCGGAACTTCTGCTAACCCAATTTCTTTAGCAGCACGATAGCGTCGCTCTCCTGCAACCAGTTCATAGGTATCCGACTTCAAAGGGCGAACTAAAAGGGACTCTAATATTCCGTGCTGCTTGATAGATTCGACGAGTCCAGCCAGTTTTTGAGGATCGAAGTATCGGCGGGGCTGCTGTTCAGGTAGTGTGATTTTGCTGAGGAGAATGGATTGAGAGCTAGAAACGGTATCGTCTTCTTCGCTAAAGAGCGCGACGTTCTTGAGCTTGGAACGGTTAGCAGGTGGTTTTTTAAGAGTCATCTAGAGTTGCTCCATTGATATGGCAATCTCGTCAAATATTGCGGTAACGGCTGGGTTCTTCTTGGGAGATAGAGCAAGAGGTCTGCCGTATTCTGACGCTTCAGCTAGAGCTGTAGCACGAGGAATCGGGGTAAAAACTTTTCCTAGAGGAGCCAATTGCTCAGTGATAGCCTCCAAAGTTCTTTGATCGAGGGCATTACCAGGCGAGTACATGGTAGGGCAAAATCCTGCGAAGCCAAGAGTTCTATTGAGTCTTCGTTGCACTTTTTTAATGGTTTTCAAGAGCGAGTCTGTCCCCATCAAGGCTTTGAACTGAGTTTGAATTGGAATCAAAACGTGCGTGGCTGCCACCAAGCTGATTTGGCTTAAAATTCCTAAGCTGGGTGGGCAATCGATCAAGATAAAGTCATATTGATCTTTGATAGCAGAGATCGGTTCTCTCAGACGAATTTCGCGTTGCTCAGTGAGAACTAATTCCTGTTCTGCATCTGCAAGAATAATATTGGTTGGCGATAAATCCATCTGATGAATAGCATGGTAGATAGGAATTGTTGGCTCTTCGTCTTCAGAGAGTAGAGTGTCATAGATGGTCTTATCTTGTTCGCTCAGTTCTAAACCCATGAAGGCGGTTAGGGATGCTTGAGGGTCCATGTCTATGAGGAGTACTCGGTGCCCTCGATTCGCTAGTTGATAGCCAAGATTCATTGTGATGGTAGTTTTCCCAACACCACCTGACTGGTTGAAGAGTGCAATTACGCGAGTCATTCTGGCTCTGAGAAGTTATTTTTCTTGAGAGCAGCATACTGCCTTTGAAGAAGGATGAGTGCTTGAAAATTAGAATTTTGGTAGACCAGAGGCTCATATAGTCACACTATTGCATTCTGTGACTTGGTTGATGCTTGTAAGAAGTTGTGGAATATGCCGGAGTTTCAGCTACCTCCATTTCTCTATTGGCAAGGCACAGCGGGGATTTTGTAGAAGAAGACACAAGAATATGTTTGAATTAAGGCGGCAATGACCTACCGGATTTGCTTCTATGCCTTCCTTATTGACGGATTATCATGCCAAATACTTTGCTCACGAGCTGACAAAGCGCTACTCATCCAACAAGTTGGAGAAGTTAGCAGGTGCTTTCGCTGGAGCGAGGGTGGATCTAAACCCGCATCAGGTGGATGCGGCGCTTTTTGCCTTTAGCTCACCTCTGTCAAAGGGGGCTTTACTTGCAGATGAGGTCGGTTTGGGTAAGACGATCGAAGCAGGACTCGTTATTTCTCAAAAATGGGCTGAACGCAAACGTCGAATTCTGGTAATCACGCCGTCGAACTTACGCAAGCAGTGGCATCAGGAGCTGACTGAGAAGTTTTTTATGCCCTGCTCAATTCTGGAAACGAAGTCTTACAATGCAACGGTTAAGAATGGCGATGATCGACCTTTTGAGCAGAAGGATGCTGTAGTGATTTGCTCTTACCAATTCGCTCGCAATAAAGCAAATGATGTTGAGCGGGTAGCTTGGGATTTGGTAGTCATTGATGAAGCGCATCGCCTGCGGAATGTTTATAAGCCATCTAATGTGATTGCAAATACGCTGAAGCGAGCGCTGAAGGGACGGCATAAACTACTGCTGACGGCAACGCCGCTTCAGAATTCTCTACTAGAACTGTTTGGGCTAGTCAGTTTTATTGATGAACGAGCCTTTGGCGATTTGAAGAGTTTTCGGGAACAGTTTTCTAATTTAGGTCAACCGCAAATTGCCGAAGTGTTAAAGATGCGGCTTAAACCAATTTGCCACCGTACATTGCGACGGCAGGTGCTAGCTTATATTCCATTTACTGAGCGCCATCCGATTCTCGAAGAATTTACGCCAAGCGAGGACGAGGAGCAGCTCTATACATTAGTCTCTGACTATCTGCACCGCCCAAATCTACAAGCGCTTCCGTCTAGCCAGAGGTCACTGACAACCTTAGTTATGCGAAAGTTGCTAGCTTCTTCAACTTTCGCGATCGCGGGAGCACTCACATCCCTTTCTAATCGGCTTAAAGACAAGCTCAGTCGGCAGGATGCAAAAAAACCTCTAACTGATGAACTTGACGAGGACTATGAGGCACTAGACACAACGGCAGAAGAATGGGAAGAGGAAGAGTGTGAATCGCCGATCGTGGAGGTAGAACGAGCCGCGATAGAAAGCGAAATTCAAGAACTGGATGCCTTCGCTGATCTTGCCTCTTCGATCGAGCAGAACGCTAAGGGCAAAGCTTTATTGAAGGTGTTGGATGTCGCCTTTGGAAAAGCGGCTGAATTTGGGGGGGCGCGGAAGGCACTCATCTTCACAGAATCGCGGCGAACTCAAGACTATTTGCTACGGCTGTTAAGCGATACCGATTGGGGCGACGGACTGTCGCTATTCAATGGCTCCAACAATGATGAACGATCTAAAGCAATCTATGCCGAATGGTTAAAGCGAAATGAAGGGACGGATCGGATTACTAGCTCCAAAACGGCTGATATGCGTTCTGCCTTAGTTGAGTATTTCCGTGACCAAGGCACAATCATGATTGCAACGGAAGCGGGTGCCGAGGGAATTAACCTTCAGTTTTGCTCTCTGGTTGTCAATTATGATTTGCCTTGGAATCCACAACGAGTCGAGCAGCGAATTGGGCGATGTCATCGTTATGGACAGAAGCATGATGTAGTCGTCGTCAACTTCTTGAACCGTAAGAATGCAGCAGATTGCCGTGTTTTTGAGCTGCTGTCGGAAAAGTTTAAGCTTTTTGAGGGAGTGTTTGGAACCAGTGATGAGGTGCTGGGGGCGATCGAGTCGGGAGTAGATTTTGAGAAACGAATTGCTGAGATTTATCAGCGGTGTCGAAAGCCCGAAGAAATTGATGAGGCATTTAATCGACTTCAGCAAGAACTCAGCTTTGAGATCAATGAGGCGATGACTAAGACGCAGCGCAAGCTGCTAGAGAATTTTGACGATGAGGTGCGGGAGAAACTAAAGGTTCGTGCTAGTGAATCTAAAGAGGTGTTGGGAAGATTTGAGCAACTTCTGATTCGGCTGACCCGCCATGAATTGGCACAAGAAGCAGAATTTCTGAGTGATACTTCTTTTCGGCTATCTAAAGTACCCAGTGGGCTAGAAGCAACCAAAGCCCCAATGGGGCTGTATGAATTGCCGCGTCTTTCTGACGCTGCTCACGCTTATCGCTTAGAGCATCCTTTGGCAAAAACACTGATCCAGCGTGCTCTCAACCGCGATTTGCCGCCAACAGAGATTGAATTTGGCTACGAGGGCAAGATCAGCATTTTGAAGCCGATGCGTGGGAAGCGCGGCTGTTTGAGTCTATCGCTGTTCACGATCGAGGCATTGGAGCAGACAGAAGATTACTTGGTTTTTGCAGCGGTTGCAGATGACGGACAGATATTGGAGGAGGAGGAAGCGCGACGGCTATTGTCTCTACCGGGACATGAAGTGGCGCTGTCATCAGCTATTTCAGTTCCACAGTTGGAAAGCATGACTCGCCACAAACTGGGGAAGATTCAACAGGATGTCGCTGAACGGAATGCTCAGTTTTTTGAGGATGAGGCAAAAAAGCTAGACAGTTGGGCTGAAGATCTGAAGGTTATTTTAGAGCGGGAAATTAAGGAATTTGATCGGCAGATCAAGGAGGCGAAACGATCGGCGACGGCTGCTCTAAACCTGCAAGCAAAGCTGGAGGGACAAAAGCAGGTGAAGGCACTAGAAGCACAGCGCAATCAAAAACGCCGATCGCTGTTTGATGCCCAGGATGAAGTTGATCGACAGCGGGATCAGCTAATTGCCCAGATTGAGGCAAAGCTGGAGCAAAAAAGTAACCTTCAGTGCTTGTTTACGATTCGATGGAGCCTTTCATGACTGCCGAAAATCCCATTGAGATCCTACAACTTCCAATTCAGCTACGTGCAATATTTACAGGGAATCTGGCAGAGGCAACATCTGGAACTCCAGACGGGCGTGAAGCTAACTTTTTGTCGAGATCTCTGGCAGCCTACGCAATCTACAAGTTGGCTGGTTGTTCGGTAGAAGAAGCTGCTGAGTCTGTCGTGGATGGTGGGGGCGACGGTGGAATTGATGCCGTTTTTTATGCCTCTACGAATGCAACTCTTTACGTGGTGCAGTCGAAATTCATTGCCAACGGGCGCGGGGAACCTGATTTAGGAGATGTAACTAAATTTAAGACAGGATTAGAGAACTTACTTCAAGGAAAATTTGAGGCTTTCTATCAAAACGCTGCATGGAAAAAACGGCTCCCGCAGCTTGAAGCCCAACTGAGAGGAATGTCTCAAGTTCGCCCAGTGCTTGTGTATTCGGGAATTAACACAGTATCAGAAGATAGACTGAGGCTGTTTGAAGACCTCAAGCAACGCTTTTCTTCTGATGAAGACAATTATGTTGAATTTCAGCTTTGTAATCTCACGACTGTTCACGATTGGCTGATTGGGGCAGATTTGGGATTTGGTGTCCCGCAGGTCGAGTTTCGACTTTTGAAGCCCGGTTGGTTAAAAACTCCCTACGAAACTGTTTTTGGACTACTGCCGCTCAAAGACTTGGCTGATCTCTATAATCAGCATGGGAAAAAGCTTGTAGTGGCGAATATTCGAGCTTATAAAGGTAGAACAGAGGTCAATGATCAGATTTTGACTACGATTAGGAATGAGCCAGAGCGATTCTTTTATTTAAACAATGGGCTGACTGCCTACTGTGAAAGGCTTGAGGTGAATAATCTCGATCGTGCTAATCACGAATCAAAGAGAATTACAGCTTACGGGCTGTCCATTGTAAACGGAGCACAAACGTTAGGCTCCGTGGCAGAGTTTTTCAAGGAAAAGCCAGAGTCTGAGCCAGAAGGAAATGTGTTTATCAAGATTATTTCCCTTCTGAAATGCGAAGACGATCGCGCCTTTGCCGAGCGTATTACCCGTAGCACTAACTTTCAAAACCAGATTGGGTCAAGAGATTTTGTGGCGTTAGATGAGCAGCAGCAAAGAATCGCTAATCATTTGCTTTTATCAGGGGTTACTTACCATTACAAGGATGATGCTGAGACACCAGATCCTGATGAGGCAAATTTCACCTTGCACGAGGCAACGACGGCATCAGCTTGTTTAGCCAAGCAGCCTGATTGTGACAATTTTTGCGCTCTAATTTTATCCAAGCGATCTGCTCTCTGGTCAATGGATGAAATTTACCCTCCGGAGGAGTTGCTTCGTTCTCGATATGCTCGTATTTTTCGTCCTGATAGGTCAGCGCGTACCCTATGGCGAGCTGTCCAGACACAGCGATTAGTGGTCAAAGTGATGCAAGACAGTGGCAGGGCTGAGAAGGGTGTTCGCAAGGAGTTCTTTGTTAATGCGCGTTGGATGGTTTTGAATGTGATCTTTATCAAGCTACACCCAGACCAAGGCAACGAACTAAATCTGACGGATGATGAAGCGAATGCAGTGTCTCAAAGTACGATGGAGTTCGCCGAAGAACTTTGGACTGTGTGTGAAGCTCAAGGATTTGTGTCAGGAAGATCGGCAGCAGGAGGAGTTGAGATCTATGAGCAAAACCGACATTTCCGTTCTGTCTTTTGCGATGCCTCCGACTGCAAGCGACTCCGCACAAGCCTGTTGGCAAAGTTAGCACAGCCTAAGCCAACAGGTTGAATTACAAGTTTTAGTTCATAAACTTAAAGCCCTCAAGGGGTAACGCAGTGACCGTGAAGAAGCAGAAACTCGAGTTGACCTGGATTGGAAAGGAGCGACGGCATAAACTGGAGCCGCGCATTCTGCTGGAGAATCCAGAGAAGTCATATCACGCGGTGCATCGAGTGTCGGAAGATGACATTTTTGATAATCGACTGATTTTTGGCGACAATCTGCTGGCACTGAAGGCGCTAGAAGCAGAGTTTACGGGGAAGGTAAAGTGTGTTTTTATTGACCCGCCTTACAACACTGGGAGCGCGTTTACGCATTATGACGATGGGCTAGAGCATTCGATTTGGCTATCAATGATGAGAGATCGCTTGGAGATTATTAGAAAGCTGTTATCGGAAGATGGCTCGCTCTGGATAACGATCGACGATAGCGAGGCGCATTATCTGAAAGTATTATGCGATGAAATCTTCGGAAGGGCAAATTTTATTGCAAATGTAGTTTGGCAGAAAAAATCATCATCTCAGGCAAACTCGACTTGGCTTTCAGACTCTCATGATCATATTCTTGTTTTCGCAAAGAAAAAGGAGATATGGCGACCAAACCTTCTTCCTAGAAGTGAAAAGCAGAACTCGATATATAAAAACTCCGATGAATTCGATGGCATTAAACCTGATGGTTCATATTATGGAAGAGGTCCATGGTTTCCTGGCGATTTGACAATTAGTTTGACAACAGGTCAGCGAGGAAAGCAATTTGCAAAGACTGGAATATCACAAAATTTATATCCAATAATCACTCCTTCTGGGCGAGAAGTAATGCCAGCATCGGGTCGTTGTTGGGCTTATACAAAAGATTCTTTTGAGAATTTGAAGGCTGATAAGCGCATCACCTTTGGTACTCAGGGTAATAATAAGCCGTGTATCAAAAGGTTTTTGCTTGAAGTTCAAGACTCAAAGATCGTTTGCATGACAACTTGGCATTACACTGAGGTGGGAGAGAATAGAATTGCAGCACAAGAAGCTAAGAACTTTAACCTTGATATTCCCTTCTCCACACCAAAGCCAGAATTGTTAATCAAGCGAATTCTTGACCTTGGTACTCAACCCGGCGATCTCGTCCTCGATTCTTTCGCAGGCTCCGGTACCACTGGCGCAGTCGCGCACAAAATGGGTCGCCGTTGGATCATGATCGAGCTTGGTGATCACTGCCACACTCATATCATCCCTCGCCTCCAAAAAGTCATCAACAGCAAAGATAACGGCGGCATCACCGAAGTTGCTAAATGGGAAGGCGGTGGTGGATTCCGCTACTATCACCTCGCCCCCTCCCTTCTCGAACAAGACAAATGGGGCAACTGGGTGATCAACAAAACCTACAACGCCGAGATGCTCACCCAAGCCCTCTGCAAACTCGAAGGCTTCACCTACAACCCTTCCGACACCTTCTACTGGAACCACGGCTACTCCACCGAGCGAGACTTTATCTACGTCACAACCCAAACCCTCAATCCCGATCAGCTTGAACAACTCTCCGAAGAAGTCGGACTCGATCACACTCTCCTAGTCCTCTGTAGCGCCTTCCGAGGCAAAAGCGATAAATTTCTCAACCTCACCGTCAGAAAAATTCCCAGACAGGTGCTCGATCGTTGTGAATGGGGACATGATGACTACAGCTTGAAAGTAGAAAACCTTCCTCAAGCCCCAGCCAAACCCGGACAACAAACGCTTTTCGATTTGGAGAATCTCGAATGAACCGCCATGTAAACGCGATCGCGGGTCGCCTGAGCTTGCGTCCCCCCCAACGGCAATCCTTAGAAATCCTCGATCGCGTTTGCGACATTCTCCCACTCAGAAACAGCAACGGGTCTTTTTCAGAGATGGGGCGTGATCCCCAAGCAGGACTTGCCGCCATTAAAAACGAATTTCCCACTGTCACCGACTTCGAGCGAGAATTTCCCTCTCTTTGCTTCTCCCTAGCAACCGGAGTCGGAAAAACTCGTCTCATGGGAGCCTTCATCAGCTACCTGCAACTCGCTCACGGCATCAAAAACTTCTTCGTTCTCGCCCCCAATCTCACTATCTACAACAAACTCATTGCCGATTTCACGCCCAACACGCCCAAATACGTCTTCAAAGGCATCTCTGAATTTGCGATTGATGCCCCTGAGATCATCACGGGCGACAACTATGAAATGCGGGCGAGAACGCTATTCGATGAAGTCATTCGCTGCAAAATCAACATCTTTAATATTTCTAAAATCAATTCAGAAGTCCGAGGAGGCAAAAGCCCACGCATCAAGCGCTTGTCTGAATATATTGGTGAAAGCTACTTCGACTTTCTCGCAAACCTTGATGACCTGGTGATTCTGATGGATGAATCACACCGCTACCGCGCCTCCGCAGGCATCCGAGCCATCAACGAACTCAAGCCCATTCTCGGTCTAGAACTGACTGCCACCCCCTTTGTTGAAACCAGTAAGGGAGCTATCCCTTTCAAAAATGTTATCCTCGACTACCCACTTGGACGAGCGATGAAAGATGGCTTTGTCAAAGAACCTGCCGTCGTCACTCGCAAAGACTTCAACCCTGCCGGAATGTCCACCGAAGAAATCGAGCGCCTCAAACTAGAAGACGGTATCCGGCTACATGAAAGTATCAAAGTCGAGCTAGAAACCTACGCCCGTAATACTGGATTAGCGATCGTCAAACCTTTCGTTTTGGTGATTGCTCGCGATACCACTCACGCAACCAAATTGTTTGAACTGATTCAGTCAGACAACTTTTTCGAGGGTCGTTATCGAGACAAAATCATTCAAGTTGATTCCAGCAAGACAGGCGCTCAAGAAGATGAAATGATTCAAAAGCTCTTAGAGGTTGAGAAAACTCCAGATACTGAGATTGTCGTTCACGTCAATATGCTGAAAGAAGGCTGGGATGTCACTAATCTCTACACAATCGTTCCTCTTCGAGCCGCAAATGCAAGAATTTTGATTGAGCAATCGATCGGGCGTGGTTTACGTCTACCTTATGGGAAACGAACGGGCGAAACCGCTGTTGATCGCCTCAACATCATCGCTCACGATAAATTCCAAGAGATCATCGACGAAGCGAAGCGTCCAGACTCACAAATTAACCTTCAGCAGGTAATCTTAGGTCCTGAATCGCTCCAGCAAAAAACGCGCACAGTTTTTTCTCAATCCACATTAGAAAGCAAGCTAGGATTCCAACCTCAGCAACTCCCATCTCCGATTAGCTCATCAACAGCAATTGACCAACCCACTTCTGACACCACTCCTGTTTTCAAGACCCCGCAAGAACAAGAGATCGCTCAAATCACCTATCAGGTAATTCGCAAACTAGAAAACCAACCCGATACCGTCCCTACTACTGCACACCTTTCTTCGTCCACAGTACAAGCCCTTTTAAAAGAGGCGGTCGCTCAAGAGTGGCAACCCGCACAGATGGAATTGGAAGGAGTCGTAGAGCAGCCAGACATCGCTGAGATCGTAAACAAAACCACAGAACTATTCATTCAAGGAACGATCGACATTCCCCGAATCCTAGTCGTGCCCAAAGGTGAAGTGCGCTCTGGATTTCGCCCTTTTACGCTCGAACTCAAGACCTTGAACTATCCCGTTCCTTCCAAGGAGCTATGGATTCAACATTTAAGAACCAATAAATTAGAGATTCTAGGAGTGGACAGTGGCAGTTCTAGCGAGGAACGACTAGAGGACTACATCGTTGGTGGACTAGTGACCTTTGATGATGTTGCCTATGATGAACATGCTAATTTGCTGTATTCCCTTGCTAGTCAAGTCGTAAGCCACTTTCAAGACTATTTATCAGAAGAAGACACACGTCAAGTACTACAGTTCAATCAACGGCAGATTGCAAGCTTCGTCCATTCGCAGATGCTGGCGCACTTTTGGGAGGAGACTGTTGATTATGAAGTAAAAGTTAGTCGCGGATTCACAGAACTAAAACCAAGCGCCTACACTACATCAGACAATGACGATTTACTCCTTGACTTCCGGCAGTCTCCAAAAGACAAAAGTAATTTGTCGAAATACCTATTTCTAGGATTTTCTCGATGCCTCTACTCTGTACAGAAATTTCAATCTGATGCAGAAAGAATGCTATCCGTGATTCTCGATCGCGAGTCTCTCAAATGGTTCAAGCCCGCCAAAGGGCAGTTTCAAATTTATTACCGATGGAATGGCGATCACTTGGAATACCAGCCTGACTTCGTTGCAGAAACTGAGAGCACAATCTATATGCTCGAACCGAAAATGCGTAATCAAATGACTGCCGACGACGTTTTGGCTAAACAGGCAGCAGCCGTACAATGGTGTAAAAATGCTTCAGACCATATGCAAAGCAACAGAGGAAAGCCCTGGAGCTACGCACTGATTCCTCACGACGTGGTTGCAGAAAACATGACCCTCAAGGGATTAGCTAATCAGTTTGGAGTGCCATTCGTGTAATTTGGTATCATGACAGGCTTAAAACTCCTATGTAGTCATTGTTTCAGAGTTCACCTATTTTTGCTTCTTGACATCCTTGATTGGCACTTTCAGAACGAAAGAATGCGGGGTTGAGCCTCTTAAAGTCAAAGCACAACGCAGGATGATACCAAATTACACGAATGGGTCTCCGACCCGATTATGGCGTCAGCCAGGACAACATCGAAATCATCATCAAGGGTTAAGGGAGGGATTGAGCTATGAATCTTGACAGACTGAAATTCGTTAAAAACATCGATGATCCAGAGCGTTGGGCTTATGCAGACTGGAACCTAGGCAGCCAACAGCACCTGCATTGGGCAAATACCAAAGGTGACTCCGCCAATGCCGATAAAGCTGACTTAGATGACCTCATCTTACTCGTGCAGAAATGGCCCCACAGCGTAGAAACCCGTGTCACCCACCTGGTCAAAGTCGTGAGTACCAGTGCGGAAACTCTCAGTCATGGCGATTGGGGCATCGTTCGGGAAGTTGCTGTTGTCTGGGTGGCTGACTTCGCTAATCTCGCTTCCATCCCCACCGATACAGGTGTGTTTGGTTGGGAACGCCATCGCCCGCAGGGAGGCAAGCTCGTCAAACTGGGAAACCTCAAAGATAATCGTGTGGTTCAGCTTTGGCACTCTCTGGAAATCTTTCAGAGACACGTTGCCGGTATGCTGGGGCTGACTACAACCAAAGGTTGAGACTGCAATCGGTCCTTAAAGGGGCAAATAGGGGTTGGGTTAAACTCAGCGGAGCAGTCGCCCGCCCCGCTGAGTTTAACCCAATCCCAATACTACAGGGCGGGCTTAATTTTGGACTGTTACACTGCACTACAAAGAGCTGAAACCCT
>Ga0123336_10003822_pt1 | contig 12431 bp, 12 predicted proteins | sample SSSSmetaG_FD_96466 | JGI IMG/M metagenome (GOLD analysis project Ga0123336, IMG submission 96466) | Glacier valley bacterial and archeal communities from Borup Fiord, Nunavut, Canada, to study Microbial Dark Matter (Phase II) - ​SSSS metaG | ecosystem: Environmental > Aquatic > Freshwater > Ice... | reverse complement strand
TTAAAACCACCCCGCCGCCAGCCGCGTCAACTCCTCCAGGCCCGCCGCGTCATCGGCCTCGAAGTCGTTGAGCGCGTCGCTGTCCACGTCGAGCACGGCCACCACCCGCCTGTCCTTAAACACGGGCACCACGATTTCGGACTTGGAGGCGGCGCTGCACGCGATGTGGCCGGGGAAAGCTTCCACGTCGGGCACAAGCACCGTGCGGGCTTCGGCCCAGGCCGTGCCGCACACGCCGCGCCCGCGCCGGATGCGCGTACACGCCACCGGTCCCTGAAACGGCCCCAGCACCAGCTCCTAGACCTACACCACGTAAAACCCCACCCAGAAAAAACCGAATGCTTCGCGTAGCGCGGCCACCGTATTGGCTAGGTTGGCCGTCTGGTCCGGCTCGCCAGCCGTGAGCGCGGCTATTTGCGGCAGCAGCTCAGTGTAGCGGGCGGCGCGCGGCAGGTTCGGAGTCAGGACGAGCGTTTCGGACACGTTTTTAATGTTCAGCGGTCAATGGTTAATCTGTCATTGCGAGCGCAGCGAAGCAATCGCACCTGTTGAGCTGCGTTGGGGTGCCGTCCTGACTTACTGAACATGTGCGATTGCTTCGCTGCGCTCGCAATGACAGATTAACCATTGACCATTATCTACGCGCCACGGGCGGCGTCACGTCGGCAAAGCTACCGCCCTGGTGCTCGACGGTTTCGATGAGGCGGTAGTTGAGGGTTTCTTTCACGTCGAGGTATTCGTCGTAGGCGCTGGTTTCGACGAAGTATTGCACGCTCACTTCCAGGCCCTGGGGCGTGATGCCGACGAATTTCATTTGCACGTCGGCCGTCACGAGCGGGTGGGCGCGGATGGCGGCGACGGCTTCCTCCACGATGGCCCGCAGCTGGGCGCTGGTCGTTTCCTGGTCGAAGATGAGCGTGAAGCCCACCCGGCGCGAGGTGCGCAGGCTCAGGTTGTCGAGGGGCTTGTCGATGAGGCTTTTGTTGGGCACGGTGAGGTAGCTTTTTTCGGCCGTGCGCAGGCGGGTGCTGCGGAAGCCGATTTTTTCGACCGTGCCGCTCACGTCGCCCGCCGTCACGAGGTCGCCCACCACGAACGGGCGGTCGAGGAAGATGGTGAACGAGGCGAACAGGTTTTCGAGGCTGTCTTTGGCGGCCAGCGCCACGGCCAGCCCGCCGATGCCCAGCCCGCCGATGAGCGCCGTCACGTTCACCCCAAACACCACGCCCAGGGCCACGAGCAGACCGATGATGACGACAAAAACCTTGAGCAGGTCTTTGGCGAAGGGCAGAAACTGGTGGCTGGCGCTCAGGTTCGCGCTCGTGCCGGCGGCGGCGGCGGCCAGCTCGGCCCGGCGGCGCACCACGAGCAGGGCGAAATCGACGAGCCGCAGCACGACCCAAATCAGGACCACGATGACACCCAGGTGAAAAGCACCGAGCAGCAGCAGCTTCAGCGGCGGCTCGGCGGCGGCGCGCGGCGGCAGCGGCAGGGTGGCCGCGTCGGGCAGCGGGTAGCGCAGCACGTTGAAAGCCAGGAAAAGCGCCCCCAGAAAGAGCAGCGTACTGAGCGGCTGAATCAGCAGCTCGTGCAATTCAGCTTCGCTCACGCCGGCCGTGCGGCGCTTGCTGATTCGGAACAGCGCCCGGCTCAGCAGGCGCGAGAGCACCCGGTTGAGGCCCGCGCCGAGCAGCAGAATCAGCCCGGCCAGCACGTAGTCGAGCAGCTCGTTCTGAAATATTTGTTGGTGTAAAAAAGGAGGAATATTCATCTTTAGGCGAGTTGGCGGGGCCGCGCGGGCCGCCGGGCGCGCGGCGGCCAGGCCGCGGCTCCGATAGTTTGGATGTTAATGCCTTTATTTGCTTTGCTTTGCTAGAACAATGCTGGGCTTAAACGAAGCGCGGCTTTACTTGTTTTCCCTCTATACTTTAATACCAAAACCCCATGAAATCCCTTCAAAGTCGCATCGAAGGCGCTCAGCTGGAACGCGCCGCCGCCATGCTCAAGGTTCTCGCCCACCCCAAACGCCTGGCCATCGTGGACCTGCTCGGCCGCACGAAAGGCGGTAAGGAGCCGCGCCTGTCCGTAACTGAAATTTACCAGGCCCTCGACATGCCGCAGGCCATTGCCTCGCAGCACCTCATCACGCTCAAAGACCGGGGCGTGTTGCAGTCGAGCAAGGTCGGCACCAAGATTTTTTACGCCCTGGCCGTTCCGCAGCTGCTCAAAATCGTGGACCTGCTCGAAGACTACGCTGGGCGGGCGTGATTTTGGTAAGACCTGAGACGTTAGACAGGAGACATGAGACTTTCTCGGCGAGCGTGTAAGGTCTAATGTCTCAGGTCTTACTGAAAGGGCCGTAAACTTAACCAAAAACCCCGCCCCGACAGCAGTCGGGGCGGGGTTTGTTGTGTTGGGCCGGCGCGAGCGAAGGCTGATTCAGAGCTGAGACAGGAGACTTTCTCGGCGAGCGTCTCATGTCTCATGTCTCATGTCTCACGTCTCATGTCTCACATCTAAATCAGACCAGGGCGGGCTGGTTTTCGAGGTCGAACAGCTCGGTGAGCAGCGGCAGCAGCTGCTCGGCTTCGTCGCGGCGGCAGGCGGCTTTGAGGTGCAGCACGTGCTGCTTGAGAATTTTCTGCATCAGGGCGCGGGTGGCCTCGTCGAGCAGCTTGGCTTCGGCGGGCGTGGCTTTTTTCTGAAAGCGGTCCAGCTCCTGCTGGCGCAGTTGCTCGAGGCCGGCTTTGAGGCGCTGGATGACGGGCGAGACGAGCATCTCACGGCTCCAGTCGGCGAAATCGGCCAGGCTTTCGGCGATGATGCCGCGCACGGCCGGCACGGCGGCCAAGCGCTGCTGCAGCGCGGCCGAGGCTTTGCTCTGAATCGCGTCGAGGTTGTAAACCAGCACGCCGGGCACCTGCTCGACCTCGGCGGCCACGGAGCGCGGCACGGCCAGGTCCACGAAAAACTTGTAGCTCAGTACGTCGAGCTGCGCCATCAGCTCGGGCGTGAAATAGGGCGTGGCCCGGTTGATGGACGAGATAACGACGTCGGCTTCGCGCAGGCCGCGCGTCAGGTTTTCAAAATCCAGAATTTGCAGGCGGCCGGGCGCGAACTCGGCGGCCAAGGCTTCGGCGCGGGCGCGGGTGCGGTTGCAGACGCTGACGCTGCCAAACGCCTTGCTGCCGGCCAGGTGGCGGCACACGTCGGCCCCGATTTCGCCCAGGCCCACCACCAGCACCCGCGGACCGGCCACGTCGGCGGTCAGCTCCTCCACCAATTCCAGGGCGGCGTAGCTCACCGAGGCAGCCCCGTCGCGGAAGCTGGTTTCGGTCTGCACGCGCTTATTGGCGAAGAAAATGCTGTGCAGCAGCCGGTGCAGAAACGGCCCGGCCGTGTCGGCGTCGGCCGCCCACTGGTAGGCATTTTTAACCTGACTGATAATCTGCAAGTCGCCCACGACTTGCGCGTCGAGGCCCAAAGCAACTTCAAATAAATGGCGCGTGGCAGCCTCTGCCTCGTCGTAGCGGTCGAAATAAGGCGCGAAGCTCGCCGCGGCGGGCCGCTGCTTCAACTCGCCCAGCGCCTGGACGATAGCGGCCGAGTGGTCGTCGTCGTGGGCGTAGTAAACCTCCGTGCGGTTACAGGTGCTGAGCACGAGTAAGTCGGTGAGGGGCAGCTCAGTACGGAGTCGGGTGAGCAGGCGACGACAGGCGGTTTCGTCGAGGGCGAGCAGCTCGCGGATGGCGAGCGGAGCCTGACGATACGATAAACTGATAGCCTTAAACGGATGGGACATAGTACGGGCGACCCAGGGGCCGGCCTGCAAAATTACGGCGTAATTGACAGCGATAGAAACAGCGAGCGCGGCCGTCCGGTTCGGGGCCAGGCCGAAGAGTTTTGGCGGCGCTTAGCTCAGCTGGATTAGCCCCACGGTAACCTGTCGCGCGTGTCGTGGGCGGGGTTGTGGCTGAGGTTGTGGCGGGGTTGTGGCGGGGTTGCGCCGACCGCCGGGCAGTTAGCTTCGCGGCGGTATCGGCGCAGCCGGCTGCTTCGTCGGGTTATCTTTCCCGCTTCATGCTTCCTCCCCTCTACGACCAGAAGTCGCGCGTCAAGCTGCTGGTGCTGGCCCTGGCCCTGCTCATCGCCGGGGCGACGGTCGTCTACACCAACGAGCTTGTGGGGCGCCTCTCCGAGCGCGAGCAGCACCAGATTGACCTCTACGCCGCGACGCAGCGCTACCTCATCAGCACGGAGGACACCAAGAACCTCCAGTTTTTGCAGGAGCAGATTATCGAAGCCAACACGACGATTCCGGTCATCCTCACCAACGGCACCGACCTCATCGACGCCCGCAACCTGGGGCTGAGCCGGGGGTTGAGTCCGGCCGATTCGGCGCGGCAGGTGCGGGCCGCGCTGGCCGCCATGCAGCAGCGGCACCCGCCCGTGGTGATTGAGCTGCCGGGCGGGCTGCGCAACTACATTTTTTACCAGGACTCGACGCTGCTGCGCCAGCTGGGCACGTATCCGCTGGTGCAGCTCGGCATCATCGCCTCGCTGGCGCTCATGGCCTACGTCTCGTTCAGCTACTCGCGGCGGGCCGAACAAAACCGCGTTTGGGTGGGGCTGGCCAAGGAAACGGCCCACCAGTTAGGTACCCCGCTCAGCTCGCTCGTGGGCTGGCAGAGCTATTTGCGCGAGAGCGAGCGGTTTCGGGACGAGCCGATTACGGAAGAGCTGGGCAAGGACATCAAGCGCCTGGAAATCATCACCGAGCGGTTCAGCAACATCGGCTCGGTGCCGGTGCTGCGGGCCGAAAACCTCTACCACATCACCCACAACGCCATTGCCTACCTCGAAGCGCGGGTCTCGCGCAAGGTCAAGTTCAGCATCGAAACCGAACTGCCGCTCGACGAGCCAGCCCTGCTCAACGTGCCGCTCTTTGATTGGGTGGTGGAAAACATTTGCAAGAACGCGGTCGATGCGATGGAAGGGCGCGGCAGCATCACGCTGCGGCTGCGGCGGGTGCGCCCGCGCCGCGCGTGGTGGCGCTGGCGCACCCCGCGCCCGCAAGTGGCCCTCGACATCACCGACACGGGCAAGGGCATCCCCAAAAACAAGCTCGAAACGGTGTTTTTGCCCGGCTACACCACCAAGCGGCGCGGCTGGGGCCTGGGCCTGGCCCTGGCCCGGCGCATCATCGAGAACTACCACGAAGGCCGGCTATTCATAAAAGCCAGCGAAGTGGGCAAGGGCACCACGTTCCGGCTGGTGCTCAATCAGTGAGATGGTGAACTGGTGAGGTGGTGAGTTTTTCTCGTTTGTCCTTAGTCAGGGAAGTACGACAGACGAGAAAAACTCACCACTTCACCAGTTCACTATCTCACCGTTACCCCATCATCAGCTGCTCGGGCAGATTCAATAGGTAGTCGCCGTAGCCGCTTTTGCGCAGCGGCTCGGCGAGCGCGCGCAGTTGGTCGGCATCGATAAAACCCTGGCGGTAAGCGGCTTCTTCGATGGCCCCGACCTTGAGGCCCTGGCGCTGCTCCAGCACCCGCACGAACTCGCCGGCTTGCATCAGGCTCTCGAAGGTGCCCGTGTCGAGCCAGGCCGTGCCGCGGCCCAGGATGCCGACTTTGAGCTGGCCCCGGCGCAGGTATTCGCGGTTCACGTCGGTTATCTCGTACTCGCCGCGCGGGCTGGGCTGGAGGTCGCGGGCGATTTCGACCACCGAGTTGTCGTAGAAATACAGGCCCGGCACGGCGTAGTTGCTCTTGGGCCGGGCGGGCTTCTCCTCGATGCTGAGCGCCACCTGGTCAGCGTCGAACTCGACCACGCCGTAGCGCTCCGGGTCGTGGACGTGGTAGGCGAAGACGATCCCGCCCGCCGGGTCGCCGTTGGCCTTGAGCAGCGCTTCGAGGCCCTCGCCGTGGAAGATATTATCGCCCAGCACAAGCGCCACCTTGTCGGAGCCGATGAAGTCAGCCCCCAGCACGAACGCCTGGGCCAGCCCGTTGGGCACGGCCTGCACTACGTACTCGAAGCGGCAACCCAGGTTTCGCCCGTCGCCGAGCAGCTTCTGAAACTGGGCCTGGTCGTGGGGCGTGGTGATGATGAGCACTTCCCGGATGCCGGCCGTGAGCAGCAACGAGAGCGGGTAATACACCATCGGCTTGTCGTACACGGGCATGAGCTGCTTGCTTACGGCCAGCGTTAAAGGATGGAGTCGGGTGCCGGAGCCGCCGGCGAGGATAATGCCTTTCATAATTATGTAGAGGCGCGTCGCACGCGCCCGTTGTTAGTAGGGGCGCGTCGCACGTGCCCGTTGTTAGTAGGGGCGCGTCGCACGCGCCCGCCGGGTCAGAGATATGAATACGCTCAATCGTGCGAGCGACCGGGCGCGTGCGACGCGCCCCTACCGTGCTCGAATAAACTCTTGATTCTGCCGAAACCACTCCAATGTCTGCCGCAACCCGTCGCCGATGCGCACTTGCGGGTCGTAGCCCAGCAACGTCCGGGCTTTGGAAATATCAGCCAGCGAGTCGCGGATGTCTCCAACGCGGTTAGGCCCGAAAACGGGCGCGAGGTCCGAGCCAGCGGCCTCGCGCAGCAGCTCGTACATCTCGACCAGGGACGTGCGGTCGCCGACGGCGATGTTATAGACCTGGCCCAGCGCGGCAGGTTCGCCGACGAGCGCGGCGCGGATATTGGCCTGCACGCAGTTCTCGACGAAAGTAAAGTCGCGGGTCTGGCCGCCGTCGCCGTTGAGCGTGGGCGGCTTGTTTTGCAAAATAGCGTCGATGAAAAGCGGAATCACGGCCGCGTAGGCCCCGCCAGGGTCCTGGCGCGGGCCGAAGATATTGAAGTAGCGCAAGCCAATGATTTCCAGCCCGTAGGTGCGGGCAAACACATCGGCATACAGCTCGTTGGCGTACTTGGTGACGGCGTAGGGCGAGAGCGGCCGGCCGATGCGGTCCTCCACTTTGGGCAGGCCGGGGTGGTCGCCGTAAGTCGAAGACGAGGCCGCATAAACGAAGCGCTTCACGCCGGCATCCTTGCTGGCGGTCAGCATCTTGACGAAGCCGCCCACGTTCACCTCGTCGGTCAGCACGGGGTCGTTAATCGAGCGCGGCACCGAGCCGAGCGCCGCCTGATGCAACACGATGTCCACGCCCTGGCAGGCACGGGCGCAGGCGGCCAGGTCGCGGATGTCGCCCTCCTGCACGTCTAGCGCCGGGTGCCCCTCGAACAGCCGCAGGTTTTTATGAAAGCCGTTCGAGTAGTTATCGAGCACCCGCACCTGCTTCGCGCCGTATTTTAATAAGTATTCCACCAGGTTAGAGCCGATGAAGCCGGCCCCGCCCGTAACGAGGAAGCTGGTCTGGTCGAGCGGGCGGGCGTGGAAGGACGTTTCGTACATCTTGTTAATGTGCGGATGTGGAAATGTGCGGATGTGCGAATTGATTTTACGGCTGCTGTGATACTGGCGCTGTCAGCCGATTAGGCCAACTGGCGGCAGTTTAAGCGAAGCGAACTGCCTGCCGACGAACCGGGCAAGTCTCTGACTTGCGATACTTCACCTTACGACGCAAGTCAGAGACTTGCCCGGTCCGTCGGCAGGCAGACTCCGCGACTGCGTCGCTAAAGTCTGCCGCCAGTGGCAAGTCTGCCGCCAGTGGCCGCGCCGTATTGTTGCTGGTAATACGCCTGATAGCCGCCGCTCGTCACGCTGTCCAGCCACGCCTGGTTGTCCAGGTACCAGGCCACGGTTTGGCGCAGGCCCTGCTCGAACGTCACGCTGGGTTTCCAATCCAGCTCGCGCATGATTTTGCCGGAGTCGATGGCATAGCGCAAGTCGTGGCCGGCGCGGTCCTGCACGAAGGTGATGAGCTGGCGCGAAGTACCGGCGGGCTGGCCGGTTTGCTCGTCCACCACGTCGCAGAGCAGCTCGATGAGCTTCAGGTTCTGCCACTCGTTCACGCCGCCGATGTTGTAAGTGTCGCCCAACCGGCCCCGGTGGAACACCGCGTCGATGGCCGTCGCGTGGTCCTTGACAAAGAGCCAGTCGCGCACATTTTCGCCTTTCCCGTACACCGGCACCGGCTGGCCAGTGCGCAGACGGTGAATGGCCAGCGGAATGAGCTTTTCGGGAAAGTGGTTCGGCCCGTAATTATTCGAGCAGTTGCTGAGCTTGACGGGCAGGCCGTAGGTGTGGTGCCAGGCCCGCACGAAATGGTCGGAGCTGGCCTTCGAGGCCGAATACGGCGAGCGCGGGTCATAGGGCGTGGCCTCCGTAAATAAGTCCGGCCCAAAGTCAAGCGAGCCATACACCTCGTCGGTGCTGACGTGGTAAAAAGTATGCCCGTCGTAGCCACCCGGCTGCCAGAGCCGCCGCGCCGCATCAAGCAAATGCACGGTGCCCAGCACGTTGGTGCGCACGAAAGCCAGCGGGTCGGTGATGCTCCGGTCCACGTGGCTTTCGGCGGCGAGATGAACGACGGCATCGGGTTTTTCATCCGCGAAAAGCGCGTTCACGAAAGCCGGGTCGGCGATGTCGCCCTTCACGAAGCGGTAGTTCGGCGCGGTCTCGACATCGCGCAGGTTCTCCAGGTTGCCGGCGTACGTCAGCGCGTCGAGATTGAGAATCTGGTAGTTGGGGTACTTTGTGACGAAGAGCCGCACGACGTGCGAGCCAATGAAGCCGGCCCCGCCGGTGATAAGGATTTTCATGGTGTTAAATGTGCGGATGTGATTGATGTGCTGATGTGCTAATTGTGACTGGAGCTTCTGTTGAAATAATTTGCACATCAGCACATCAATCACATCCGCACATTATAGAGTAAGCTGCCACCGCCAGGCGCTGGCCAACGAATCCAACAACGACGTTTGCGTGGTAAACCCCAGCACCTGAGCGGCCTTAGTGGCATCGGCGTAAATGGCCGGCACGTCGCCGGGCCGGCGCGGACCGATGACGTAGTTGAGCTTTTGCCCGCTGGCCTGCTCGAACGTTTTTACGACGTCGAGCACCGTGTTGCCGTGGCCGGTGCCCACGTTGAAGGTTTCCACCGCGTCGGGAGCCGTGCGCTCCAGCAGGCGGCGCACGGCCGTGACGTGGGCCTGGGCCAGGTCCACGACGTGGATGTAATCGCGCACGTTGGTGCCGTCGGGCGTGTCGTAGTCGTTGCCGTTGATGGTGAGCCGCTCGCGCAGCCCGGCCGCCGTCTGGGTGATAAACGGCACCAGGTTATTCGGCACGCCCAGCGGCAGCTCGCCGATGCGGGCCGAGGCGTGCGCGCCAATCGGGTTGAAGTAGCGCAGCAGGATGCTCCGCAAATAGGCATCGGGCGCGGCGGCCGTGTCGTGGATAATATCCTCGCACATCTGCTTGGTGCGCCCGTAGGGCGACGAGGCCGGCTTGGTCGGCGTTTGCTCGGTCACGGGCAGCGCGTCCGGGATGCCATAGACGGTACACGACGACGAAAACACCAGGTTTTCAACCCCAAACTCGCGCATCACTTCCAGCAGCGTCAGCAGCGAGCCGGTATTGTTCTCGAAGTAAGCCAGCGGCTTCCGCACCGACTCGCCCACCGCCTTGAAGGCCGCGAAGTGAATGACGGCCCCGATGCCCGGCTCCCGCTCAAACACGCCGCGCAGGGCGGCCCGGTCGGTGCAGTCCACGCGGTAGCACGGCACGTCGCGCCCCAGAATGGCGCGCAGCCCGGCGAGCACCGACTCCTGCGAATTAACGAAGTTGTCCACGATGACGGGTTCGTAGCCCGCCTCAGCCAGCTCGACCACGGCGTGGGAGCCGATGTAGCCGGCCCCGCCGGTAACCAGGATTTTCATAACGGTGAGATGGTGAACTGGTGAGATAGTGAGTGGCTGGATGAATGGCAATGACGAGAAAAAACTCACCACCTCACCAATTCACCATCTCACCGCTACAGGCTCCAATACTGTACGTGCTCGAACCGCTGGCGGCGGTACAAGCCTTTAATGTCCACGAGCACGGCGTGCTCGGCGGTGATGGATTGGAAGTACGCCTCGTCGTGCGCTAAATACGGCTGGTGGCTGACGGCGACAATCACCGCATCATAGTCCTGCCGAATCTGGTCGGGGGCGGTCAGGCGGAAGCCGTATTCGTGGTGAAGCTCGGCCGAGTTGGCGTGCGGGTCCACGATGTCCACGTTCACCGAGAAGTTTTTCAGCTCTTGAATCACGTCGGCCACTTTCGAGTTACGGATGTCCTCCACGTTTTCCTTGAACGTGGCACCCATCACCAGCACCCGCGCGCGGGCCACGTCCTTGCCGCGCTTAATCATCATCTGCACCGTTTTGCGGGCGATGTAGGCGCCCATGTTGTCGTTGGTGGTGCGGCCCGACAGAATGACTTTGGCATCGTAGCCCAGCTCTTTGGCCTTGTAGGTGAGATAGTACGGGTCTACGCCGATGCAGTGGCCGCCGACCAGGCCGGGCGAAAACTTGAGGAAATTCCACTTCGTGCCGGCCGCTTCGAGCACCTCGTAGGTGTTGATGCTCATGCGGTCGAAAATCATGGACAGCTCGTTCATGAGCGCGATGTTGAGGTCGCGCTGGGTGTTTTCGATAATCTTGGCCGCCTCCGCCACCCGGATGCTGCTGGCCCGGTGCACGCCCGCGTCCACGACCAGCTCGTAAACCCGCGCCACGAGGTCGAGCGTGGCGGCATCGGAGCCGCTGACCACCTTCACGATGCGGCGCAGCGTGTGTTCCTTGTCGCCGGGGTTGATGCGCTCGGGCGAGTAGCCAACCGTGAAATCGCCGTCCGCGAAGCGCAGCCCCGAATGCTTTTCCATTACCGGAATGCAGTCCTCCTCGGTGCAGCCGGGATACACGGTGCTCTCAAACACCACCACGTCGCCCTTTTTCAGCACCTTGCCCACCGAGGCCGAAGCCCCGAGCAGCGGGCGCAAATCGGGCTGGGCGTGCTCGTCAATCGGCGTGGGCACGGCCACGATGAAAAAGCGCGCCGCCCGCAGCACGTCGAGCGAGTCGGTAAACGCGATATCGGTGCCGTCGAACGCGCTGGCTTCCAGCTCGCCGCTGGGGTCAATGCTTTGGCGCATCTGCTCCACGCGCCCGGCGTTGATGTCGAAACCAACGACGCGCAGCTGACGGGCAAATTCAAGGGCGATGGGCAAGCCCACGTAGCCGAGGCCAATGACCGCCAGTTGGGCTTCCTTACGGAGCAGTTCGTCGTACATAGTTTTAGTTATGAGTTATGAGTTGGGGATGTTGTCATGCAGAGCGCAGCGAAGCATCTCGCGTGGCGCAGTAAACCTAAACGTAAGCTCAGCAAAGAAGAGAGCGAGATGCTTCGCTGCGCTCTGCATGACAACACTCTTAACTCTCAACTCATAACTGAATCACCCCATCGGGGCTGAGCTGATACTCGGTGAGGCTTTCGGGACAGGTGGCGCGGCCGCTTACGTCGAACGCGAGGCGGTGGCCGTGGGTACTCATCCAGCCGCGCGGCCGGGCGGGGTTGCCGAAGACGAGGGCGAAGGGGGGCACGTCGCGCGTGACAACGCTGCCCGCGCCGACGAAGGCATACTGGCCCAGACGCACGCCGCACACGAGTGTGGCGTTGGCCCCGATGCTCACACCCCGTTCCAGATGAGTCAGCAGAAACTGGTCGCGGCGGGGCACGGCCGCGCGCGGGTTGCGCACGTTGGTGAACACGGCCGAGGGGCCAATAAACACGTCATCCTCAATTGTTACGCCGCCGTAGAGGCTCACGTTGTTCTGCACCTTTACGTTGCGGCCCAGCGACACGCCGCCGGCCACGAACACGTTCTGGCCCAGTGAGCAGTTTTCGCCCAGCACGGCCCCGGCCGACACGTGGCAGAAGTGCCAGATGTAGCAGCCCCGGCCCACGACGCAGCCGGGGTCGAGCACGGCGCTGGGGTGGGCATAGAAATCGGCGGGGTCAGCGCGGGGGTCGGCCACGGGCGCGGGAGGGGGCGGGTTCGGGGGGCAAAGGTAGGGCCGCCCGCAAGTAGGGCCGGGGCGTATTTTTGGGCTTTGCTCACCTCAGCCGCCTGCCTCATGGGACTGCCCGCTTTTGAACTGCCTGACTATGAAAAGGAAGGCAACGCCGTCATCCATCCCGCTTTCATGTCGGTGGAGGAGTATTTGCGGCTGGAAATGGCATCCGACTACAAGCACGAATACTTTGCCTACGAAGGCGAGGCCGTGCTCATGGCTGGAGCCGAACCGGGCCACAATATGATAAACTACGCCCTGAACCAAGCGCTCGGCCCGCAGTTGCGGCGGGGCTGCCAGGGTTTCATGAGCGACCAGCGCGTCGAAACCCGCAACGCGGCTGGCTATCTGTACCCGGACACCGTCGTCGCGTGCGGGCCGACCTTCAGCGAGCGCAGCCGGCC
>Ga0123336_10003821_pt1 | contig 12431 bp, 11 predicted proteins | sample SSSSmetaG_FD_96466 | JGI IMG/M metagenome (GOLD analysis project Ga0123336, IMG submission 96466) | Glacier valley bacterial and archeal communities from Borup Fiord, Nunavut, Canada, to study Microbial Dark Matter (Phase II) - ​SSSS metaG | ecosystem: Environmental > Aquatic > Freshwater > Ice... | reverse complement strand
GTGCCGCCGGACGCGCCCGATGTCCCCGACGCGCCGCTGGACGTGCCTCCCGAGGTGCTCCCATCGCCCGCGAAGAGGTCGCTGTTGTTCGCGCCTCCGCAGGCCGCCGCCACACAACCGAGGATCGCCGCCCACGAACCAACCAGCGCTGCCGATTTCAAGGTCGCCTCCCGCAGTGAGTCTGACTACAAACGGTATCCCGGTCCGCGATCCAGCGCCACGCCATGCCCCGAACTTCGAATGCCACGCCGCGCCTCCGGGCAACCGCCATGTTGCGGCCGCTCCACGTCGTTCTCGTGGAGCCCGAGATCCCCCCGAATACCGGCGCGATCGCGCGGCTCTGCGCGGCGGCGGCGGCGCCCCTCCACCTCGTGGGTCCCCTTGGTTTCCGCATCGACGAGCACAGTGTGCGCAGGGCGGGCGTCGACTACTGGCACCTCGTCGACGTGCGCCGGCATCTCGATTTCGCGCACTTCCTCCACGCGTTCGCGAAGGAGTCGGAGCCCGATCCGCCGGGCAACCTCCACCTTTTCAGCGCCATCGCGACGAGGAGCTACCTCGAGGCGAAGTTCGCCCCGGGCGACGCGCTGGTGTTCGGCAAGGAGAGCGTCGGCCTCCCCGACGAGCTGCTCGCGGAGCATGCCGACCGCGTGGTGGGCATCCCCACCATCGGCGCCGTGCGCTCGCTCAACATCGCGAACGCCGCGGGCATCGCGATGTGGGAAGCGCTCCGGCAATGCGGAGCGCTCGCCACCACCTTCACCGGGTAGCTCACTCGTACGCGGCGATCCCGGTCACTTCCTGACCGAGGATCAGCGTGTGGATGTCGTGCGTGCCCTCGTAGGTGAAGACCGTCTCCAGGTTGCACATGTGGCGCATCACCGGGTACTCGAGCGTGATCCCGTTGCCACCGAGGATGTCGCGGCAGGTCCGCGCGATCTCCAGCGCAGCGCGCACGTTGTGGCGCTTGATCATGCTGACGTGCGCGGGGCGGAGCTTCTTCTCCTCCTTGAGGCGGGCGGCCTCGAGCGCGAGCAGCTGGCTGTTCGTGATCTGCGTGAGCATCTCCGCGAACTTCGCCTGCACCAGCTGGTGCGCGGCGATCGGCTTGCCTGCAAACTGCACGCGATTCTTCGCGTAGTCGAGCGCGCTCTCGTAGCAGGCCCGCGCGGCGCCGATGACGCCCCAGGCGATGCCGAAGCGCGCCGCGGTGAGGCACGACAGCGGGCCCTTCATGCCGCGAACGCCGGGGAGGAACGCGTCCTTCGGGACGCGCACGTCCTCCATGATGAGCTCGCTGGTGACGCTCGCGCGGAGGCTCATCTTCTTGTGGATGAGCCGCGCCTCGAAGCCCTTCGTCTCGGTGGGGACGAGGAAGCCGCGGATCTCGCCGTCCTGCCCGCCGACCTTCGCCCAGACGAGCGCGACCTGCGCGAGGTTGCCGTTCGTGATCCAGCGCTTCGTGCCGTTGAGGACCCACGAGTCACCGTCGTCGATGGCGGTGGTGCGCATGCCGGCGGGGTTCGATCCGGCGTCCGGCTCGGTGAGCCCGAAGCAGCCGATGATCTCGCCCTTCGCCATCTCGGGCAGGTAGCGATCCTTCTGCGCGTCCGAGCCGAACGTGTGGATCGGGTACATGACGAGGCCGCCCTGCACGCTCGCGAAGCTGCGGATCCCCGCGTCACCGCGCTCGAGCTCCTGCATCGCGAGGCCGTAGCCGATCTCGCTGAGGCCGGCGCAGCCGTAGCCCTGGAGATTGCAGCCCAGCAGACCGAGCTTCGCGATCTCCGGGATAAGCTCGGTCGGGAACGTCCCCTTCTCGAAGTGATCGCCGACGACCGGCAGCACGCGCGCGTCGACGAACGCTCGGACCGTGCTCTGGATGGCGCGCTCTTCGGGGCTGAAGTGGCGAGAGACGTCGAAGAAGTCGGTCATGAGGCGGGCGTAGCACGCCCTGGAACGCGCCACGAATCTCGCCGGAGGCCCGTGCCAAACGCCACAAAAGGCCCGGAAATCCTGTGCTTGCTTCGCCGGCTGAGCTCGGTCTAAAAAGCGGTCAGGCCCGGTGGACCCGGGGGAGGAGTAGCGCGCGAATGGCAAACAAGGTCGTGCACTTGCCGGTCGTCAATGGCCTGGGTAACACCCTCCGCAAGGACAACTGGTGGGTCGGTCCGCTGGTGACCTTCACGGTGCTTGCGAGCTTCGTGGTCTACGCGACGTTCCGCGCGTTCGAGGGCCAGTTCTATCTGGTGGGGCCGTATCTCTCGCCGCTGGCCTCGCCGTACTTCGAGACGAGCGGCCTCGGCATCCCCTTGGTGACGCCGGCGATCCTGATCCTGCCCTTCCCCGGGCTCTTCCGTTTCACCTGCTACTATTACCGGAAGGCGTACTACCGCTCGTTCGCGATGACGCCGCCGGCGTGCGCGGTCGGCGCGGCGCGGCCCGGGAAGTACAACGGCGAGCGCAAGCTCCTGCTGTTCCAGAACCTGCACCGGTACGCGATGTACTTCGCGCTGCTGTTCCTGGTCTTCCTCTGGCACGACTTCATCAAGTCGCTGTCGTTCGAGGGCAAGGCGCATCTCGGTCTCGGGTCGCTGGTGATCTTTGCAAACTGCACGTTTCTCACGCTCTACACGACGTCGTGTCACTCGTTCCGTCACCGCATCGGCGGCGGCGTGAACAGCTACTCGGAGGCGCCGCTCGGCATGCTGCGCTTCAAGATCTGGAACCTCGTGTCGAAGCTGAACATGAGCCACATGGCGTTCGCGTGGGTCAGCCTCTTCGGCGTGTCGCTCTGCGACCTCTACATCCGGTCGGTCGCCTCGGGCGCGATCACCGACATCCGTTTCTTCTGAGGAGGTCGCCATGGTGGAATCGAAGTACGAGACCCATTCTCACGACGTCCTGGTGATCGGCGCCGGCGGCGCCGGGCTGCGCGCGGCGATCGAGGCGAGCGCGATGGGCGTCTCGGTCGGTCTCATCTGCAAGTCGCTCCTCGGCAAGGCGCACACGGTCATGGCCGAGGGCGGCGTCGCCGCGGCGCTCGGCAACGTCGAGTCGAAGGACAACTGGAAGGTCCACTTCCGCGACACGATGAAGGGCGGCCGCTATCTCAACCAGTGGCGCCTCGCGCAGCTGCACGCGATGGAAGCCCCGGACCGCGTCAACGAGCTCGAGGAGTGGGGCGCGCTCTTCGACCGCACGAAGGACGGCAAGATCCTCCAGCGCAACTTCGGCGGTCACAAGTACCCGCGCCTCGCGCACGTCGGTGACCGCACCGGCCTCGAGATGATCCGCACGCTCCAGCAGCACGGCATCCACCTCGGCATCAGCGTCTACATGGAGTGCACGGTCACGCGCCTCCTCGGTGACAAGGATCGCGTCACCGGCGCGTTCGGCTACTGGCGCGAGAACGGCAAGTTCGTGCAGTTCGACGCGAAGGCCGTCGTCCTCGCCACCGGCGGCATCGGCCGCGCGTTCAAGATCAACTCGAACTCGTGGGAGTGCACGGGGGACGGTCAGGGCCTCGCGTACCTCCTCGGCGCCGAGCTCCTCGACTCCGAGTTCATGCAGTTCCACCCCACCGGCATGGTGTGGCCGCCCAGCGTGCGCGGCACCTTGATCACGGAGGGCGTCCGCGGCGAAGGCGGCACGCTCCGGAACAAGGACGGCAAGCGCATCATGTTCGACTACATCCCCGCGCTGTACGCGAACGACACCGCGGACACCGAGGCGGAGGCCGATCAGTGGCTCAAGGAGTCCACGTCGGGCATCACGTCGAACGCGAAGCGCACGCCGGACCTCCTCCCGCGTGACATCGTCGCGCGCGCCATTCACACCGAGGTGAAGGCGGGCCGCGGCTCTCCGCACGGCGGCGTGTTCCTCGACATCTTCTCGCGCCGCAGCGCGGAGGACATCAAGAAGAAGCTGCCCGCGATGTACCACCAGTTCAAGGAGCTGGGAGACGTCGACATCACGAAGGAGTCGATGGAGGTCGGGCCGACCGCGCACTACACGATGGGCGGCATCCGCGTCGACTCCGACACCCAGGAGACGCGCGTGAAGGGCCTGTTCGCGGCCGGCGAGTGCGCCGGCGGCATGCACGGCTCGAATCGCCTGGGCGGCAACTCGCTCTCCGACCTCCTCGTCTTCGGGCGCATCGCGGGCCTCCACGCCGCGAAGTTCGCGAAGTCGACGACCGCGAAGTCGCTCGACAGCGAGCAGATCGCCAGCTACGCGCGAGTGGCCATCGAGCCGTTCGAGCGCGAGGAAGGCGTGAACCCGTTCTCGATCCACGAGGACCTGATGAACGTGATGCAGAAGTACGTCGGCATCATGCGCAACGAGGAGGAGCTGGTGCAGGGCCTCAAGGAGCTCGACCGGCTCAAGGAGCTCACGACGCGCGCGAAGATCTCCGGCAACCGGCACTACAACACCGGCTGGCACGAGTGCATCGACCTCCGCAACATGCTCATCTGCTCCGAGGCGATGGCGCGCAGCGCGCTCGCCCGCAAGGAGAGCCGCGGAGGTCACGCCCGCGAGGACTTCCCCGAGATGGAGAAGGAGTTCGCGAAGGTGAACCACGTCGCGAGCCTCGGCAGTAGCGGTATGGACGTGAAGGCGGTGCCGCTCTCCGAGGTGCCGGACGAGATCAAGAAGATCCTCGAGGAGGACCAGTAGCCATGGCCGCCGAGGAACTTCACGAGAAGGCGAAGCTCAAGATCTGGCGCGCGGACGCGAGCGTCGAGGGCAGTGGCGGCTTCAAGGAGTACGAGGTCGAGACCTATCCCGGCATGGTCGTCCTCGACGCCATCCACGAGGTCCAGGCCAAGCAGGAGCCCGATCTCGCGGTGCGTTGGAACTGCAAGGCGGGCCGCTGCGGCTCGTGCAGCGCCGAGATCAACGGTAAGCCGAAGCTGCTGTGCATGACGCGCATGACGTCCTTCGAGCCCGGCTCGACCATCACGGTCACGCCGATGAAGACGTTCCCGCTCATCAAGGATCTCGTCACGGACGTCTCGCACAACTACCGAGTGGCAAAGAAGATCCTCCCGCTGAAGCCGCGCCCGAAGGAGGCCGACGGCACGTGGCGGATGCAGCAGGAGGACATCGAGCGCATCCAGGAGTTCCGGAAGTGCATCGAGTGCTTCCTCTGCCAGGACGTGTGCCACGTGCTCCGCGATCACGACAAGAAGGAGGGCTTCGCGGGCCCGCGCTTCATGATCGCGCTCGCCGGGCTCGACATGCACCCGCTCGACACCATCGATCGTCGTCCGATGATCAAGGAGCAGGCAGGCATCGGCTACTGCAACATCACGCGCTGCTGCACCGAGGTCTGCCCCGAGCACATCCAGATCACGGACAACGCGATCATCCCGCTCAAGGAGCGCGTCGCCGACGACTACTACGACCCGGTCCGCTGGGTGCTCGGGAAGATCTTCCCGCCGAAGACGAAGAAGCATCTCCCCGTGGTGCAGAGCACGGAAGCAAAGTCCTCGAAGTAGCGCGGTGCGCGGTCGGTCGCGTGCGCCACGGCACGTACACGACCGTCGGGACGACGACGCTGCAATTCCGTTTCGCCGATGATCAGAGCCAGTCGGTCGTCATCGTCTTCGGCGACTCCGGACGAGGAATGAGCGTCGTCCATTCGACGAGCAACGCCGCGGACATTGCGTTCGTCCGCGAGTGAATTGCGCTGCCGCTACAGCGCGGACGTCGGCGTCGCCGCCGCAGGCGCCGCTTCGCTGTCCGTGAAGACGATGCACGTGCCGCGATAGCCGCTGTTCTGGCTGGAGGTGACCATCCGGTTCGTCGCGGTGACCGTCGTCGAGTCCTTCGTGCCGGTGAGGACGAGCGCCTCGCAGCCTCGCTCGCCGGCCTCCTTGCGGAGCGCCTCCATCGCGGACTCGGGGCCCTGCGGCGAGACCACCTCGATGGTCGCAACCTCGACGTAGGGCCGCGCGGGCCGCTGCGTCTGGAACATCTCCACCTTCGAGGGATCACGCGGCGTCAGCGGGCGCGGCGAGGCGTTGAGCGGGATGTAATCCACCTTCACGCAAGCGGAGAGACCGAGAAGAAGACCGAGAGCGGGCAAGCCGAGCCGGGCGACCGAGTTCATCGGGCGCTCGTAGCGGCGCCGGACGCGGTCGTCAACACGGCCGCCGCCGCGAACGCGGCGTGCGATGCCAACGCGCGCATCGGCGAGTGCATGAGGCGGGTCGACCCGCCGCTCCCGGCCGACCCTGCGGGAGGATCGAGCTCCCAGGAGCTCGTCAGAGTCCCGCGGAACGAAGCGCGCGGGCAAGGAGGTCCGAAACCGAGCGCTCGAGGCCTCGCGGCGAGGCTTGGGCTCGCCCGAGCCCCTGACGCACCGCGCCCGAAAGCGCTCGCGCCGCACTGCATCATCGGCGGCCTCGCTCGACCTGCTGCGCCCGATGTGATCCTCTTGGGCCAAGGGGGCTTCGATGAACCACGCGCTCAAGCGACTGAAGGACAAGAACCTAGGCACGGCGATCACGCTCGCGAAACACTATCGCGACCTCAATCAGCCAGAAGAGGCGGAAAGCATCTGTCGCGACGTGCTGGAGGTCGCGCCGGAAAATGTCGACGCCTGGCGCACGCTCGGGCTCGCGATGACGGACCGCTTCGCCTCACAGTGGATGTGCCTCTTCGAGGACGCGTGCACCGCGTTCAATAAGCTGCCCGACGACTACGAGCGCGCGTACTACGTGGGGATCGCCTGGGAGCGCTACGCCAAGGCGCAGGCCGAGGCAGGCCGCGCGCAGAACGCGATCCATGCGTTCGAGGAGGCCATCGGCTACTTCGACGAGGCCTCGAAGCACGCCGCGAAGGACGATCCAGCCCCGATTCTTCACTTCAATCGCTGCGTGCGCGCGCTCACGAGCTCCCCGGAGCTCGCTGCCGCCGCGACGATCCCGCCCCAACCGAAGTTCAAATTCGACGACTAGTACTGGAGCGCCAGCGCGCGATCGAGGTCGGACCACAGGTCGTCGAAGGACTCGAGGCCCACCGAGACGCGCAGCAGGTTCGGCGGCGCGAGCGTCGCCGGGCCCTCCACCGTGGCGCGGTGCTCGACGAGGCTCTCCACGCCGCCGAGCGACGTCGCGCGCAAAAAGATCTCGAGGCGCCCCGCGACCGCGAGCGCCTCGGGAGCGCCGCCCCGCACGAGGATCGAGAGCATCGATCCGAAGCCGTTCTTCATCTGGCGCGCCGCGATGGCATGCCCGGGGTGCGTGGCGAGCCCCGGATAGAGGACCGACGCCACGCCGTCATGCGCCGCGAGCCGCTCCGCCAGCGCGTGCGCGGTCTTGCTCGCGCGCTCGACGCGCACGAACAGCGTGCGCATGCCGCGCAGGAGGAGCCACGCCTCGAAGGGCCCCGGCACGGCGCCCTGGAGGTGACGCTGGTGGCGGATGCGCTGCCACATCTCGTCGTCGGCGCGGGTGACGAGCGCGCCGGCGAGCACGTCGCTGTGGCCGTTCAGCGCCTTGGTCGCCGAGTGCATCACGAGGTCGGCGCCGAGCACGAGTGGCTGGCTGTGCACGGGCGTGGCGACGGTGGAGTCGACCGCCAGCCGCGCGCCTCGGGCGTGCGCGATCTCGGCGACGGCCGCGATGTCGGCCACGTCCCACGTGGGGTTCGCGGGCGTCTCGATCCAGACGAGCGCAGTCGCGCCGCCCTGAACCGCTGCGCGGACCGCCGCGAGATCGGTGGCGTCGACCAGCGCGAGATCGACGTTCCACGCCGCGCACCACTCGGTCAGCCACACCCGCAGCCCGTGATACATCGCGCGCGAGGCCACGATCCGCGCGCCCGGCCGCACGTGCGCCTGAATCGCGGTGGTCGCCGCGGCCATGCCCGAGGCGAAGAGCCGCGCATCGGCGCCATGCTCCAGCTCCGCGAGCAGCCGTTCGGGCAAGCGATAGGTCGGGTTGTCGTCGCGTGTGTATTCGTGGCCGGCAGGCAGTACGTAGCCGGCATCGCGCGCGTACGTCGTGCTCGTGTGGAGCGGCGGGACCACCGCGCCGGTCGCGGGGTCGACGAAATGGAGGGCCTGGGCGGCGCGGGTCTCGGGTGAGGTCATCAGCGGACGATGCGGATGGTAGGGGTCGCGCCCGTGAACTCGGCGCGCACCTGAACGCGCTCCCCGGGCTTCACGCTGAACCGCTCGCCGCGGCTCTCGCCCGTGGGATCGAACTGGAAGCGCACGTCGTGCTGGCCGGGATCGAGCGAGACCTTCACGGGCGTCGGCCCGCGCGAGGCGCCGTCGATCGAGACGCGCGTGCCGGGATCGCCGAAGAACGATACGAACGCCTTGCCCGGCTTCTCGACGGCGGACGCGCTCGCGGCGCTCGCCGTCGTCGCGGCACGGGCCGAGGGCTGGCCGAACACGATCGCGCCGGTGGGCGTGGGCGGTGCCGCCGGCTCCACCGACGGGACGGCGCGCGCGGCGCTGACCATCGGCGAGACGAACTGCGGCGCGGAGGTCGTCGAGGGGACCGGCGCCGTCGGCACCACGACGTCGATGCGCGCCGTGGTGCTGCGCGCCCGCCACGCGAGGCCTGCGCCGACGAGCAGCACCGCGGCCACGGCCACCATCGCGAACGTGCGCGAGCGCGGCGCCGGCGGCTCGGTGCCGGGGCCCTCGCGGACCGCGGTCTCGAGGCCGCGCGTGGCCAGCGTGTCGGAGCGCGGATCCTGGTCGCGAGCGCTGCGCGGCGCGCGGTCCGCGAGGCTCGAGGCGAGCGCCGCCTCCTGCGCCGCCCGCGCGGTGCGCAGGAGCTCGCTGCCCGAGCCCACCGGCTCGATCATCAGCGGCGTGGGGATCGACATCGCGGGGTCGGCCGAGCGCCCCGCGCCCAGCTTCCGCTCACTGAGGGCGATGCGCCCGTCACTCGCGAACGCCGAGCGCGGCGTCTCCTGGGCCGGTGAGCTCTGCTCCTCGGGCAGCTCGAGGCGTCGCGTGCTCGCGCCGGGCGGCTCGATCTCCGAGGCGGGCGGGCTCGACCAGCGAATGGCCTCCTCGCGCGCCGCGAACGTCCTGGTGCCGAGCTCGGTCACGCTCGCGTTGGGCGGCCGCATGGCGCCGGCGAGGGAAAGCGGCTGCGGCTCGGACTCGATCTGGCGCACCTCGCGCACACGATCGCCGAGGTCGCGCGCGATGTCGGTGACGTCGGTGCCCTGGAGAAACGCGCGGAGCGCTCGCCCGAGGTCGCTCGCGTCCTGCTGTCGCTTCCTGGGATCGAGCTGCATCGCGCGCACGATCACGTCGTCGAGCGGGATGAGGCGCGGGTCGAAGTCGCTGGGCTTGGGATGCGGCTGGCGCATCGCGGCGTCGCACTCCTCGGGGGTCGCGCGCCGGAAGGGCGCCACGCCCGTCCACGCCTCCATGAGCAGCACCGCCACCGCGAAGATGTCGGTCGGCGGCCCGAGCTCCTTGCCCTCCACCTGCTCGGGCGGCATGTGCCCCGGCGAGCCGAGGATCTCGTGACCGGCGACGAGCGCGGGCGCCGCGATCCCGAAGTCGATAAGCTTCACCTGACCCTCTTCGTCGAGCATCACGTTGCGCGGGGTGATGTCGCGATGCACCACCTTCATGCGGCGGTGCGCGTAGTCGAGCGCGCGGCACACCTCCATGCCGATGTACGCGCCCTCCTCGGGCGTGAGCACGCGCTTCGAGCCGTCCAGGTTCCGCTCGCGACCGAGCTCCGCGATGCTGCACCCCTCGACGAGCTCCATCGCGAGGAAGTACGTGCCCTGCTCGACCCCCAGCTCGTAGACGGGGACGATGTTCGGGTGGCTCAGCGCGACGGTGATGTTCGCTTCCTCGACGAAGCGGCGGATGAACTGCTGGTCGAACGAGAGCTCGTCGCGGATCTGCTTCACGACCAGACGCTTCTCGAAGCCGCCGGCCCCCCGGAGGGTCGCGAGGACCACCCGAGCCATGCCGCCGCGCGAGAGCTCCCGCTCGAGCACGTACTTGCCGAAGACCTGCGGATACACGCTCGCCGGAGCGTATCAGCTCGCATGCCCTCGCGGCCATCGCGCCCGGGTCGCCCTTCGCGCCGCAGACGCGCCCGGCCTCCTGGGTTACACTGTGGGAGGGATGATGTTCCGTCGCTGGAAGCTCGCGCGCGCGCTCGGCTGCGGCGCGCTCCTGGCTGTCCTCGCGGGCGGCTGCACGAAGGATCCCGAGATCGTGGAGCGCCGGCTCGTCGTCTATTCGCCGAACTCCTGCCCGATCGAGCAGAGCGAGGCGTTCTCGGTGATCTACGGGGACGGCGACTTCGAGGGCGACTCCGCGGTCGCCTCGTTCTACCTCCGCGAGATCGACAAGATGCTCGACGAGCTGCCCGCGCAGACGCGGTCGGTCATCGTCGACGTCTCGAACGCCGCACGGAGCAAGGATTGGCGCGGCACCGCCGAGGTCCCGCCGAGCGGCGCGATCAACGTCCTCGCCTGGCCCGACCGCGAGACGTGCCGGCTCACGCGCAACGTCGAGCCGCGCGTGGACACGACGCTCGGTGTCTTCGGCCGCCACATCATGATCGCGGGCGGCAGCATCGCGGGGAAGGTGCCGCGCACGTTCGTCGGCGATCTCTCCACCGGCATCCTCGAGCCGCTCGAGTTCGGCCTCGCCACGCGCCGGTCGCGCGCGTCGATCACCGCGTTTCGTACGTCGAGGTCGCAGGATCCCTCACCCGCGCTCGTGGCCGGCGGTGAGGATCCCGACACGCAGAGCGCGCTCGCGACCGCCGAGATCTACGTGCCGAGCCCCGGCGCGCTCGGTGACCTCGGGGACTTCGCGCGCGAGCGCATCGACCTCGCCGAGGCCCGCACGCGGCACGGCGCGGTGGTCCTCGCGACCGGCGAGACGCTCCTCGTCGGCGGCGTCGGGCAGTTCGGCCAGCCTCTCGGGACGCTCGAGATCGTCGACCCCGTGACGCGCCGCTCGCGCACGAACGACTCCGCGCTGCTCAAGGTGCCGCGCTCGAATCCCACCGTGCTGCGGCTCGCCTCGGGCGAGATCATGGTGGCGGGCGGCTTCAACCGCAGCAACGAGCGGGTCCCCACCATCGAGTGGTTCAGCGCCGATGCGAAGGTCGCCACGTTCACGCCGCGCGATCTCGTACCGGGGCGCGAGCGCTCGTTCATCGCGCTCGAGGGCGGCGGCGCGCTCGCGGTCGTGGTGCCCGAGGCCGGCGCGACCGACATCCAGACGGTGTGGGTCATCTCCGCGCAGGGCACCATCGAGCCCGGAACGCCGATCGACCCCGCGATCCTCGACCGGTCGCGGCTCTTCCAGGGGACCGAGGGCGCGCCGGTGCTGTGGACCGGGCAGCGCTGGCTCCGCTGGCAGCCATGGTTCGCGGCGTTCCAGCCCATCCCCGACGCGCCGGATCCCAGCCTGTACCCGGCGCCCAGCGTCCCCGGCATCGCGAACGGCGACAACGGCCTCGCGCTCTGGCTCGACGACACCGTGCCGAACCAGCTCTTCGTGCGCGGCTACCGCTTCGGCACGCGCTCGCGCTTCGGCGCGGTCCCGCCGCATCTCCTGATCGAGGGCACGTCGGGCCTCGCGCCCGATCGCATCGCCGGCACGCCGGGCAGCGCGATCCGCTTCGATCCGGTGAGCGGGCTCGAGCTCGGCCTCGGGGCGAGCGCGTTCGTGACCGACGTCACCTATGCGGACGTCTCGATCGAGCTCGCGAGCTCGTCGGCGGCGCTCGTGCTGCGCGAGGAGACGGGGCGCGAGCTCACGGTCGGCGGCGCCGAGTGCCCGTTCGCCGTCCCGCCCGTCCTCAGCCTGCGCGTGAAGCGCGTCGGTCGGCAGGTCCAGTACAGCATCGACGGCGCCGATCTCCGCACGTGCAGGACCGAGCTGAGCGACGCCGCGCGCGTCGCGATCGGCGTCCGCGGGACGAACAACTCCGGCTCGAGCTTCGCCCGCGACCTGCGCATCACCCGCCGCTAGGACCGGTGGGCGGGAGGGCGTTTCGCCGACCTGCCTGCGTGGAGATTTGCCGCGAAAGCGCAAATTGCGAGGGCTGGCCTTGACCTAATTGAGAATTTACTAAAAAGTAAGTTGCAGGAGGTCGCTGGCCCCATGTCCGTCCGCGCCTATCTCAAGAACGCCCTCACGCAGTCACTCCGTGATGCCGCCTCCCGTGTCCACGCGGGCGCGGCGTCCGAGGCCGCCGCGCCCGCCGAGCCCGCCGCGCTCGCCGCGCCCGCCGAGAGCGGCGTGGTGCTGCGCGACGTCTCGCGCGGGGCGGTGGAGCATGTCAAGCGCCTGCCGCCCGAGCGGCTGCGCGCCGAGCAGGAGATCGCCTACGACTGGGACTATTCCGCGCGCCGCGCCGAGCTGCGCACGCTCTACGAGAAGTCGAAGGACCTCAACTGGAACGCGC
>Ga0123336_10003818_pt1 | contig 12434 bp, 4 predicted proteins | sample SSSSmetaG_FD_96466 | JGI IMG/M metagenome (GOLD analysis project Ga0123336, IMG submission 96466) | Glacier valley bacterial and archeal communities from Borup Fiord, Nunavut, Canada, to study Microbial Dark Matter (Phase II) - ​SSSS metaG | ecosystem: Environmental > Aquatic > Freshwater > Ice... | reverse complement strand
TGATGCCATGCGTCATTTTGAACTACGGAGTTTTCCGACTGCCATTCACAAATTTGAGAGTCTGTTGAAAGATGGTTCTGCCACACTTTCTGATACTGAAAAATTATCGGTTTTGTTGAAACTCGCCAGTAGCTACAAACAAGCGAATGACGGAACAGATGCCGAGCGAGTATTTCGTCAGGCATTTGCGTCAAGTTCAGATTTAATGGGCGACAATACGAAATCGTATTTACAGTTTGCTCAGGTTTTAGCGGAAAACGGAAAATATAAAGAATCACAAGAATATTACGATAAATTTAACACTTCACAAGTAGTTGAAAATCAGTCTATTAATTCTCAAAAACCCATTATAACTTCCAAAATTTCGGAAGATGTTTCTGCCTTGACAAGTGGAAAAGGGAGATATAAAGTTGATTTCTTGGACTTCAATACGGCAAATCCAGAATTTAGTCCGATGTATTACCGTGATGGAATTGTTTACTGTTCGGGTAAAGGTTCAGGAACGAGTTTATTAAATGAAAAAGGGGGATATTTAGACCTATTTTATTTGAACGACATCAGTAGTGTCAAAGGTTTGGGTAGTGATGGAAATGCTAAAAAACCGAAAAGAATATCGTCAGGGGGCGTAAAATCTTTGGGTAACGATTATTATTCTCGCCCAACCGCAAATGATTCAAAAACCTTAAATTTTTTTGGAGGAACGGATGATGCTGCTACAAAATTAAAAGGTCAAATCGCAGAATCTGAAATATTTAGTAAAACATTAAATACTAAATTCCACGAAGGTCCAGCTACTTTTAGCAAAGATTTTACCCGAATAATTTTTACGAGAAATAACTATAATGCGGGTGAAAAAGGAGCAAGTGAGGATAATGTAACAAAGTTAAAACTCTACACTGCAGAAAACGCAAACGGAACTTGGGGAGAAACCGTAGAATTACCATTTAATGATGATGAATTTTCAACAGCTCATCCAACATGGTCGAAAGATGGTAAGCTTTTGTACTTCGCTTCCGACCGTAAAGGCGGTTTGGGCGGCATGGATATTTGGGTCGTTGATTATAAAAATGGTATTTGGGGCGAACCTAAAAACTTAGGAAAAGACGTTAATTCAAAGGGTGTAGAAGCTTTTCCATTCGTGGATGATAAAGGAAATTTGTATTATTCATCCGATGGTTGGGGTGGTGATGGTGGTTTAGATTTGTTTTTTGTGGAAATGAAAAATGGAGCAAATGCTAATAAACCCGTAAGTTTAGGCGAACCTTTCAACTCACCAAATGATGATTTTGGAATTATTACTGACGGAAACCGCAAGACAGGTTACTTCAGTTCTGACCGCAAACGAGGTGAAGATGATGATATTTATCGTTTCTCACGTGAGGCAGGTTCAGCGTATGAATGTCGTGAAATGACAGTCAGTATTTTTGACCCAGAAACCAAAGAACCCGTTGCCGATACTGACGTGGAAATCAATCCAAAAGGAGGAACTTCTGAGAAAAAGAGAACGGATAAGAACGGGAGTTTGAAGTTCTGCACAGGGCAAAATTTAGATTATTCGATAAAAATTGGCAAAGAAGGTTATGTAACAAATTTCATAGGATATTCAACCAAAGGTGAAGCCGATGATGAGCCTTCACGTTTGGAAGTGCCTTTGATGAAAGTGCAAATCGTTGAGCAAGAGCCTGCATCACAAGCAGTTATTGAAAAAGTAATTGTTGCTCCAACGTCATCGACTCCTGTATACAAGCCTGAATCACTCACGAAAAAGAAGTCGTTATTGAAAGGGATTGTGAAAACGGAAGCTGAAAAAATACCGATTGAGGGCGTTTTAGTAACTTTTAAAAATGATTGTGACAATTCAACGCAACAAGTAATGACGGGTCCAGATGGAGTCTATGCCTTTAACATGACTGATGGTTGCGATTATACTTTGGAAGTTTCAAAAGACGGTTACGGAACGAATGTTAATAAAATCAAGAAGGTAAGAAAAGGAAAGGCAAAAGAAATATCTTTGGGTTTAGGGCTTTTTAAGGAAGGCGATTTAATTACGATGGATAACATTTACTATGATTCAAACAAAGCTGCAATTCGTAAAGATGCGGCTCGTGAGTTGGATAAATTAGCGGCAACTCTACAAAAATTTCCTTCGATGGTGATTGAATTAGGTTCGCACACGGACAGTAAAGGCGAAGCACAGGACAACATGAATCTTTCAGAAAAAAGAGCTCAAGCCGCTGTTGATTACATTGCAAAGAAAGGAATTGATAAAAGCCGAATGTTGGCGAAGGGATACGGAGAGAGCGATTTAGTGAATACTTGCGTAGACGGTGTGAGTTGTACAGAAGCTGAACATCAAAAGAATCGTAGAACTACGGTTAGGATTATTAAGGTTAGAGTTGAGTAGTTTTTGTATTAGAAATTAGATTTTAAGGAACCTCTCAATTTGTTTTGGGAGGTTTTTTGTTAATTATGGTTGTGGTTAATTATCTGGGCGACCCCAGACAAGATATACTTTGATGGCATAATTCCCTAAAATCTCATCCTCAAAAATCACAAGCCTACAAGACCAATTTACCAAACAACCCAATCAGAATTGTGAGAAATAAAGAGTTTGTTTAATTTAGGGTATATTTAAGTTTTAAAAAACTACTTACCGTAAAAATCAAAATCAATCATGCAAAAATTAACCGTTGCGGGCAGATTAATTATCACCGCCCTTATTATTGGAGCTATTTATTTTGGCTTCCGAATGTTTGGAGGACAAGAAGCACTTAAAAAATTAGCCCCCGAAACGAAATCAGAAGTAAATACGGCAACTTCGGGTGCTGACAATTCTTCAAATCCCGCTGAACCAACTAATTCAGCCACCGATTCGCAGTCGTCATCTTCTTCGGCTTCGGATGGTGGACAAAAGCCAGCTTTCAGCTATACGCCCCCTGGACCTGTTGCAGGAAAACTGAAAGGGGTTGTTGAATTAGGAGCCTCTGGTTTTAATTCATTCATTATTAGAATTGATGCTGACAAAAACTGGAAACAAGAAAAAGCCGAATTTGGGAACAGTTTGGTTATGGAAAACATGGCTTCGGATGATGATATCAGGGCAGGTTTGAAAAAATATATCGGCGGAATGTTAGATTATGGCGTTAGTGGTCGTGATATTCATTTCGTAGTAAGTTCAGGAGCGATAAAAGCCGAGGGAACGCAAAAGATTATCAACGTTTTGAAGTCTTTAAAATACTTCGTAAATACGGTTACACCTGAAAAAGAAGGACAGTTAGGTTTAAAATGCGTTCAACCTACCAAATTTGCGGATAATTCTTTCGTAGCAGATATTGGTTCTGGAAATACTAAGATTTCATGGAAAGAAGGCGGTAAAATTTCGGCGATTGAAACTTATGGAGCAAAATATTTCCAGAATAATGTTTCGGACGATGTAGTTACCAAAGAAGTTGAGGCGAAAGCAAAGCAAATTCCTTCTGACAAGCGTGATCTATGTTTTATCATTGGAGGCGTGCCGTTTGAATTAGCTAAAAAAGTTCGTAACGGCAAAGAACGCTACACCGTTTTAGATGTACCAACCGCCTATAAATTGGATAATGCCAAATCAAAAGCGGGTTTGAATATCTATAAATCTATCGCAGAAACAACGGGTTGCAAGCAATTCGTATTTGATTGGGATGCCAATTTTACAATTGGATTTTTGTTGGATTTGCCGTAAGGAACCTATTAGCACAGAAAAAGTAGCAAAGATTTTATTCTGTGCTACTTTTTTTATGCTTAACATTCAATATTATATGCCCTTCTTAATCGCTTGATAAATCACTTCATTAATATTGGTCCGCACGTTTAAATCTGAGATTTTAGAATTGTTGCGGGTTGGATAAACTCGGTTACAGAGAAATACATAAACCAATTGATTGTCTGGATCAACCCACGTATATGTTCCTGTATAGCCCGAATGTCCAAAACTATTGGCACTCGCACTTGGAGCGGCACTAATTCCTGCACGCTTGCGGTCAGGTTTATCAAAACCTACGCCTCTTCTACTATTTACTTCCGTTGGAAATGGATAACTCGTCCATTCATTTAATGTACTCTCGTTGATATATCTCTTTCCTCCGTAAAATCCTTTTTGCAGATACATTTGCATTAATTTTGCCAAATCTTGGGCAGTTCCAAATAATCCAGCGTGTCCAGAAATTCCGCCTAACATAGATGCCCCTTCATCATGCACCCGTCCGTGTATGAGGGTTTTACGGTACAAAGAATCGTATTCCGTTGGGACGATTTTTGATAAAGCAAATCTTTCTCTTGGTAAAAAACCCAAGGTATTTGCTCCCAAAGGTTTATAGAAATTATCATTCAAAAACGTTGGGAAATCTTTGCCCGTCAAACGTGGAATAATTTGTGGATATAAATAGTACGATAAATCCGAATATACATATTCTTTTTTCTCACGCAGAGGCGAATCTTCAATGGCTTTATAAAGCGTTTTGTCATAACTTTTGTACAACCATAACTCATCCGTTATTTGAATCGTATAATCTGATGAAGATTTATAGGCAAACGTTTTTGGTTTCCAAATGGTTAGGTCTTTCACAAGATTCACACAATCTTTCCACAATTGTTTATCCGTCTGAATTGCCTGACAAATTCGCTGCAAAGACTTCTTTTTTCTAAATAATTTATCCCATAAGGTTAAGGTATATTTCTCAGAATATTTCTCTTTAAAAACCTTACTCGCCAATACCATTTTAGTAGAATCAATGCAATCCATCCAAAACGGAATCCACGCTTTTAAACGGGATTGGTGGGTGAAAATATCTCTGTAAACTAAACCCGATTTGTTTGAATATTGCCAAGCTGGTACTAAGTCTGCAAGCGTTTTATCCAACGTAAATTTCCCCTCGTCCTCCATCTTCATCATGGCAGGAACGGAGGTACTGATTTTGGTGATTGATGCTAAATCGTAGAGGTCGGTTGTCAATACTTTTGCTGCACCTTCGTAAGTGTGTTTTCCGTAGGCTTTATGCAAAATTATCTTACCATCTTTCGCTATTAAAACCACTGCTCCAGGTGTTGCTTTTTGTCTAATTGCCTCATTTACAATCGAATCTACTTTATAATTCAAAAATTTTGTATCAATTCCAGCGTTCTCAGCTAAGGAATATTGAAATCTTTTGATAGGTTGGGTTATTAATCCATCGTTATATCTGAATGTCATATTTACCGTTACTGGCAACTTCCCTTTTGCTCCAATTCCACCAAAAATCAACTCTGCGGCTGCCACGGATTCGTGCATTTGTGGACTTTCTTGATAGGAAATCATCAAGGCTTTTGCTTTATCTAAATTCTCAAATTTTGACAGCGTATAAGCATTTGAAAATAATGAAATAATGGTTTTTGAAGAATTAGCAAACTCGGAAACTAAGCTCTGGATTTTAGGATTTATATTATAGTTTTTGGTAGGACGGACCGATTGACCATTAACTGCCATTAATATCAAATTATAATTTTTCAAAGAATCACGAACTCTCTGAATGGTAGAATCAGAAGAATTTTCGTCTAAATTAAAATGTTGAACATCCGTATAATTTGACACCATTTTCTGAAAATCAGTCGGTAATTTTGACCCGAAAGCAGGATTACCAATATTCAATGACGCAATCCGCAAAGTATCTAAATTTTGAAGCGGAAGAATATTGTTATTGTTGATCAGTAAAGTAATTGTTTCCTCCGCAAACTGACGATTCAAAGCCTGAGATTTTATCGGGTTTAAATCTTCAATTAAGTTGCTGATTTTAATAGGTTTATAATTGTCCAAACCCGCCCAAGCCTTTGCCGTTAGGATTCTTTTCACTCTTCCATCAATATCTGACTGAGAAATTTCTCCTCTTTCCAAAGCATTTTTGATTGCATTAAAAGCGGCAGGAACATCTACGAAAGTTTCCAAAATATCATTACCCGCTAAAATAGCTTTTACATTGGCAACACCCTCGGGAAAAAACTTTACTGCCCCTTGCATATCCATCGCATCGGTAAAGACTAACCCTTTAAAATTTAGGTCTTTGCGTAATAAATCAGTGACAATTTTTTGGGATAACGTTGAAGCTAAATTCTTGGTAGTATCCAAAGATGGAATACTTAAATGAGCAATCATCACTCCCTGCAAACCGTTTTTTATTAATTCACGATAAGGAAATAATTCTAAAGAATCCAAACGGTTGCGATTATGAGGAATTACGGGTAAATCTGTATGAGAATCCACGCCCGTATCGCCATGTCCAGGAAAGTGTTTTGCTGAAGTAATGATTCCGCCTTTTTGTAAGCCACGCATGTAGGCAAGGGCTTTGGATGTTACCTTCTCCCGATTTTCACCAAAAGAACGATAGTTGATGACTGGGTTATTAGGGTTGTTATTAATATCCACCACGGGAGCATAATTCACGTGAATACCCATGCGTTTGCACTGTTGAGCGAGTTGTAAACCCATTTCCTCAATCAAATTTTCGTTGCTCTGCATGGCTCCTAAAGTCATCTGATAAGGGAAACGAACGGTACTGTCCAAACGCATTTCTAAGCCCCATTCCATATCCATTCCAATCATTAAAGGCACTTTGGACATCGCCTGTAATCTATTAACCAACAAGCCCTGAGCCGTTGGGCGGTTACGAAAAAGCACAAATCCACCGACGTGATAATCTTGAATAATTTTATGGAAACGAGCCGTATCATAATCGTAGGTGTAATTGCCACGGGGCATCATTAATTGCCCAATTTTTTCATCAACCGATAAAGTATTAAAAACTGAATCCACCCAACGTATATTGGCATTTGGAAAAAGATTATCAGGAGTCGGTGCGTTTCGTGTCGTTTGCGAAGATACAGACAATGACAGATTTAAGAAAATTAGTGAAATTAGTGAAAGTTTGATAATAATTAATTTCTTCATTTGGTATCTTGTTAGTTTGCTTCGCAATTTACGTAAAAATCGCTGTTTGGGAGGATAAAATCTTTCCCGTTCATCACACAAAATTTTTAATTCAAACCTTTCCTTCGTATTTTCGTTCGATAAAAAATACTAATGAAACTATTCATCATGCTAAAAATCACTAAGAATGCCTTGTTTGTGGCTTCTTTGGCATTTCTAACCCTAACTGCCAAAGCCCAAGACAAGAAAGGAGACACTAAAACGCCTCCAATCCCTGCCACACCAGCAAGACCTGCCGAAACACCAAAAACAGGACCAAAGCCTTACAAAGAGGTAATTACTGACAAAGCAAAAACTTCAAAAGGGCTTTTTACGGTGCATAAAGTAGAAGACAAATATTACTTTGAAATTCCAGATTCTTTGATGGGTCGTGAGATTATGACGGTTACCCGTATCTCAAAATCGGCAACAATTCCTGGTACTTATGGCGGAGAACAGTTGAACCGTCAGGTAATTAATTTTGAAAAAGGTCCTGAAAATAAGGTTTTTTTGCGAGCCATTCAGTACATCAACGTTTCGACGGATTCAACGGCTCCAATGTATAAAGCTGTAAAAAATTCTAACGTTCAGCCTATTGCACAAGCCTTTGACATTAAGGCATTTAAGAGGGATTCTATTAGTAAAACGGGAGGAACAATTATTGAAGTTACCGATTTTTTCAAAGGTGATAATCAAATAGTATCCTTGCCTCCATTCACTAAAACAAATTATAAAATTACGTCTATCGCCGCCGACCGTTCTTACATACAAGGTATCAAAACGTTTCCGATAAATACGGAAATTAAGACGGTAAAAACTTTCAACGGTTTGCCTCCAACGCCTTCGTTTGGACCTCCAATCCCAAGTCCAATTCCATCGGTAAACATTCCTGCGATTGCGGTTTCGGGTGCGGTTACGATGGAAATAAATACATCCATGATTTTGTTGCCAAAGGAATCCATGAAGCAACGTTATTTTGACCCAAGAGTTGGTTATTTTGCGAATGGTTACACCGTTTTTGAAGACGGTGGTCAGCGTACTGAAGACCGTACTTTTGCTGTTAGATGGCGTTTAGAACCTAAAAATGCTGAAGATGCTGCCAAGCAAAAAAATGGAGAGTTGATTGAACCAAAAAAGCCAATTGTGTATTACATTGACCCTGCAACACCCGCAAAATGGAGAAAATATTTAAAATTAGGCGTGGATGATTGGCAAAAAGCCTTTGAAGCTGCCGGTTGGAAAAATGCCATTAGAGGAGAAATCTTGGCTGATAATGATACTACAATTAGCTTAGAAGATGCTCGTTATTCAGCAATTCGCTACTTTGCTTCGGACATTGAAAATGCTTACGGACCTAATGTGAACGACCCACGTTCGGGAGAGATTTTGGAGAGTCATATTGGTTGGTATCACAACGTTATGAAACTTTTGAAAAAATGGTACATGACCCAAGGTGCTGCTGTTGACCCAAGGGCAAGAAAGAACAAATTTGACGATGAATTAATGGGTGATTTAATTCGTTTTGTGTCTTCTCACGAGGTTGGGCATACCATTGGTTTACGTCATAATTATGGTTCAAGTTCAACCATACCAGTGGAAAATTTGCGTAATCCTGCATGGATTGCCGCACACGGACACACGCCCTCAATCATGGATTATGCCCGTTTCAATTACGTGGCTCAACCAGAAGATGGTGTGAAAGATTTATATCCAAGAATTGGCGAATATGACATATGGGCTGTTAAATGGGCATACCAAACCCTCAACGGAGCAACTGCCGAAGAGGACCAGAAATTTTTGAATAAGCAATTTATTGCCGAATATGCCAAAAATCCAAGAATTTGGTTTGGTACCGAAACAAATTCTTACGACCCACGTACACAGTCAGAATGTCTGGGTGACAACAATATGTTGGCGAGTGATTATGGTATTAAAAACTTGAAAAGAATCTTACCAAATTTAACGGAATGGACAAAAGAAGAGGCTCAAGATTACGATATGCTAACGGAAGGTTATAACGAAATTGTTAATCAATATCGTCGTTATGTTGGTCACGTTACTAAAAATGTTGGAGGTATTTACGAAACGCCAAAATCATCGGACGAGCAAGGAGCAGTATATGAGCCAACGCCAAGAAACATTCAGAAAGATGCTGTTTTATGGTTAAATCGCCAAGTTTTTGAAACGCCTAATTGGTTGTTGAATGACAAAATCATGTCAAAAACTCGTCCAGACCAAGGAATTGATGCAATTAGTAGAATTCAAGAGTCAACCATCAACACTTTATTTGCACCAGATAGAATGCAACGTTTTATTGAGACAAACGCAAAGTTCCCATCATCATATAGCATGGATGAGTTATTTACGGACGTACGTTCATCGATATGGTCAGAATTGCGGTCACGGAAGATGATTGATGCTTCAAGAAGAAATTTACAGAAGATTTTTGTCGAGAAAATGATCTCAACTTTGAATGCTACAGGCATCGCACCATCGTCCAATTTTAGTTTCAGAGGAACTATCGTCCCAAATGCAGTTGATCCACGCAAAACGGATATTATTTCAGTAACTCGTGGGCATTTATTAACCTTGAAAGATGAAATAAAAAATGCTCTGTATCAGCCTACGCTTGATAAAATGAGCAAATATCATCTTCAAGATTGCTTATTCAGAATTGAAAAAGCACTTGACCCGAAATCTTAGGGATTGAATTAGTGGCTTTACTTCCACGTACATTAATCATTAAATTACTCATTAAAAAGCTCAAACCTGACAGTTTGAGCTTTTTTAATATCTTCCAATTATTTAGATTATATTCGTGAGAATATTGTTAAATTACCTTTTTGGATTTTGACAAAATACCTTCCATTAATTATAAGGGTAGCTATTATTAACAACATTTAGAATAAGAATAACCAAATGATAATCAGTTACTTAAAACAAAATATCTTTCCAATTATAAACATACTTTTTCAATGTAAGATTGCAAGAATTGTTGCTTACACCTTGTTACTTTTCATTGCCTTAGACCTAATTTCTCCCTTCAAAGTCCAACCAAACTATTCCACTTTAATCACAGATTCAGAAGGAAAAATTCTTCATGCTTTTTTGAATAACCAGGATAGATGGCGAATGAAAACGGAACTTTCAGAGATTACGCCAACGCTTGAAAAAGCCATTATTTACAAAGAAGACCGCTGGTTTCGTTGGCATTTTGGAGTAAATCCTTTTGCAGTTATAAGGGCTGGGGTGCGTAATATATTTACGGGTAGACGAACGTCAGGAGCGAGTACCATCACTATGCAAGTTGTTCGATTATTGAACCCTAAAAATCGAACATATTTCAATAAAATCATTGAAATACTGCGAGCATTTCAGTTAGAAATACATTATTCCAAAGATGAAATCCTCCAACTTTACTTAAATCTTGTGCCTTATGGATCAAATATTGAAGGCATAAAGTCAGCTTCAATTTTATACTTTCAGAAGTCCCCTGATGTTTTAAGTTTGGCGGAAGTTATGGCTTTGGCAATCATTCCAAATCGTCCTTCAAGTTTGCGTTTAGGGATTAATAATGACTTTATTCTGAAGGAAAGAAATCGTTGGTTAAATGAATTTAAAGAATCGCAAGTATTTCATAACCAAGATATTGACGATGCTTTGAGCGAACCGATGAACGTTAAACGACACGAAGCCCCGAAACTCGCACCGCACCTCTCTTTACGACTTAAACAGGAGAATCCAACCGAGGCAAATATTCATTCTTCCCTGATTCGGAACAAGCAATTAACGATTGAGAAAATTGTACAAAACTACGTGAGTCGGCTCTACGCCATGAATATTCACAATGCTGCAGTGATGGTGATAAATAACCACACGCATCAAGTGGAAGCCTACATGGGTTCGGCAGATTTTAATAATCCCGTGGACGGCGGACAAGTGGATGGCGTACGAGCTATTCGTTCACCTGGAAGTACCTTGAAGCCACTTTTATACGCAACGGCTTTCGACCAAGGAATTATTACGCCAAAAACTACGATTAATGATGTTCCTACAAATTTTGGTGGATTTGAACCCGATAATTTCGATAAATTATTTCACGGAAAAGTTACGGTGGAATTTGCATTGGCAAATTCCTTGAATATTCCTGCCGTGAAATTGCTGAAAGAAATTACAACGCCTATTTTGGTGGATAAACTTAAAAAAGCTGATTTTCAAGCGGTTAAAAAAGACGCTTCAAAGTTGGGACTATCCTTAGTCTTAGGTGGTTGTGGTGTGACTTTAGAGGAATTAACCAATTTGTTTTCGAGTTTTGCTAATGAAGGAAAATTTCAAAAGGCAAAATATATCGTAAGCAGGAGTCAATTAACAACAGTTTCCACTGAAATTACAAGTAAGGAATCTACTTATTTAATCAACCAAATACTCACCCAAATTACCCGTCCAGATTTACCCAATAATTATGCTTATACGTACAGAATGCCCAAAATTGCTTGGAAAACGGGTACTTCTTTTGGTAAAAAAGATGCTTGGAGCATTGGATATAATGCTAAATATACCGTTGGGATTTGGATTGGAAATTTTTCGGGTGAAGGCGTTCCAGAACTTTCGGGAGCAAATATTGCCACTCCTCTCCTATTCGATATTTTTAATACAATTGATTATAATTCTTCTTCAAAGTGGTTTAAATCACCCGAAAATATTGCCCTAAGAAAAGTTTGTGCTGAAAGTGGGGATGTGCCAAATGAGTTCTGCATCAATCAGATAACGGATTATTATATTCCGAGCGTTTCCAAAATGACTCAATGTACGCATGCCAAATACGTATATGTAAGTGCTGATGAACAAATAAGTTTTTGTTCGCATTGTATGCCTGATAATGGTACAATTAGAAAAACTTTTCCGAATCATGCCCCAGAGTTGGTGAGCTGGTTTGAGACGAAGCATATTCTATACGAAAAATTGCCTCAGCATAACCCAAAATGTGAACGAGTATTCCAAGAAAATGCGCCTCAAATTGTATATCCCGAAGGTGGTTCAGAATATATTTTGGATAAAGACGATACACAGAAATTAATGTTGAATGCTCAGGTAAGGAATGATGTAAAAGAAATTTATTGGTATATCAACGATAAGTTACTACAAAAATCAACGCCAAATTCGCCCATTTTCTTTGAGCCAACAGCAGGGAAAATCAAAATTTCTTGTAGTGATGATAAAGGGAGGAATTCGGATATTTTTGTGAAGGTTAGGTGGGAATAAAATAAAATAAGCCCCTGAAAATCAGGAGCTTATTTTATTTATACCCTATTTAAAAAACTTCAATTTAACCACTTCTTTTTCAGTCAAGAATCTCCAAGAACCACGTGGGAGATCTTTTTTGTTCAATCCTGCAAAAGTTGTACGGTCAAGTTTTAGTACGTCATAACCTAAAGATTCAAACAAACGTCTTACAATACGATTA
>Ga0123336_10003817_pt1 | contig 12435 bp, 9 predicted proteins | sample SSSSmetaG_FD_96466 | JGI IMG/M metagenome (GOLD analysis project Ga0123336, IMG submission 96466) | Glacier valley bacterial and archeal communities from Borup Fiord, Nunavut, Canada, to study Microbial Dark Matter (Phase II) - ​SSSS metaG | ecosystem: Environmental > Aquatic > Freshwater > Ice... | reverse complement strand
GGGGTCGCCGGCGGCGCGGGCGGTCAGGCCCAGGTTGGCGTGATAGTTGGCGGCTTGGCGCGTATTGCCCTGCGCTACGGCTTCGGCCAGCCCGCGCCGAAACCACACGGTCGCGGCGGTAACATCACCCGCCGCCAGCGCCACCTCGCCTTGCGTGCTGTAGAGATATTGCAACGGCAGGCGCAGCGCCCGGCGCTCGGCTAGGGCCAAGCCCATCGTGACTAATTCCTGCGCGGCGGGAACGTCGCCGTGCAACAACGTATTGTAGGCGGCGTTGTTGTAGGCCAGCACCTCTTGGAACGGATCGCCCGCCGCCTGGGCCAAGCGAATCGACGCGCGGAAAGCGACCACTGCGCCGGCCGTGTCGCCGCGCATCGCCCACAGATTGCCCAGCGAAAAGGAGATACGGGCCGCCATGTTCGACAAGTGATGATCGGTCGCCAAGCGCTTGGCTTCCAACAAATGGGTTTCCGCTTCGGCGGGCGTGTCTTCGCTCTCCATCTGCGCCGCGCCCAAGAGAAAATGGGCCAGGGCGTGCGCTTCGGGGTCGGCGGTGCCATCCAGATAGCGCAGGCTGTTTGTGGCCCACGCGGCGGTCAGATCGGCCCGCCCGGCGGGCAGATAGCTTTCGGCGAGGGCGAGGCACGCCCGTGCCAAGCCCGGCGCATCACCCGCCGCGTCATAGGCCGTGTGCGCCGCCTCGAACGCGGTGCGGGCCGCGCCGAGGTCGCCGTACCAGATGAGCGCGCGCCCCAGCCCCATCCAGCGCAGCGGGGTGGGGTCCAGGGCCAGCGCCCGGCGATAGAACCCCACCGCTTCGGTCGGCGCGATCAGCAGCAGCGCGTGTTCCGCCGCCAGATCGGCATAGTGGGCAGCGCGGGTGGGGTTGCCGGCCTCGGCATAATCATCGGCCAACCGACCGGCCACCGGGGCCAGCCGGCCCGCGTAGGCGGCCTCGCGCGCTTCGGCGGCGCGGCGGTGCAGATAGGCCCGCCGCGCCCCGCTCAGGCCGGCACGCACCACCCCGGCCACGAAGGGGTGGCTGAAAGCGTAGCGGCCGGCCGGTTCCAGCAGGATACCCGCCGCCAGCAGCGCGTCCAGCGCGTCCAGCGTTTCTTCTTCGCTGCGCCCGGCGGTTTGGCGCAAGAGGGCAAACTCCAGGTCGGGTTCGAGGACGGCGGCGGCTTGCAGCACCTGCCGCGCGGTGTCGGGCAAGCGGTCGAGCCGGGAGCGCACCAGCACGGCCAGCGCCGGCGGCACGTCGCCCGGCGTGGCGCGCACCAGTTCCAACAAGAAATAGGGATTGCCCGCGCTTTGCGTCTGCGCCTGCTGCGCCAGGGCCGGGTCGCCGCCCAGCGCCTGCACGAGGCGCGCCGCTTCGGCGGGGGTCAGCCGGTCCAGTGCGGCGGGGCGGGCCACGCCGAGGCGGTTCCAGCCGGCCACCAGACCCAGCAGCGCCGAGGGTTCGTCTTCGGGCCGGTAGGCGACCACCAACAGGAGCGCCTGGTCGCGCAAGCGCTGCACCAGATAATCCAGCCAATCCAGCGTGGCGCGGTCGGCCCAATGCAGGTCGTCGCAAAACAGCGCCAACGGCTGCTCGCCCAGCGCCTGGATGCACTGTACCAATGCCTCAAACAGGCGGTGGCGTTCCTCTTCGGGCGGCAGGGCAGGCGGCGCGGGCAGATCGGGTCGGGCGGCACGCAGGTTGGGCAACAGGCGGGCCACTTCGGCGATCCAGAGCGGTGGCACGGGCGAGTCGGGGCCCAGCAGGCGCCCCAGCGGCCCGTCGGCGGCAAAGAGCGCGGTCAACGGCGCGAGCGGCAGCGTCTGTGTGGCGGCCAAGCAGCGCATTTCCAGCACCGGCAGTTCCGGCGGTAGCCCAGCGGCCCATTCACGCCACAAGCGCGATTTGCCGAGGCCCACCTCGCCGGTGAGCAACACCACCCGCGCCGTGCCCGCCGCCGCACGCGCCCATTCCGCGTCCAGAATGGCCCACTCGGCCGCACGGCCCACAAAGGGCACCGCCGGGCTCTCGCCGGGGGCCGCCGGACGCGGCGTGAGGCGGGCCACGACCCCTAACGGGGCAGCCGGTTGCAGCCGCCCATCGAGAATGGCCGCACGCAACGCCTCGGTTTCGGGCAGCGGCGTGACCCCCAGTTCGCGGTCCAGCGTGGCCCGCAGCGTGTCATAGGTCCGCAACGCAGCAGCGCGGTCGCCCTGGCGCACACGGGCCTCGATCAAGGCGCGGCCCAGTGGTTCGAGCAGCGGGTCTAGCGCCAGCGCCTGCTCGGCCAGGGCCCCCACGCCCGCCCAATCGCCCGCCGCCCGCCGCCGTTCCACCAGCGCCGCCAGCGTCCGCAGGTGGGTCTGTTCCAGCCGTTCGCGTTCGCCGGTCAGCCACAGGTCGAACTCTGGCGCATCGCTGAAACTGAGGCCGTCGAGGAAGCGCCCCCCGTAGGCCGCCGCCGCTGCGGCCAGCGCATCGGGCGCGGGCAACCCGCCGCCCCGGCTGCCCGGCTCCCGCAACGGGTGGTCCAGGTGGCCGGGCCGCCCCTCCACGGTCCACAGGTCCACCCACACATCGTCGCCCAGCGCCAAGCGGTCATCGTCGCCGCGCAAGGCCGCTTCGCCCAGCCCTTTGCGAATCGCCCAGAGCGTATTGCGGAGATTTTTGCGCGCCGCGTCGGTGAAGCTCTCCGGCCACAGCAACGCCTGCACTTCCTCGCGTGACGGCGCTGTGGCGCGGGTCGCCAGATAGGCCAGCAGGGCCACCGCTTTGGCCGACGGCAAGGCGACCGGCGCATCCGCCCGCGCCCAGTGCGGTGGCCCTAAAAACGACAGATGGATCGTGGACATAGCCTGATTATAACGCATTCTGCGCCTCCTTGTGGTAGACCGTGTTCGCGGTGGGTGTGCTGCATCGTTTTGCGCGCCGACCTAACCCCCCAACCCCCTTCCCTACAGAGGAAGGGGGAGTTAGACGAAGGTAGCCTCCCTCTACAGAGGAAGGGGGAGTTAGACGAGCAGAATCCCCCTACAGAGGAAGGGGGTTGGGGGGTTAGGTCGGCGCGCAAAATGATGCAGCGCACCCGTTAGCGGCCCCTGCGTGGGCAGGGGGGGAAGGGTCGGCCCTTATTTTTACCCCTCTATATATATACACATCGGGGCGGGGCTTTTGAGACATCGTCGCAATTGAGCCTTATACAAGGTATGTTGATTTTCAGTGTTGGGGCGAAAAAGGCTGAGTTTTCACTTTTTTCTGAATATTTTGTGAGTTAAAGAGACGGATTTTCAGCCGGACGGAGCTAGGCACCGCGCCCCCAATTTGTGAACGGATGTCAATCCCGACTTATTGACAAAGTGTGAACGGACACATATAATACGTTTAACAAAATTTCTTTCAACTTTCGTGCAACTAATGGTACTACCACTCTGATAACAGGGACAAAGTCGGGCAGGGGCCATCGGGCTGTACTCTGCTTCGCTGCCGCGAGGTTTGTCGCACGTCTCATTGGTATCCGGTCTAGCTCCGTTTATCGTCATTGGTTTTAGCAGGGTTCGCATCCAGAAGGAGTAAGCGATTTAATGATCAACACAGTACCGATTACCGTCGCTCATGGTGACGGCATTGGCCCGGAGATTATGGCGGCTACGCTTCAGATTTTGGCGGCCGCCGGCGCGCGCCTAGCAATCGAAGAGATCACCATCGGTGAACAGGTGTATCAGCGGGGGTTTAGCTCCGGTATCGAACCAGAGTCCTGGGATTCGCTGCGGCGGACCAAAGTGTTTCTAAAAGCGCCGATCACCACGCCGCAGGGGGGGGGCTTTAAGAGCCTCAACGTCACTATCCGCAAGACGCTCGGCCTGTATGCCAATGTGCGCCCCTGCGCGGCTTACTCCCCATTTGTGCAGACCAAGCACCCGGCGATGGACTTGGTGATTGTGCGCGAAAACGAAGAAGACCTCTACGCCGGCATCGAGCACCGCCAGACTGATGAAGTGTACCAGTGCTTGAAGCTGATCAGCCGTCCCGGCTGCGAGCGGATCGTGCGCTATGCCTTTGAATATGCCCGGCGGCAGAACCGGCGTAAAGTGTCCTGCTTCACCAAAGACAATATCATGAAGATGACCGATGGCCTGTTCCACCAGGTGTTCGACGAGTTGAGCGTGGAGTACCCGGACATCGAAAAGGAACACTGGATCGTGGACATCGGCGCGGCCAAGCTGGCCGACACCCCGGAAGCTTTTGACGTGTTAGTAATGCCCAACCTCTACGGCGACATCCTATCTGACGTGGCCGCGCAGATCGCCGGATCGGTGGGCCTGGCCGGGTCGGCCAATATCGGCGAACACGGGGCGATGTTCGAGGCCATTCACGGCTCGGCTCCCCGCCGGGCCGGGCAAGACCTCGCTAACCCGTCGGGCCTGCTGCTGGCCGCGGTGATGATGCTGGTGCATATCGGGCAGCCCGACGTGGCCGAGGGGGTGCATAACGCTTGGTTACGCACCATCGAAGACGGTATCCATACCTACGATATTTATGATCAATCGAGCAGCGTCCGCAAAGTCGGCACTCGGGCCTTCGCGGCGGCAGTGGTGGAACGCCTGGGCCAGACCCCGCAGCGGTTGCGCGCGGTACGCTACAGCGGGGCCGCCGACGCGCCGGCGATCAGCACGCTCGTGTCCGTCGCCGCCCGGCCCGCCGCGCAGAAGCTGATGGTCGGGGTTGATGTGTTTTTGCACTGGCGCGAACGCGATCCGAACCGGCTCGGCCAGTTGCTGCAACCGCTCGGCACGGCGGACCTCACGCTGAAGATGATCACTAACCGGGGGGTCAAGGTCTGGCCGGACGGACTACCTGAAACGTTCTGCACCGACCACTGGCGCTGCCGCTTCCAGGCCGATGACGCGGGCACCGATCACACTCAGGTGATCCAACTGCTGGAGCGGATCGCCACCGGGTTCGATTTTATCAAGACCGAAAACCTCTATACCTTCGACGGCCAGCCGGGCTACTCGTTAGGACAGGGACAGTAACCGTCTAGCCTGACTCGCGGCCCGCCAGGGGAGTGCTCCCAGTGGATCTCCGGCCCCACTTGCCCCTGGTGTTCCCACCCGCGGATCAGCAGCAACCCTTGCCCCAGGTACGGCCAGTCCAGCACCCCGGCTACCTCAGCGGAGGCGATCAGGTGGCGCACCTCAGCGCGCCCGCATCGCCGATGCACAGTCGTCGCCTCGCGCCGGTCGCGCCGCACCGGGACAAACCCATAGCGGCGGGGTCCTTCCGGCGCGAACCAGCTTTGCACGGCAGGAGCTTGGTCACGCAACCACGCGGCAGCGGCGATGCGGGAGCGCTGATTGCACAAGAGGGCGGCGACCTGACGCGGCGCGTGCAGCGGGTCTAGCCGCGCGGCCCAGTCATAGGCGTTGCCCTCGGCCCGCAACGCCGCGCGGAACGACGCGGACCACCACCCCCAATCGGCGCTCCATGCGGCCCATTCCTCGGCATTGGGCAGAAAGCTCGAATGGCCGAAGATCGAGGCGAAGCGATCTGGGTATTTGAGGCCCAGGCGAATCGCGCCATAGCCGCCCATGGAAAGCCCACCTATCGCCTACCGTGCGCTGGGCACCACGGGATATGTCGCCATAACTTGGTCCCATAAATCCTGCACCAACAGATCCTCATACGCCCGCCCCGGCTCCCAGTTGATCCAGTAGCCGTTTTCGCCGTTGGGAAACACCACAATCACTGGCAGCTTCTCCAAGTAGCGGGCGAGGTTCGATTTGTAGAACCAGGCTTGGTGGTCGTCGCCATGGCCGTGCAGTTGCAGTAGCACATGGTAGGGACCAGGGCCGGCTTGCGCGGCATCCGGCAGGATGATGGTATGCGTAGTGCGCCGCCGTAACACGCGGCTCATCATGCGGACGGTGCTAATCACCATGCCTGTGCCTCCTATCGCTACGCCCCTGACCGTGGGGGCTGCCGCTATTATACCGCTAAGGACGCAGGCCGTCCCCGCCTAGGGGGGAAGCTAGTTGTAGGAGGCGGCTCCGCCCGGCGACCGTGGGCTCCCCCAGCGGTTCCCATCAGGCAGATCCGCCTACGATTAGGGATTGTAGGAGGCGGCTCCGCCCGGCGACCGTTGGGCCGTAGCACAAGAGTTCCCCGTTAGGCATCTGTGCCTACGCGCAGAGATGGAACCCCGGCCCAACTTGGGTCGCAGATTGGGACAGCGCCTCCCCATGTAGGGACGGGTGGCGGGACGCGGCGGGGGACACACCTCCACTACAATGGTCCTATCAAACAGCGACGGAGCCACTCCACAGAGCGGCCCCGCCTGATAGACCGAATATAGGATAGCTAACGGGGCGGACCCCCACCAAAGGAGCAATAACATGGCTTGGCAAATTGATCCCGCGCACTCGCAAGTGACCTTCAACGTCAAACACATGATGATCGCCAAAGTGCATGGCGCGTTTGAGGAGTTCAGCGGCACCGTCAATCTCGACGACAAAGACCTGAGCAAGTCGGATGTGGAATGGACCATTCAGGTCGCCAGCCTGACCACGCACAACGAGGGGCGCGATCAGCACCTCAAGTCGCCGGACTTCTTCAACACGGAGCAGTACCCGACCATCACCTTCAAAAGCACGAAGGTGGAAGCCGCCGGCAAGGGCCGCTATAAAGTGAGCGGTGACGTGACGATCAAGGACGTGACCCGCGCCGAGACGTTTGATGTGGAAGCCGAAGGGCCGAGCAAAGACCCGTGGGGCAACAACCGCTGGGGCTTCACCGTCACCGGCACCCTGGACCGCAAGGAGTACGGCCTGATCTGGAATGTGGCCCTGGAAACCGGCGGCGTGATGGTTGGCGACACGATCAAGATCGAACTCGAAGTGCAAGTGATGCAGCCCGCTGCGGCCCCGGATGCGGCGCTGGCCGGCGCGACGGCGTAGCGATTGCGGATTGCGGATTGCGGAATGACGTGGGCCGTGAGCCGTGAGCCGTGGGCTGTACAGCGTGAGGCTCTTTGCGAAGGGGTGTGGGTGACTGCACGGCCGGGACGGAGAGCCTTACGCTGTTGGGCTGCTCATCTTTAGTCCGCAGGGCGATCCTGCATACATGAGGGGGCTTGTGGTTTCAGCAGTCGAATGGGCGTATTTGCGCGTAGTCGCTCCACCTGAGCTATAACCCAGCCTCATTAGCGGGGAGTATCCCCCACAAAGGAGCAACAACATGGCGTGGCAAATGGATTCTGGGCACTCGCAAGTGCGGTTTAGCGTCAAACACATCATGATCGCCCGCGTACACGGCTCCTTCCAGGAGTTCAGCGCCAGCGTGCAGCTTGACGACAGCGACCTGAGCAAGTCGGAGGTGCAGTGGACCATCCAGACGGCCAGCCTGACCACGCACAACGCGCAGCGTGATCACGATCTCAAGTCGCCCCTCTTCTTTGATGTGGAGCAGTACCCGACGATCCGCTTCCAAAGCACAACGGTGGCAGCCGCCGGCAAGGACCGCTACAACGTGAGCGGCGACGTGACGATCAAAGACGTGACCCGCCAGGAGACGTTTGAGGTGGAGGCCGAAGGGCCGGGCCAAGATATGCGGGGCAACCGCCGCTGGGGGTTCACCGTCACCGGCGCCCTGAGCCGCAAAGAGTACGGGCTGTCCTGGAACGCCGCGCTGGAAACCGGCGGCGTGGTGATCGGCGACACGGTCAAGGTCGAACTTGACGTGGAAGTGATGCAGCTCGCAGCGGTCGGCGCGCCGGCGTAGCGAGTGCGCGGAATGACGTAAGACGCGCACCGTGGGCCATGAGCCACACAGCGGGCGGTTCTTTGCAAAGAGGTGGGGTGGCTACACGACCGGGGCCAAGCGCCTTACGTCATTTGGCTGTTAGTATTAGTCGGCAGGACGATCCTGCGTAACGAGGTGGCGTATGTTCACGGATGCAGAAACGGCGTATTTGCGTTCGCAGCCGTTGGCCCGCCTGGGCACGGTGGATTCGACTGGGCAGCCCAATGTGGATGCCGTGACCTTTGAGTTTGACTGGGCACGGTTTGTCATCGGCGGGCACAAACTGGAAGGCTCGCGCAAGTATAAGAGCATTGCGGCGGGCAACGGCAAGGTCTCGCTGATCGTTGATTATCTCCAGTCGCAGGAGCCGTGGCAGCCGCGCGGCATCAAGATCCACGGCGCCGCTGCGGCCGTCGAACGCGATGGGAGCTTCGGCCCCGGCTCCTATATCGTGGTCACGCCGACGCTGTCGTGGAGCTGGGGGCTAGAAGGCGTGTCCTTCCAAGACGGCAAGTTCACGCCCCGGCGCACGGTCTGGCCCGCGCCGTAATGCGGAATGCGGAATGCGGAATGCGGAATACTTAAGTAGCTGTTCAGCCTGTGGTGTGAAGATAGAAACCTGTCATGGGGAACGCAGGGAAGAAGCGGCTGCCGGGCGAATGGGTCGCTCGGCAGCGACTCACTCCGCTCGGTGTATGCCTGCGGGCGGCCGTGTACCTACCCCAACCGATTCTGCACTGCGTTCAGAATGCCGGCATTACAGGCTGAATGGTTACCCCCATCGCATTCCGCCCATCGCATTCCGCATTCCGCATCCGCATTCCGCATTCGTCGTCATTCCGCATTCCGCATTCCGCATTCCGCATTCCGCATTCCGTTTTAGTGTTCGCTGGTACGGTCGATCATGCCGCGCTCCTGGGCTTGGTGTTCGACCCAGCGGAAGAAGCGATAGGAGCCGACCGCGCTGACCAGGGCGCTGACGGCCAGGATCGCCGCCAGTTGCCCGTTGTCGAATTGGGCCAGCAACGGGCTGATCGGGCCGTTCGCGCCTTGCAGGATGCCGCCGACCAGGGCACGGCGCATCCCCTCCAGCCAGTAGGTGATCGGCATGACGAGCGAGATGGTGCGGAGCCAGGCAGGCAGGATGTCGGGCGGGAAATAGGCACCGCTAAACAGCAGCAGCATCCCGGCCACCACTTCGCCCATCGATTCGCCGTGGCGGGCCACGACTAGCGCCACCCCCGCCAGGATCAGCCCCAGCCCGGCCAACATCACCAAGCCCAGCACGAGGTAGAGCGCGAGCCAGCCCCAGGCCACCTGGTTCAGATGCAGCGGCAGGCCCAAGAAGCCGAAGCCCGTCGCCAGCAGGATGACGGTCGTCAGCCCGCCCACGCCGACTTTGGCGCCGGCGCGGCCCAGCAGGTAGGCGAACTTGCGGGCTGGCGAGGTGTAGATGTATTTCAGCATCTTATAGTTTTCGCGGTCGTCAAAGATCACAAAGACCATGCCGGCCAGCGTCTGGACGACCAGCACGAAAAAGGCGTTGCTGATAAACAGATAGCTGAAAAAGTCGCCCTGCACGCCGCCGGCCACCACGTTGTACATGACGACGATCATCAGTGCGGTCGCCATGGGGCGCAGGATGGTGAAGATGAAAAAGACCAGCGGATCGGCCCAGTTGCCCTCCACCTGCCAGCCCAGCCAGGCGGCCACGCGCAACGTCCGCAGGTTTTCGCGCCAGATGAGCGCGCGCCCGGTGGGCGGGTCTATGCTTGCTTGGATCATCGGTTCCCTCCGAGGGGTCAGGGGTCAGGGGTCAGGGGTCAGGAGACGGATTGCCTGAACGCCTATCCCCCATTACCCGATACCTGACCCCCGATACCTGATACCTGATACCTGATACCTGATACCTGATACCTCGTCACTGCCAGCGCAGGCTGAGGCGGGCTTCGACGCGGGCCAGCCACTCCATGCGGCGCAGCATCAGATAGGCGGCAACGACAAAGGCGCTGCCCATAACGGCGAGCAGGCCCAGTTCGAGGCCCGGCGACAGCACGCCGACGATTTGGCCGGGGAAGAGCAGTTGGCGCAGCGCGTCCAGGCCGAAGCTGACCGGCACCAGCGCCGAGACCAGGGTGAGCGCGGCGGGGATGGTGGCGAACAGTTTGCTGAGGGGGAAGTTCAGCCCGGTCAGGAAAAACACCGGCTCGGTGAGCGCCATCGCTACCTGCCACGCCTCGCGGCCCCACATCAGGAAGACCGAACTGAGCAACATCCCCAGGCCATAGAGCGCGTACATGGCGACTAGAAAGACCAGCGTCGCCAGTCCCCACTGGCTGCCGTCGAGTTGCACGCCAAACAGCAGCGTGCCGACAATAGCGATAGTGCCGGCGCGGAGGGTGGTCATAAACATCCCCCCCACGCCCATGCCGAACAGGATCGCCATCAGCGAGGCAGGCGAAAGGATGTAGAGTTCCAGGAAGCCGCTTTGCTTGTCCCAGTAGAGTTGCGAAGCCATCATCCAGAGGACGTTGAGCCAATAGGCGGCCATCGTCGCGCCCAGGATGACGAAGCCGACATAGGCTTCGGGCGCGTGCAAGGCGCGGTAGAGATAGACAAAGGCCGCCGCGTTGATTAGCGGGATGAAAATCTCGAAAAAGATCCAACTGGGTTCGCGCATGGCCCCCCAGATGCGTGGGTAGGCGCGGGCGCGGGCGGCATCGAAAAACAGCCGCCAGCCGGTATGCTTGGCGCTGGGCATCGTTATGCCTCCCCTTCCGCCGGGGTCAGGCTGCGGCCCACCAGCTTGAGAAACACATCTTCCAGCGTCGGTTCCTCTTTTTGCAGGCCCAGGATGCGGCCCTGCACGGCGGTGAGCGCGGTCACGACGGCCCCGATGGCGGCTTCATCGTCCAGGATAAACTTGAGCCGATAGCCTGCGCCGTCGGCAGCCGGTTCGCCGGTGACGCGCTGCACGCCGGGCGCATGGCCCAATGCCGCTAACTGCGCGGGGCCGACTCCGGCGGCGCGGATGGCGAAGACGGGCTGGGTTTGCAGCTGCCGCTTCAGGTTGCTGGGCGTGTCGCAGGCCAGCACCGCGCCGTGGTCAATGATGGCGATGCGGTCGCAGAGTTCGTCGGCTTCGGCCATGTAGTGGGTGGTGAGCAGCACGGTGCGCGTGGGGTCCTGGCGCATCCAGTCGCGGGTGAAGTCGCGCACGATGCGCCCGGCGTGGACATCGAGGCCCAGAGTCGGCTCGTCGAGGAACAGCACTTTGGGGTCGGTGACGAAGCCGCGACAAAAGTTCATGCGCTGGCGCTGGCCGGTGCTGAGGCTGCTGACGCGGGTGTTGGCTTTGTCGTCGAGTTCCACGATTTTGAGCAGCTCGTCAATGCGGGCGTAGGCTTCTTTGGTGGGCACGCCGTAAAACTGGCTGAACATCCACAGGTTTTCGCGCACGGTGAGGATGCCGAAGCCGCTGGTCTCGCCGCCACTGACCATGTTGATGCGGCGGCGCACTTCGTCGGCCTCTTTCACCACATCCAGGCCGTCCACATAGCACAGCCCGCCGCTGGGCGCGAGCAGGGTGGTGAGGATCTTGATCAGCGTGGTCTTGCCCGCGCCGTTCGGCCCCAGCAGGCCAAATAGTTCGCCCTGCTCCACCCGCAGCGTGACCCCGCCCAGCGCGGTGAGGGGCTGGGCCTTTGCGCCTTTGGTCGCCTTTTCGCCGCGCACCTTGTAGATGCGGCTGACGTTTTCGGTGCGAATCGCGGCGATTGCGGATTGCGGATTGCGGATTGCGGAATGGAGACGGGAGACGGGAGACGGTGTAGCCGCGCTGCTTGCTGCGCCGGGTAGGGGGGTCGCCACGCGGTCGGGGGCGTGGGGGGCATAGGTGTCTTGGGTATCGAGCATCATAGAGAAACCTCGCTGTCGCAATGGGGTTGGGCGGACTCCGCCCCGATGGGCCGTGCTTTCGCAGTGTACCTGATCGGGCGGCGCGGCGCGTCCGCCGTGCGACGGATTGCGCGCTACGCCATCGGATGGAGGGGCCGCATTGCACCGCGCAGCCGCGCAGGGCGCGCAGGGGGACGGATTGCACCGCGAAGACGCGAAGAACGCGAAGGGGTTTTGCGGGGGCCGGGTATTTCAGCAGGGCAGCGCGGGGGTGCGGCCTACGGCTACTTGGTGTGCCAATAGATGCGCTACGGCCCCGCCAACGCCGCCCGCAGCTCCGCTACTATCGCCGCGTGTTCCGTCGCGTCGGGGTGGCCGATCTCCTGCTCATAGTCTACCCGCACTTGCATTAGCGAGGCGGCTTGGGCTAGATCGCCTTGTTGCGCCCGCAGCAGGCCCAGGTTCCAACTACTAAGCGCTTCGCCCTGCCGGTCGCCGATGGTGCGGGCGATGGCGAGGTGCTGCTCATAGTAGGACACCGCCCGATCCAGTTCCCCCAAGTTCTTGTAGGTGATCCCCAGGTTGCCCAGCGCGGTGCCCTCGCCCCGCCGGTCCCCGATCTCGCGCGCGATCCCCAACTGCTGCTCGTAGAGGCCGATGGCCCGCCGCACCTCCCCCAAGTTCTTGTAGGCGATCCCCAGGTTGCCCAGCGCGCTGCCCTCGCCCTGCCGGTCCCC
>Ga0123336_10003816_pt1 | contig 12440 bp, 9 predicted proteins | sample SSSSmetaG_FD_96466 | JGI IMG/M metagenome (GOLD analysis project Ga0123336, IMG submission 96466) | Glacier valley bacterial and archeal communities from Borup Fiord, Nunavut, Canada, to study Microbial Dark Matter (Phase II) - ​SSSS metaG | ecosystem: Environmental > Aquatic > Freshwater > Ice... | reverse complement strand
TTAGCAAAAGTTTCTAGCGCATCTACGAGAGAGGTTGCTCGATCTGTATTCCGTCGTTTTGTGGTCTTGCCGTTCAAATGTGTCAATTCGCGCATAGTTGAAAGTGCATAACAGGCTCTAGCGGCAAGATAAGAGGAGATACCATGAAAAAAGCATCCTTTATGGCCCGATCCATCGGTGTGCTGGCGCTGGGGGGGTTATTGCTCGCCGGGCCGGCAGTCGGTCAAGCACAAGCCGGCAGCCGCACCTTCCCGCAGACCGGCCACAGCGTCAGCGACCAATTCCTAACCTATTGGGACGGCCACGGCGGCTTGGCCCAGCAGGGCTACCCGATTTCGCAAGAGATGGCGGAAAAGAGCGATCTCAACGGCCAGAGCTACACGGTGCAATATTTTGAGCGCGCCGTGTTCGAGAAGCACCCGGAGAATAAGCCACCGTTCGACACGCTGCTGTCGCAACTGGGCACGTTCCGCTATGGACAAAAGTATCCCACCGGCGCGCCCAATCAGCACGTCAGCACGGTGAATGCGCGCCGCTTCGCAGAGACCGGCCACACGGTCGGCGGCGTGTTCCGCACCTATTGGGAAGGCCATGGCGGACTGGCCCAACAGGGCTTCCCGATCTCCGATGAGTTTACCGAGAAGAGCGATCTCAACGGGCAGAACTACACCGTGCAGTATTTCGAGCGCGCCGTGTTTGAGATGCACCCCGAAAACAAGCCGCCGTTCGACGTGCTGCTGTCGCAATTGGGCACCTTCCGCTACAAGGCGCAGTACGGCGGCGGCAACCCAACCCCGGCGGCCAGTCCCGTGCCGGCGGCCAGCCCGACCCCGGCCACCGGCGGCGCGGTGCAGGTGCGCGAGTTTGACTTCGACTTCGCCCCCACCAGCCTGACGATTGCGACGGGCTCCACCGTCACCTGGACCAACGAGGGACCCACGATCCATACGGTGGGGCAAAAGAACGGCGACTGGTCGTCCGATGTATTGAAAGCAGGCGACAAGTTTAGCCGTCAGTTCCAGACTCCCGGCACCTTCACGATCTACTGCACGATCCACCCGCTGATGCAGATGACGTTCACGGTGCGCTAACAGCGCCGGCCTTGCCGCACCCTGATTAAATTGCTCCCAACGCCCCGCTACTTTTGGCGGGGCGTTGGCGTTATGCAGAGTGGACGGAGCGGCCCAGTCCGTAGGGGCGCAACGGCTGCCGGGATTTGAGGCACTTGACACAATTGAAAGCGCCATGTTACAACCGCAGGTATGGATACGATCCGATCACCGCAGCCGACCGCCCATGGATGATGCTGCCCTCGTCGCCGGCTTACAGCGCGGCGACTCACACGCTGTCGAATATGTGGTGCAACAGCACGCGCCGGCGCTGTACCGCTATGCCTACTATCAACTGCAAGATGCGCCCAGCGCCGAAGATGTGGTGTCGGAGGTGATGGTGCGGATGGTGCAGAGCATTGATCGCTATGTGCCGGCCGCCACGCCGTTTCAAGCGTGGCTCTTTCGTATCGCCCGCAATCTGGTGGCCGACCAGTACCGCACGCGCAAGCGCCGACCGCAGACTTCGTTTGAGGGCTGGCTGGCCGACGATCCCAGCCAGGAGCCGGGCGGGCTGGATCGGGCGATTGACAGCCTGGGCGACCGTGCGGCGCTCCAGGTCGCGTTGGCCGAATTGACCGAGGAGCAGCGCCAGGTGGTCTTGCTGCACGTTGTCGAAGGCTGGGAAATGCCCCAGGTGGCAAAGTTGCTGGACCGCAGCCTGCCGTCCGTGAAAAGTTTGTACTACCGAGGAGTGCAAGCGCTGCGACGCACACTCACCGCCAACGTTAGCGGAGACGACACACGCTCTGCGTAGAGGAAAATCGGGTCATGTTTGAGCGCAACAGCCAAATCGAAGAAGCCTTCAGCCGGGCGTCGGAACAACTGCGCGCCGGTGAGCCGTTAGATACGGTGTTGGCCCACTATCCCGACCAAGCGGCGGAATTGGCCGAGTTGCTACAGACCGTGCAGACGGTGCGCGCCACGGCACCGGCACCGGTCTTGTCGGCGGCAGCGCTGGCCCGTATCCAGGCGCGCACCCAACAGGCGACGCTGACCCGGCGCCGGGGCGTAGCCGTCCAACCAACCCGATCTACGGACCAGGAGACGCGCGTGTTGCGCCGCCCTTGGTATGACGTGCTGTTCGGCGCGCCGCTACGCGCCAATGTGGCGGCCATAGCGCTCGTGTTGCTGGCGCTGACCGGCGTGTTGAGCGTGGTTCTGCGGCCCCCGACCACGCCCACTCCTCAGACTTACCGGGGGGTGATCAGCGCATTAGGAGCCGATACCACGTATGTGGCACGCCCAGACGGTAGCCTGCGCGCCACCGCCGACAGCCATTGGCAGGTCGGCGACGACGGCATCCTGATTACGCCCGCTACCGTGATTTACGGGCAGCCGATCATCGGGGCCATCGCCGTCTGCACGGGCACATTAGATCCGCTGACCCACAACATCAAAGCCATAGAAGTCACCATTGAAACGGCCACCCATAAGCCTACGCCGCTGTCGGCCAGCGCCACCCCCGCCGCGACCAACGAAGCGACCGCCGCGCCCGCCGAGACAACCCAACCGACCGCCGCGCCCGCCGAGACGACCCAACCGACCGCCGGCGCTTGGCCGACAGCAGCGGCCCTACCCAGCGCGACCGGCGGAGAGCCGTCACCCGTGTCGCCGGCGACCATGCCGCCCACTGCCCTGCCGGGCCTGCCCACCGTCACACCGCGCCCACCCCTGCCGGTTGCGCCGCCCACCGTCACGCCCACGGGTCCAGGCGGGAGTAACAACCCGCCGGCCACCACGCAGGCCACTTGGCCCACCAAGACTCCCACTGCCGCGAGGGGTCCAGCTACCAGTCTGCCGGCTACCGCCACGCGCGTGCCGACTACCACCCCGCCGCCCAGCGGGTCCACAGCTACCGCGTCACCGATCTCCATGCCCGCTACGGCAACGTCAGTCAAGGCTACAGACACGGCGGTGCCGTTGACCGCCACACCGATGCCACCCAGCGCGACCGCGCGCCCCACCTGGGCTACCTACACGCCGCTGCCGAGCCACACGGCCCCGGCGCTGCCGCCCAGTGCCACACGGGAGCCGCCGCAAACCGCCACCGCCGGCCTCACGACCGCCCCACCCAGCGCCACTATGCGACCGACGGCCACAACAGAGCCAACCAACACTCCGTTAGCGCCGACCGAGACCCCCCAGCCTAGCGATACGCCGGTACCGCCGAGCGCCACACTGGCGCCGCCCACCCGCACCGCGCAACCGAGCGCCACGCCACGCCCTAGCACTACTGTGGAGCCGAGCGCCACGCCGCGCCCTAGCAACACCGTGGAGCCGAGCGAAACCGCGCACCCTAGCAACACTCCGCAGCCGAGCGAAACCGCGCACCCTAGCAACACGCCGCAGCCGAGCGAAACCGCGCACCCTAGCGAAACCGCGCACCCCAGTAACACGCCGCAGCCGAGCCAAACGCCACACGGCGGCGGGGGCGGGGGCACGCCGGAGCCAAGCCGCACGCGCGAGCCTACGCCGACCCCCCACTACTAGAGTAAGTGTGCAGTCCAGCCCCCGTCAGCCGGTGAAGGCAGGCGGCAAAGCGATAGACGCGGCTTGCGCCGCCGCCCCTGACGGAACAGTTACCTACAAGACTATGCTTGACAAGCGGTGAGGGGCATGGTACAAACACGATACAAGATTGCACAGAGGAGCAGCGACGTACCGTGTTGGAACCAGAAGACCAAGCAGCCGACCCCGTAGACATAGAACCCGCCGACCCACAAGCCGCCCTGTTTGCCGAGGCCGCAGCAGCGGTGCAGGCCGGCCGACCGGTGGCGACGGTGCTGGCGCAGTATCCCCAGTACCACGCCGAACTGGAACTGCTGCTTGGTACGGTTGCGGCGGTCGATCTGGCACGGCAGCGGGCCGGCGGCACGGGGCACAGCGCTGGTTGGTCGCCCGCCGGCAGCAGCGCGCCGCCGGCACGGGATGGCGGGGCAGCGGGCGTGGTCGTCGCGCCACTGCGCCCCCCGGCGCGCCAAGCGACACCCCGCAGCGGCTGGTGTGGCGCGCCGTTGCGCTGGGCGGCGGGTCTGGTTGTGCTGGGGGGGCTGGGCTGGGTCGCCCAGCCGTTGCTCCTACCCGCCGCGCCGGCCTCACACCTGTTGAGCTACAACGACCCCATTGAGGCCATCGCCGGCAACCATTGGCGCATCGGCGGCAACGACGTGCTGATCGACGCGCAAACCCAGATCAGCGGCACCCCGGCGGTCGGCGCGCTGGCGCGTGGGGTGGGCGAGGAGATCACCGGCGGCAGCCGCGCCCGCCTGATCCGGGTGGCCGCGCCACCCACGCTGACCGTGCCGGTCGCCCAGGCCAGCGCCACCCTGCATCCGGTGCGCGCGGTCAGCCTGTCCCCAACCGCAGCGCCGACCCGCGCCACGCCCGCACCCCCCACCACCATGCCGCCGTCGGCTACCGCAGTGGAGCCGACCGCTACGATCAGCGAGCCGACCGCCACGACTGTCGAGCCGACCGCTACGGACAGCGCAGCGGTGGTCCCCACCCGGCAGCCTGCGACCGCCGTCACCGTACACCGACCGACAGGCACCGCCACCTCACGGGGAGCGAGCGTCAGCGGGAAGCCGCTGCCCACCCGTTCGCCCACATCACGCCCGCAGCGCAGCCCAGCACCCACCGTTGCGCCGCCTACCCGTCCGCCGGCAGCGCAACCCTCGGCCACCTTCAGCCCTGATCCGGTGGGCGGCCGGGTCACTGAACCGCCCGCCCTGTCCACCGCAACCCCCCAGCCGGAACCGCCGCTGCCGGCCACGATCACCGCCGCGCCAGAGCCGACCGAGGCTTTTGCTAGCCCCACGCCCTAATGGCGCTGCTCAGGCCGGTGTGTCAGGGTCCAGGCGCATTGACCCCGCCGACCGCCCCCACCGGGGGTGTCAACACCAGCCCAGTGCGCGGCGGCAAGGCCAGATCGAGGACCGCGCCGTGGACCTCCGCCGTGCCCTCGCCCAGCAACACGCGCCACGATCCCTGACCGGCCGGCGACTCGGCCAGCGGCAGGTGGATGTTGCGCTTGGCCCGCGCCGTGTTCAGCGCCACCACTACATAATCGTCATCCAGGCGGCGGGCGAAGGCGTATACGCCGTCACTGGCATACAGGCTGGTGTAGCTGCCGGTCCGCAAGGCCGGGTGGGCGTGGCGCAGCGCAATAGCCTGCTTGAAATAGGCGCGCAGGTCGCTGTTCCAAGCGCTTTCGTCCCACGGAAAGGTGCGCCGGCAGTCGGGATCGCGGCGGCCTTCCATGCCGATCTCATCCCCGTAGTAGATCGAAGGCGCGCCGGGATAGCACATCTGGAACAGCGTCGCCAGCCGCAGCGCGCTCACGTCGCCATGCGCCATACTCAGGAAGCGTGCCGTGTCGTGGCTGTCGAGCAGGTTCAACTGCACCTCGGTGACTTCGCGCGGATAGAGATCGAGCAAATACTGGATGGCTTGGGCGAAGCCGTTACCGTCCAGCGGCTGGCCGGGATTCCAGCCCTGGTCGCGCACCAGCGGCTTGTCGAGATGCGCGCCGATGGTATAGGCGATGACCCGCTCGGCAAACAGGTAGTTCATCACCGCATCGAACTGGTCGCCCTGCAACCAGTGGCGGCTATCCTCCCAGACCTCGCCGACGATATAGGCTGCGGGGTTGATCGCCTTGACCCGGCGACGAAACTCCTGCCAGAACGAGTCGTCGGCCACTTCGCCCGGCACATCGAGCCGCCAGCCGTCAATGCCCGCGCGCAGCCAATATTCGGCCACCCCCAGCAAAAACTCGCGCACCGCCGGGGTGTCGGTGTTGAACTTGGGCAGCGCATGATAGCCCCACCACGCCTCGTAGCCGGGCGGCCGGTTCAGGTCGTAGGCGTTAGGCGGCATCGCCTTGAAGTGGAACCAGTCGAGATACGGCGAAGCGAGACCGTTTTCCAGCGTGTGATTAAACTGGTAGAAGCCGCGACTGGCGTGATTAAACACACCGTCTAGCACGATGCGGATGCCGCGCGCGTGCGCCGCATCCAGCAGCAGCTTAAAGGCCGCATTGCCACCCAGGATCGGGTCCACCGTGTAGTAGTCGAAGGTGTGATAGCGGTGATTGGCGGTTGACGTGAAAATGGGCGTGAAGTAGATGGCGCTGATGCCCAAATCCACCAAGTAGTCGAGCTTTTCGACCACCCCCAGCAGGTCGCCGCCTTTGTAGCCATAGACGGTGGGTGGGCTGTCCCACGGTTCGAGGTTGCTCGGTTTCGGCACCGCCGCCGATTGGGCAAAGCGGTCGGGGAAAATCTGGTAAAAGACGGCGTGACGCACCCACTCCGGGGTCTGGATATTCAAGGGATACTCCTCCACTGGCATAATCAGTCCCGCCCTGAGGCAGCGCAGGCACCCGGCTCCTGCGCCTGCCAATATACACCCAGGTATCAGGGGTCAGGGGTCCGTTCGGCGCAGGCACCCGGCTCCCGCGCCTGCCATTATACACCCCCGGCGGTGGCTTGTCATGTCTGTTGCAGCGCGGGAACTATGCAGTCTGGGGGGCAGCGGCCTAGGGGGCTGTAGCAGCGCTGCTTGCTGCGCCGTGTAATGCACAATAATATCTCGTACACTTGAAGTGTGCAAGGTGTCAGGTGTCAGGTGTCAGGTGTCAGGTGTCAGGTGTCAGGTGTCAGGTGTCAGGTGTCAGGTGTCAGGTGTCAGGAGAGTTGCTAACTCAAGTAGCAAATAGTGGGAGAGGGCAAGCGGATTGTAGGAGGGTGGCTCCGCCCCGCGACCGTGGCTGACCTACGGTAGGGAGCCGTAGATCGAGGGGTCCGTGCGCTGCACTTAGGAGAACTTGAGCTGAGACGGGCGGGGGTCGCACCACCCGTCTCACCTGCCTTACGGGGTTTGTACCTGTCAGCGACATAGAGGCGCAGCTGAGATTCATCGCGGTCACATACCCGAAGCGTTTCCCGCCCCCACGGTTCGCCGCTGGAGACACCTCTCCAGCCCTGTAGCGTCGTAAGGTGGTCTCGCGGCAGAGACCGCCTTACAGTCAGCTACGGTCGCGGGGCGGAGCCACCCTCCTACAATCCGCTTGCCCCCCCAACCATTGCTACCATTTGTCACAATATCCTTTGCGCCCTTTGCGTCTGCGCGGTGAGCCAACTGTACAGGTTCAAGGCAAAAGTGTCCACGAATTAAGTGTGCTTTACACGCCGCAGGGATTCCCGGAGTACGCCGGTGAGCGGTAGCTCCACCCCACCGAGTCCGGCGCAGCAAGCAGCGCTGCTAAAGCCCCCTAGGCCCCGGTTACGGCACGGTCCGATAAGGGACTGAACACGTACCGCAACGCGCACAACCCCGAACAAAGGCTTGACTCTGCTACGGTCATGTGGTACAATTTGCTTTCAGAAGGTACTGAAAGCTGGTGCGGACGGTGACGAAGGTCGGCACCCACAGAAGGGCGGTGCGACATGATAGCGAACCTGGATGAAGTGCAGGACCGCTTTGTGAACGAATGGGGCGATTTGGTGAGTGTGTGGGGGCTGAACAAGACGATGGGGCAGATCCATGCGCTGCTCTACGTGACCGGACAGCCCCTGACCGCCGACGAGATCATGGAGCGGCTGAACATCAGCCGGGGCAATGTGAGCATGAACCTGCGTTCGCTCATGAGCTGGGGCGTAATCCATCGCCAATACCGTAAAGGCGACCGCAAACAGTATTTCATGGCCGAGGAAGACCCCTGGCGCTGGTTCAAGAACGTGGTGCGCGAACGGCGCAAGCGCGAAATCGAGCCGATCATTGAGGCGTTTTCCGACACCCTGGCCTTGTTGCCGCCGCCCCGCCCCGGTGCCGACGGAGCCGCTACCGCCCCGCCGCCCGATGCGAACGGGAACGACCCCGATGTGTTGCGCGCTCGGTTGGAGCAAATGCGCGGCTTTGTTGAGGTCTTCAACCGTGGCATTGATATGTTTTTGCGCTTTAGCCGCGAGGACTTTAACGAGCTGATGGAATTGCTAGCCGCCACGCAAGAGCCGGGCAGCGAGTTGGCCCGGCGCGCCCTCGCGCAAAAATAGGCCGTGCCGGCCCACATTCATCAGCGAAAAGTAGAGCCGCTATCCAGCCAATGGGATAGCGGCTGTGCCTAGCAGGCGGGTCTGCCTAGTGTAGCACGAAGGCCAACACGATCAGCACGGCGAAACTCGCGGCGGCCAGCAGCAGCAAGCGGCGGATGTCGGAGCGGATGAAGGCCATCTCATCGGTCAGGTTCATCTCTTGCATCTGGGCGGCGATGCGGCCCCGCGCGGTGCGAACCGCCGACATGGGCGCGGCGGTCGTCGCAGGGCGGCGGTTCAGCTTGGTGGTCGTGGGCGGGCGCGGCATGGGCGGGCGCGGCGCAGTCGTGCGCGGCAGCGTCGCTACCGGCACAGCGGCGACCCCTTCACCGGCGGGGCTGAAGCGGATCGTGGTCGCATCCGACACCTGCGTGCTATCTAGCGCCGTCGTGTCTGTCTCCAGCTCATCGAGTTCGGTAGTCGCAGTGCCGGCCGTCTGGCCCTGCGCCATGCGCTTGCGGTACTGCTGTTCCTTGTATTTTGCGCTCTGCCGAACCGGTTTGTTAGGCATCCCTGTCTCCTTTAGCAAGCAGACGGTGGCAGGCGGGCTTAGACGCGCCGCTCGCCATTATTCGTCTCGTAAGTGGTATCAATCACGGTTTTGCTGCCCGCTTTACGGGGCAACGGGGCGCGGCTCTTCGGCAGCAGCAGGTCCATGCCCAACGCGGCGCGGTGTTCATTCACCACCGCACGCGGGGCCATGTTGATCAGTAACGTCATGCCCAGCAAGACCACGCCGAGATCGTCCAACTGGCCGAGCAACGGGATAAAGTCGGGAATCAGATCCAACGGCATAATGAAGTAGACAGCCACGCCGAGCGGAATAGCGACTTTGAGCGGAGTCGGCACGCGGTCGTCTTGTAACAGCCGCCAGACCAGTTGCCCATTGTCCATCACGCCTTGCAAACCACCGCGCCCGCTGCTCATGCCCGGCAAATTGTTCGTGTTCATCGCTGCATCATCCTCTCACCCGGCGTGGCTCCTCGGCAATGCCGGCCCGCCGTTTCTCCCGCCCATAGGACGAGCCACTATAAGTACCCCATTATACCCGCCACGCCCGCAATTTGCAACCACCAGCTGCCTAGGGGCTTAGGGGTCAGGGGTCAGGAAGTAAAAAGTAGAAAATGAAAAGTACGAAACATTAGCCGCTATGTTCCACCTCTCAGGTGTCACTTTCTACTTTCTACTCCGCCTTACTCCATCTCGCCCCAACTGCGACCATGCTTGGTCTCGACGCGCAGGGGAACGTTGAGCGGGAAGGCGTTTTCCATCGTGTGACGCACCAGCGTGTCCACGGCGGGCAGTTCGGCTTCGGGCAGCTCAAACAAGAGTTCATCATGCACTTGCAGCAGCATCCGGCAGGCCAATCCCTGCGCCCGCAATTGCCGGTGCAGGCGGATCATGGCGATTTTGATGATGTCGGCAGCGGTGCCTTGCACCGGCGCGTTGATGGCGGCGCGTTCGGCGGCTTGGCGCACGCCACCGTTGCTGCTGGTGAGTTCGGGCATATAGCGGCGGCGGCCCAGCAGGGTCATCACATAGCCGGTCTGCTTCGCCTCGGCCAGCGTCTCGTCAAGGAAGCGGCGGATTTTGGGATAGCGCGCCCAGTAGCGTTCGAGGAAGCCTTGCGCCTCCTGGTGGCTAAGATTGGTGTCGCGGGTCAGGCCGTAGGTGCCCATGCCATACAGCACGCCGAAGTTGATGCGCTTCGCCAGATAGCGCATATCGGGCTTGACTTCGGCCAACGGCACATCAAACAGTTCGGCGGCGGTGGCGACATGGACATCGCCGCCGGTGCGGAAGGTCTCCACCAACGTGTCTTCGCCCGTCATGTGGGCCAGGATGCGGAGTTCGATCTGCGAATAGTCGGCGGCGTAGAGGACCGCGGGGCGCGGCACCACCGGCTTGGCCGAGAGGTTGTCTGCCACGAACGCACGGCGGATGACGCGGCCTGCTTCGGTGCGGACCGGGATGTTTTGCAGATTGGGGTTGGACGAGGACAGCCGGCCGGTGCTGGCGACGGTCTGGTTGAACGAGCTATGCACACGCCCAGTGTCGGGGTTGACCAGCAGCGGGAAGGCATCCAAATAGGTGGATTTCAGCTTGTTCATGGAGCGCCATTCGCCCACCAGATCAATAATCGGGTGCAAGTGGCGAATGTTGTCCAGCACTTCTTGGCTGGTCGAATAGCCGGTCTTGGTGCGCGATTTGCCGGCCAAGCCTAGTTCCTCGAACAGCACTTGGCCCAACTGCTGCGACGAGTTGATATTGAACGGATGATTGGCGTGGGCAAAAATCTGCGCTTCCACTTCGTGCATCTTGGCGAACAGTTCGCCCGATAGGTTTTGCAGCAGCGGCACGTCCACATAGATGCCGGCCAGCTCCATCGCGGCCAGCACCGGCACCAGCGGCATTTCCAGGTCGGTAAACAGGCTCCACAGGTCGGGCATGGCCTCCAGTTCGGGCACCATCGCCCGTTCCAGGCGCAAGGTCATATCGGCATCGGCGGCGGCATACGCGCCGGCTTTGATCGCCGGCACTTGGTCGAAGGTGATCTGGCCGCGCCCGCTGCCGATCAAGGCGGTGATAGGGGTCATCTCCACGCCCAGCCGCAGCGAGGCTAGGTCTTTCAGCCCTTTCGAGCGTTCGCCCAGCAGGTAGGCCACGATCATGGTATCCACGCCCAGGCTATCGGGGTTGACCGGAATCCCGGCGCGCTCCATCACTATCAGATCATATTTGGCGTTATGCGCGTCTTTGCGCGGCGACTCGGCGGCGAAAATCGGCCCCAGCACGGCTTTGACCGCCGTTAGGGACACCTGCTCCGGCGCGGGCTGATCGGGCAGCGGCAAGTGGGCGATGGGGATGTAATAGGCTTCACCGGGCGCGGGAGCCACCGAAATGCCGACCAGATCGGCCAACATCTCCTCTTTGCTGGTGCTTTCCACATCCCAGGCAAAGTGATCCACGCCACGCAGCCGCACGGCTAAGGCCGCTAATTGCGCCTCGGTGGTCACCAGGGTGTAGCCGGCGGGCATCACGCCCGCGTCCGCCGCCGTTTCCACCGCGTCCAGCGTGGCCTGCGCCGCTTCGTCGGGCATCAGGCTCAGTTGGCGCGGGGCGGAGCCCCCTCCCACAGCCGCCCTCTCGTACTGTGGGAGGGGGCTCCGCCCCGCGACCGTGCCGGGAATCTTGGGGATCAGGCGCAGGAACTCTAATTCGCGGAACAGGGCGATCAGCCGGTCACGGTCAATATCCGCCGCGCGGCACACTTCGGGGTCCAACGTTAGCGGCACGTCGCGCACGATGGTCGCCAATATTTTGCTCTGGCGGGCTTGGTCAGCGCCGGCGCGCAATGCCTCAGCGGCTTTGGCCGGCTTCAGCGTGTCCAAGTGGTCGAGGATGCTTTCCAGCGAGCCGTATTGTTGCAGCAGGGTCGTCGCCGTCTTCTCGCCGATGCCCTTCACGCCGGGGATGTTGTCCGACTTGTCGCCGGTCAGCGCTTTGTAGTCGGGGATCAGCAACGGGCCGAAGCCATAGCGCGCTTCCACCGCCGCCAGATCGTACAGTTGCGTCTCGTTGAAGCGGTTGCGCCCGGTGGGAGTCAGGACGTGCGTGGCCGCCGTCACCAGTTGCAGCTCATCCAGATCGCCGGTGACGACCAGGGTGCGGATACCCTGCGCCTCGGCCTGCACGGCCAGTGTGCCGATCACGTCGTCGGCCTCAAAGCCGGGCTGCTCAAAGATCGGCGTATGCAGGGCATCCAGGATCTCGCGCACGCGCCCGATCTGTTGCCGCAGGTCGGCGGGCATCGAGGCGCGGGTCGCCTTATAGTCGGGCGACATTTCATGGCGGAAGGTGCGCCCCCGGTCGAACGCCACGGCCAAATACTCCGGCTGCTCGCGCTTGAGCGTGTCCAGCAACATCGTGGCGAAGCCCAGCACAGCGTTGGTCGGCTCACCGGCTTTGGTCATCATGCTGGCCGGCAGCGCGTGATAGGCGCGATAGATCAGGGCGTAGCCGTCCACTAGCATCAGAGTGGGGCGCTCGTCCGGCGCAGGGGTGGGGTCAGTGGTCATGCTCTATTATAACCCTTTCGCCCGATTCGATCCACGAAACCGGGTTGATCCACAGGGCAATTGCATCTAAATTGGGGCGGGCGTGCCGCCTGCGTAGACACGAAAGGAACCCGTTGGCAGGTCTAGTCAGGAATCCAATACCCCACTTTTTGGTT
>Ga0123336_10003815_pt1 | contig 12443 bp, 7 predicted proteins | sample SSSSmetaG_FD_96466 | JGI IMG/M metagenome (GOLD analysis project Ga0123336, IMG submission 96466) | Glacier valley bacterial and archeal communities from Borup Fiord, Nunavut, Canada, to study Microbial Dark Matter (Phase II) - ​SSSS metaG | ecosystem: Environmental > Aquatic > Freshwater > Ice... | reverse complement strand
TTTCAAGACCCGGCACGGCGTGTATCGGGCACCGCAGCCACCGCGACCACCGCCACCACCGCCACGCAGGACGAGATGGACCTCGGCGATGTGCCTGTGCCGATGCCGCCGAAGAAGGGCAGCAAGGCCGCAGCCGTTGCAGCGCGCCGGCCTTGGCCGAACACCTTGCCGGAGCAGATGCGGGCCGTTGCCGGTGTGCTGGTTGCGGCGGGCCGGCCGGTGGCGCTGGCGGCGATGGAAGCCGAGTTCACCGGGCGCGGGCCCTGGAAGCGGCGGCTGCCCCGGATCCTCGACGCGCTCGCAGCACTCGGCCGCGCGCGGCCCGTGGCAGGCGGGTGGACGCTCGGCTGAGCCCGCGCCGTCAAGCAGCGCGCAAGCTGTCGTCGCGCGGCACCGGCTCGGGCCCTGGCGACCGCAGCAATGTCACGCTGCCGCAGCGCCACGCCACGTCGAAGTCGGCCTCGATCTGGCGCAGCTCCTCGCGCGATGCGGCCGTGGTCGACTCAATGCCGACCGCGCGGTTGCGGCCCTGGTTCTTCGCGGTGTAGAGCGCCATGTCGGCGAGGTTGATCGCCTGCTCCCACGGCACGTCGGTGCCGTGCGGCGGCAACGGGAAGCGCGCGTAGCCGATCGACGCGGTGACCTGCAATGCCGCCGTGCCGATGTCGATCGAGCGGGCGCCGAGTGCGGCCAGCACCCGCGCTGCCATTTGCTCGGCCTGCCCGGGCGCGGCGCGCGGCGCGAGGATCAGGAACTCCTCGCCGCCCCAGCGCACGACGAGGTCGTCGCTGCGCACCGCCTCGTTCAGGCGCTTCGCGACCTCGACCAGCACCTGGTCGCCGGCCGCATGGCCGTGGGTGTCGTTGACGTGCTTGAAGTGGTCGATGTCGACCAGCAGCAGCGCGCCTTCGAAGCCCTTGTCGGCACCCAGCGACGCCATCACCGACTGGAAGTGGCGGCGGTTCGCCAGGTTGGTCAGCGGGTCGCGCTCGCTCTGCGCGCGCAACTGCACGTGGTTCGCCGCGAGCCGGCGGTTGGTCTCGCGTACGCGCCGGTAGAACATCGCCACGAGGGCGACGGCCAGGCCCATCACCGCGGCCAGCAGCCACCAGATGCGCTGCGTCAGGTCGCGGTTCGCGAGGGCTTCGGTCTTCAGCGCGTTGTCGCGGGCCAGCAGTTCGATGTCGCGCTGCCGCGCCCTGGCGTCGTTGCGCGCCTGCAGGTCTTTCAGTGCGACGCTGCGGTTCAGGCGCATCAGCTCGGCCGTCAGCGCGCGCTCGCGGTGGTAGGCATCGAGCGCGCCGCGCGCGTCGCCGGCCTTCGCCAGCGCTTCGCCGAACTCGCGCAGCGTCTGCGCCTGCCGAGCGGTTTCGCCGGTCTGCTGCCAGAGCTCGACCGCACGTGCCAGGTCGAGCTTGCCCTCGGCCAGGCGGCCCAGGCCGATCTTGGCGACGCCGATGTTGACGATCAGGACGCGCTCGACGCGCACATCGTTGTGCAGGCGCACGATGCGCAGCGCGCGCTCCGCCGCGCTCAGCGCCTCTGCCGGGCGGCCCATGCGCACGTGGGTGTCGCTGAGGTTGGTCAGTATCTGCGCCTCCAGGCGCGGTGCTTGCGCGAGCCGGGCCAGCGCCAGCGCCTCTTCGAGCGCCTGCAGGCTGCCCGCCAGGTTGCCCTGTTTCGCGGCCAGCTGGGACTGCAGGCTGCTCAGGCGCGACTGGTCCTTCAGGTCGCTGGCCGGCCCCACGAGGCGCCGCGCCTGCGCCATCAGCCGCACTGCGGCTTCGTGCTCGCCCCGGTCGTGGGCGTAGAGCGCGAGCGCGGCCTGGTTGATGGCCTGGCGCGGCACGTCAGCGGCAGACTCGGCCAAATCGAGTGCCGAGCGCGCATGTGCCTCGGCGGTCACCACCACGCCGGTACCCTTGGCGCGCCGTTCGAGCAGCTCCAGTGCGCTCCAGACTGAGCGGTAGTCGCAGGCCGGCGGCAGAGCGCTCTTCGAGCCCGGCACCACGCAGCCGGCCTGGAACACCGGCAACGCCGACTGCGCCAGCGCCGCCGACATGTCGAGCTGGCCGGCGGTCTCGGCCACCCGGGCGCGCACCAGGTTCGAGCCGGCCTGCATGCGGCCCGACGGGTCTTCCGAGGCGAGTGCGAGCAGCTGTTTGGCAAGCGCCCCGGCGCGTGCGGCGGCGCCGGTGCGTGCCTCGATCGTGCCCATCGCCTGCAGCAGGACGCGGTGCTCGTCGCTCTGTGCGGCGCGGTCGCGGTCGAGCGCGCGCAGCGCCGCGAGCGACCGGTCGGGGTGCTCGTAGCCATCGACCACCATCGCGTCAACCTGCTCGCCGAGGGGGCGGGGCGCGTCGGCGGCTGCAGCCAACCGGCCGCACGCGAGCAGCCCCACCGCGAGCACCAGGGCAGTGGCGGTGTGCAGCCTCATGCGGCCACCGCGAGCGGGGTGCGGCCTTGCAGCAGCGTCAGCGTCACGAGCCCGTCGCGCCACGCCGGTTCGAGCGAGCGCGTGATGGCCTCGAGCGCGGCCTCGTCGCGCGCCTGGAGCAGACGCACGCCGTAGGCGCGATTGCGGCCATGGGCCTTGGCGAGGTACATGGCAGTGTCGACCAGGTTGATCGCACGCTCCCACGAGACGCGAAGCGATGCCGGCCCGATCGGGAAGGTCGCAAAGCCGATCGAGGCCGTCACCGCGATGCGGCGCGCCCGCTCGCCGTCAGTGACAGTGACCGCCGCGCCGTCGAGCGCGCCGAGCATGCGCTGCGCGAGCGTGTCGACCTGTTCCGGCCCGAGCGACTGCACGACGACCAGGAACTCCTCGCCGCCCCAGCGCACGATCAGGTCCTGCTCGCGCAGCGTGTCGCGCAGGCGCCGGGCCACCTCGACCAGCACCGCGTCGCCGGCGCCATGGCCGTGCTGGTCGTTGATGTGCTTGAAGTGGTCGATGTCGATCAGGTAGACGGTGCCGCTGAGCTTGCCATCGGCCGCCAGCCGGCGCATCGCGGCCTGGAAGTGGCGGCGGTTGGGCAGGCCGGTGAGCGGGTCGCGTTCGCTCTGCACCTTGAGCAACTCGTTGCTGTCCGCAAGGCGGCGGTTGGTGTCGCGCACGCGGCGGTACAGCATGGCAACGACCGCGAACGACAGCACGAACGCGGCCGCGAGCAGCCACCACAGGCGCTGCTGCAGGTCGCGCCGGCGCAGCTGCGCGGCCGTGATCTCGCCCTCGCGGCTGAGCAGCACGAGCGCTCGGGCGCGGCCGTCGGCGTCGTATTGCTCCTGCATCGCCAGGATCGCCTTTTGCTGGTCGCCGCGCAGGATGCCGGTGGCCAGACGCCGGTGCTCGTGGTACGAGGCCACGGCGCCCGGCAGGTCGCCGGCCCGTTCCAGGTAGACGCCGAGCTCGCGGTTGGTTTCGGAGACACCGGTCAGCGAGCCGCGCCGCTCGTCGATGGCCATCGCCTCGTGCACATAGCGCTTGCCGAACTCGATGCGGTGCAACGAGATGTGCGACAGGCCGATGTTGGCCAGCGCCACGGTCTCGCTGCTGGTGTCTTTGAGGGCGCGTGCCAGCGGCAGTGCGCGCTCGGCATACGCCAGCGCGGTCGCATAGTCACCGGTCTTCAGGAAGAAGTCGGCCATGTTGGCCAGCAGCCGGACTTCGTCGATCTTCGCACCGGCGCGGCGCGCATAGTCGAGCGCGAGTTCGAAGGAGCGGCGCTCGCCCTGCGTGTCGCCCAGCCCGTCCTGGATGATGCCGCTGGTGTTGTAGGCGCGTATCAGCGAGGCCAGGTCCTGCGGCTTTTCGGCCAGCGCAAGCGCCTCGTCGACCAGCGCATGTGCACGCTCGAGCTGCTTCGCATTGCCGTAGCTGTAGGCCAGCACGCTGCGCGCCTCGGACTGGCGCCAGGTGTCGTCTGTCTTGTCGGCCAGCGCGAGCGCTTCGTGGCCCAGGCGCACGGCCGCCTCCAGCTTGCCGGACTCGTCCTTGACGAAGGTGTGGGCCGCGACGAAGCGGTACCGGTTGCGCGGCAGGGTCGCCTCAGGCAGGCGCGCGATGGCGTCTTGCAGCATCGCGTCGGCGCGCTGCAGGTTGCCGTCGCGCGCCATCTCACGGGCACGCACCAGCACGGCAGCGGCCGCGGCGGCGGCGCCGTTCGGCGCGTTCGGCTCGCGGCCCCAGGCGTCGAGTTGCGCCGCGGAGCGTTCTGCATTGCTGCCCTTCGAGGCGAGCATCAGGCCCTGCACCGTCAGCAGCTCCAGGCGTTGCGGGCTGTGCTCGGGCGTGAGCGGCAGCAGTTGCTGCAGCGCCTCGGCCGCTTCGATCGGCCGCACGCGGCCCTGGCTCTCGAGCGCAACGATGGCCGGGGTCGAGGCCTCGGCCGCCGCGCGGGCCGGCGCGTCGGCGGCCTGCGTGAGCCGGCACGCCAGCAGCAGCGCAGCGCTCAGCGCGCACGCGGCGATGGCGGCGCGGCAAGAGGAGCGTGGGGTCAGGCGGATCGGTCGCATCGGTCGCATCGGTCAGCAGGCTGCCACGGCGGCCAGTGCGGCGCGCGGCAGGTTCGCCAGCAGCGTCGCCAGGGCCTCTTCGGGCAAGGGCTTGGCGAACCAGTAGCCTTGGTACTCGTCGCAGCCCTCGCTGCGCAGGAAGTCGAGCTGGTCGAGCCGCTCGACGCCTTCGGCCACCACGTGCAGGCCGAGCGAATGCCCCATCGCGATGATCGCGCGCGTCAGCGCAGAGTCGCCCGCATCGCCCGGGATGTCGTTGACGAACGACCGGTCGATCTTCACGCAGTCGACCGGGAAGCGCTTCAGCGAGGCGAGCGACGAGTAGCCGGTGCCGAAGTCGTCCATCGCCAGGCGCACACCCAGCCGCTTCAGCGCGTGCATGGTGGCCTCTGCCATCTCGGGGTGCTCCATCACCGCGCTCTCGGTGAGCTCGAGCTCGATCTCGTGTGGGGCGCAGCCGGCCAGGGCGATCATCTCTGCCACTTCGTCGATCAGGCGCGGGTTCTTGAACTGGCGTGCGCTCACGTTGACCGACATGGTGAGCCCGGCGGTGCAAGGCGCGCCGCTACGCTGCAGGCGGCGCAGCGCGCGGCCCGCCTCGCGCATGACCCAGGCGCCCATCGGCACGACAAGGCCGGTCTCTTCGGCGATGTCGATGAAGTGGGCCGGCGCGAGCAGGCCGCGCAGCGGGTGCTGCCAGCGCACCAGGGCCTCCATGCCCAGCGGCCGGCCGGTGCCGACGTCCACGCGCGGCTGGTAGTGCAGCACGAGCTGGCCCTGCTCGATCGCCCGGCGCAGTTCGAGTTCGAGGTTCAGGCGCGCCTCGGCTGGCGCGCTGTCGTGGTCGCCGAACAGCGCGAACCCGTCGCGCCCGGCGGCCTTGGCGCGGTACATCGCGATGTCGGCGTGGCGCAGCAGCGTTTGCACGTCGGCGCCGTCGTGCGGGTAGATCGCAACGCCGGCCGAGACCGTCACGTGGTGCAGCATGTCGGTGCGCAGTTCGAACGGCACGCGCAGCGTGGCGAGCACGCGCTCGGCGATCTCGCTCGCGTGCCCCGCGTCGCGCACGTCGTGCAGCAGCAGGCACATCTCGTCGCCGCCCATGCGCGCAACGAGGTCGTTGCCGCGCACTGCCTGCTTCATGCGCACGGCCAATGCCTGCAGCAGGTGGTCGCCGGTGGCATGGCCCAGCGTGTCGTTGATGACCTTGAAGCGATCGACGTCGACGAAGATCACCGCGAACTGGCTCGTCTCGCGAGCGCACTGGTCGAGGGCCCGGCTCACGGCGGCCTGGAAGGACGCCCGGTTCGGCAGCGTCGTCAGCTCGTCGTGCTGGGCGAGAAACAGCGCTCGGCCCTCCGCGTCGACGACATCGGTGATGTCGTTGCTCAGGATGTAGACGCCGCTGACCCGGCCGTCGGTGCCCACCTTGGGCATGTAAGTGACGTTGAGCCAGCGGCTCCCGCCCAACTGGGGTGTCGTCACATGGTGGTCGACCGCGAAGGTGTGGCCCTCGAGCGCGCGTTCCAGGCTCGGGTGCAACGTGGCGTAGCCGGCCTCGCCGTAGACCTCGTCGGCGGTGCGGCCGAGCATCTGCTCGGGTTTCAGGCCGAGCCAGCGCTCGTAGTTGCGGTTCACGAAGCGGTAGCGCATGTCGCAATCGACGAAGGCCACCATGGCGGGAATGCTGTCGGTGATCGTTCGCAGTTCCTCCTCGCTCTGGCTCACGCGCTGCTGCGAGTGCTGCAGGCGTCGGTAAGGGGCGCGAATGCTGTCGGCCACGATGGTGCGGTAGATCATCCAGAAGCCGGCCACCTTGTAGAGGTGGCCGACGACCAGCGCCACGTCGGTCAGCCGGGTGTAGAGCGTGAGGGTCACCTCGCCCATCGCCATCAGCACCGCGGCGCACAGCAGCGAGGCCGCGTCGAACGGTTGCAGTGACGCCAGCCGCCGCGCGAACAGCGCACCCGCCAGCAGGAACACCGCAGCGATGGTGTATTCACCGCCGCGCTTGATGGGCGTCAGCGCGTCGCCGTCGATCACGAGCGTGGGCAGTGCCTCGGACCAGCCGAAAGCCAACACCAGCACTGCGGCCACATACGCGGCCACCGCAAGTGGCACGGCGCGCAGCCAGCGCGGCGAGTCTTCCAGGCTCGCTGGCAGCGCTGCGATGCACAGCAACGCCAGCGCGATCAGTAGCCGGCTGGCCATGAACACGGCCACCGTCTTGGTGGACGTGTTGGGCGTGACCAGATCGGCCATGCCGGGGAACGACAGCGTGTGCGCCAGGTCGAGCAGCAAGGCGCCGGCGCTCGCCGCTCCGAGGACGTGGACGCTGCGGGGCGTGCCGAGTTCGCGCCCGTTCCAGGCGACGGCAACCACCGCGACGCAGACCCCCATCGACGCGGCTTCGAGCAGCGTGTGCCACTGGGTGTACGTCAGCCGGAGGTAGGTCAGGGGCAACGGCGCCGCCCAAGCCCACAGGCACACCACGGGAACGACGGCCAGCACCAGCCACGCCAAGCGCTTGCCGTGGGTGCCGGTCGGCTCAGCCTGCGGGGCCGGCCCGGCCTCGAAGGAGCCCACAACGGCGGTGATGGCGGGAGAACTCATGGTGCACAGGTCGGGGAAGTGGCAACGCGGAGCGCTGTGCTCGCAGGCCGGCTGTTGATCGGGCCGGGGTTCGACCTGTCTTCGGCCTTCCCGGCCCGCCCTTGAGGACTGTGTCGACATTCGGGCGGTGCGGCCACCGCTCGGCACTCACAGAAAGGCGAGCTTCCGCACGCTGCCGAAGTTGCGCAGGTTCGGCAGCACGGCGTCGAGCTGCGCGTCGCTCGCGCCGAACCAGCCGAGCAGCGTGGCGGCGTACTGGTCGACCGAGGTGGTCGGGATCCAGCGGCCTTGCAGCTCCCAGCTGTCCTTGCCCACGTCGTCGGCGCCGCCCAGCGCCAGTTCGGGGTAGGTGCCGTAGGTGGCGCCACCCTTCACCGCGCCGCCGACGACGAGGTGCTGGTTGCCCCAGGCGTGGTCGGTGCCGTTGCTGCTGTTGGGGGCGAAAGTGCGGCCGAAGTCGCTCTGCGTGAAGGTGGTGACGGCGCCGCCGAGGCCGAGGTTCTTCATCGCGGTGTAGAAGGCGCCGAGCGCGTCGCCCACGCCCTTCAGCAGGCGCGCGTGCTCGCCGTCGGTGGGCGTGCCGGTGATGGCCTGGTTGCCGTGCGTGTCGAACCCGCCGGCCGAGGCGAAGAACACCTGCCGGTTGCCCTGCACCGTGGCATTGCCGGACACGAGCTTGGCAACCTGGTACAGCTGCTCGCCGAGGCCGGGCGCGACCTTGCCGTTGCTGGTGATCGGCGCAAAGGCGTCGTCGATGATGCGGATGGCGTTCGGGTCGCCGGGCTTGATCTTGACCAGTTCGCCGAGCCGGGCCGACATGGCGAAGGCGTTGCGCTGCGCGGCGGTGTAGGCATCGCCCAGGGTCACGTCTTGCGCTTCGGCGTAGAGCGCGTCGATGGCGGCCTTGCGGGCGATGTTGGGCGCCCAGGTCAGGTCGGCCGCCTGCAGGCCATACGCGCCGAAGGTCGACCCGGGACCGGGCAGCACCAGCGGCGCCTGCAAGGCCGAGATGCCGAAGCGCGCACTGCCCGCCACCGAGATGACGGGGTTGACCGTGGCCAGCGCGTCCGACGCCCTGCCGCCCCAGCCGCTGCGGGTGAGCGTGCTGCTGCTGCCCGTTTCCCACAGGATCTGCTGGTCGGAATGCGAGAACAGGCTGTCCGGCAGCACGCCCGAGTTGGCGACGGCGGCGAGGTACTGCGCCTTGGTGATCGGCTGCGCGAGCGGGCCGACGTTGAACACCGGCGCGCACTTGCCGTCGCTCCATGCGGTGCTCAGGGCGGCCAGCGACGGGTGCAGGCCGAACGGCACGCCGGCCAGCGGCACGAGGCTGGCCTTCGGCAGGGCCAGGCCGCCGCGCACGCCGGCGTACGCCGCGTAACGCGCGTCGGTCGGCACGATGGTGTTCAAGCCGTCGTTGCCGCCGTACAGGAACACGCAGACGAGTGCCTTGTAGTCGGCCGCATACGCGGGCTTCGTGCCGAGCATCAGGTTGCCCAGAGTGCCTGCGCCCAGGGCACCGGCGAGGGTGGCGCTGCTCCGCACCAGCCAGCGGCGGCGGGCCGCATCGGCTGGTGTCATGGCCGGGTTGACGGACTGGGCGAGTGCGGAGCGGGTGGGCTTCATGGTGGTTCTCATCAGCGCAGCACCTGGTAGTTCGGCGAGCCGAACACGAGGTAGGCCGCGGCCTTGACGCGGTTGGTCTTCCAGTTGGTGGCGTCGGTGCTGACCGTCCACCACGAGACGGCATCGATCACCTTGGCGCGCGGCGCGCTCGGCAGGGGCTGGCCGAGTGCCAGCAGGGACAGGCGGTCGACGAGCTTGGCCGCATCGGCGGCATCGGCCAGGAACGCGTCGAACTTCACCTTGGTGCCCACGGCCGAGGGCACGGTGGCGTCGGGCCCCGTGCCGCCCCAGTCGATCAGGTAGACCAGGTAGTTGAGCCGCTCGAGTGACGCGTTGGCGCTATGAATGCCGAAGGTCGGGCCGACGAGGTTGGTGCCCGCCACCGGGTAATCAGGCGGATAGTAGTTGAACACCGAGGGTGGGCGGAATACATGCTGGCGCAAGGTGTCGCCCCACCACCAGCCGAGCACATCGCCATCGGTCGCGCCGTTCAGGGCGCGCAGCACGCCGGCGAACATCTGCGCCGGCTCGCGCAACTTGCCTGCCGTGCGCGCGGTGGTGTCGCCACGGGCCTCGGCGTCCAGCAGCACGGCGGCCACGGTGGCGGCCAGGTCGCCAGCCACGCCGGCCCCGAACCCCTGGTACTTGCCGCTCGTGAACGCGGCCGCCACGCGTGCCACGTAGGCGGGCGACGGGTTGCTGCTGACGAGGTGCTGGATCAACTGCTTGCCGATGAACGGCGCCATGTTTGGGTGCGCCATCAGGCTGTCGAGCACCTTCTCGAGCGCGGCCGGCGCGGCATGGCCGGCGCCGAGCGTGATGCCCGAGAGCAGCTTGCGCTCGGCACTGTCGTGGAAGCTGGCCACGGCCACCATGTCGCCGTTGTAGTAGCGGCAGTTCAGGCCGGCGGGCCAGCAGCCCCACGACGTGGCGCCGCCAGCGGGGTAGGTCCAGCCGGTCATCGCGTAGGCATACGAGCGCACCACGTCGTTGGTGTAGGTGGGCGTGCAACGGCCGCCCTTGAGGCTGGCGTCGGCGTTCAGCTCGCAGGTGCCGATGCTGAAGAGCTGGAGCAGTTCGCGCGCGAAGTTCTCGTTCGGTGCGGCCTTGTCGTTGTTGGCGCTGTTCAGGAAGTCGCCCATCACCGGCGACAGGGCGACGTTCTTCAGCACCTGGCGGTAGTTGCCGAAGGCGTTGTCGAGCAGGTTGTTGTAGTAGATGCGAAAGCCGTAGTTGCCGGTGACCTCCAGGCTGTTCACGACCAAGATCTGCTGCAGCGCGAAGGCCACGCGCTGGCGCAGCTGGTCGGGCTGGCTGGTGGCGTTGCGGTAGAAGTCCCAGAGCAGCGGCTCGGTCGAGTAGTAGTCGCGCCAGCAGGTGCTGCCTTTGCCGTCGCAGAACTCGGCGTTGGTGGCGGTGAACTGGTGCACCTCGCCGCCTTTGCCACTGGTGTAGCGCGAGTTCGAGAGCTTCATCTGCGCCGCCACCCATGCGGTGGGGCCTTGCGCGCGAACGGTGGTGACGAGCGACTCGGTCGGGCCGAAGCTCGCCTGGTCCGCCAACCGCACCGCGTCGCGCGCGGTGACGTCGGCAGGTGCAGGTGCAGGTGCAGGTGCAGGTGCAGGTGCAGGTGCAGGTGCAGGTGCAGGTGCTGGCGAAGCCGGGGCGGGTGCGGGGGTCGGCGGCGCGATCGACGGGGGCGGCGCAATGGACGGTGGCGGCGCGGCGGCGACCGTGTCGCTGGGTGCGGTGGTGCCGCCACCGCCGCACGCTGCCAGCACGGCGGTGGCCAGCAGCAGCAAAGTCAGCGTGGCGGGGCGGGTCGGGGTCACATCGGTCATGGGTGCGCCTGCTTGCAAGTCTGGCAATTCGTGTCGGCCGGAGGGCGCGCCCCGACGAGAACTGTCGGGGCATGTGCGAAGCCTCACGCGCTGGGCGTGGCCACATTCGAAATCGAATCACCAGGCCATATCAGCGCAGGAACGGTGCCCGCCGGTGCAGTGCAACGAGTTGTGCGCCGCAGGTGGTTGCGGTGCGGGTGCATGCACGCGGTCGCGGCTGGCCGCCCAGCGGCCGCCAGCGCGCCACCTACATGCCCTTGAACAGCCCCGTGAAGCTGCGCGAGACTTCGAGCTTCTCAGAGTGTCCCTTCACCGCCACGAGCTGGCGCCCGCGCAGGTCGCGGCTCACGCCGCTGATGAAGCGCGTGTTCACCAGCGTGGAGCGGTGAATCTGCCAGAACACGGACGCGTCGAGCTCGGCGATGAGCTCCTTGATGGGCTTGCGGATCAAGGCCTCCAGCGTGGCCGTTTGAACGCGCGTGTACTTCTCGTCGGAGATGAAGAACAGCACCTCTTCGACCGGGATCATCTGGATGTTGCTGCCCACTGTGGCCTGGATCCAGCGCAATTGCGGTGGCCCGTTCGGCGCCATGCGAGCCTGGAGCTTTTGCAACAGCAGTTGCATGTCGGCGGCGCTCGGGCCGGCACCGGCCGCTGCATCGGTGCCATTGGCTGCATCGCCGGGCTCGCCGCTGCGGCGCTGCGCCAGCCGCTTCTTGAGCCGCTCGACCGTGACCGCCAGGCGCTCGCGCTCTGCCGGCTTGAGCACGTAGTCGACCGCGCCGTGCTCGAACGCCTCGACCGCGTACTGGTCGTAGGCGGTGATGAACACCACCTCGCAGCCGAGCCAGCCGTCCGGCGTGTCGTCGTCGGTGGGCAACTGGCCGATGGCGCGCGCCGCCTCGACGCCGGTCATGCCGGGCATGCGAATGTCCAGGAACACCAGGTCGGGGTGGTGCGCCTCGGTGAGCTGCACGGCCTCGTCGCCGTTCTTCGCCTCGGCGACGATCTCGAGCTCCGGCCACACCTCGGCGAGCCGCGCGCGCAGTTGTTCGCGCAGCAGGCGTTCGTCGTCAGCGATCAGGGCACGCAGCGAGAGCGTTGAGGTAGGCGACGACGGGTTGGGGTTCATTCGGAGGGTCCGGTTTGCTGCGGAACTCTGACTCGCGGTTGACGGTGCAGATCTGGATCTTGTACTCGCTGTAGTAGCGCGCGCGGCCGGCCTTGGCGGCGTCGCGGTGTTCACGGCTGAGCGACCAGTTGCGCTGCGCGGCCTCGTTCTCGAACTCGACGAGCGTCAGGCGCTCGCCGTCTTCGGCCACGAACATCTTGTGCGCCTTGAAGCCCGGCGCGGCTTCGACGAGGCCGGCGGTCAGCGCCACGGCGTTGGCATATTCGTCGGTGTGGTCAGGGTTCAGGCGGGACCGAAAAATGGTCACGAGCATGGGCGGCTCTCCAGAGGCGTGGGTTGGGTCGGTGCGTGCAAACACCATGCCTGACTCTCATGGTTTGCTCCATCGCCGTTACGAAAATTACGCATCGCCGACAAGCCCTTGTTTTCAGGCGATCGGCGGTGGGACCCCGTGATCGGCACCGCGCGACGCCGCGCTGCGCCGGCTGCCGCGCGCCAAACGCCATGTGAGCCAGCACAGCCCGGCGACCACCAGCAGCGGCGAGAACAGCAGCGCCACCAGCCCGACCATCAAGCCCAGCACCACGACCAGCACCCCTGCGATGGCCAGCAACGGCACGAGCAGTGCCACCGGCAGCACCACCATCGCCATCAGCAGCACAAGCGCCAGACCTGCGGCAGCACCCAGCCAATGGCCGCCGTGCAATTGGGCGAGC
>Ga0123336_10003812_pt1 | contig 12447 bp, 7 predicted proteins | sample SSSSmetaG_FD_96466 | JGI IMG/M metagenome (GOLD analysis project Ga0123336, IMG submission 96466) | Glacier valley bacterial and archeal communities from Borup Fiord, Nunavut, Canada, to study Microbial Dark Matter (Phase II) - ​SSSS metaG | ecosystem: Environmental > Aquatic > Freshwater > Ice... | reverse complement strand
GGCTTCTTTTCTATCCGCATCATTTTTAGAGAAGCTTAATTTTTCAGGATCTAAGATTGCATTCTCATCTTTTGTAAAATCAAAAGGCTGAGCTAGCAGGTCTTTGTAAACTTTCTCTGTTTCAAGCATTCGTTTTTTTATAATTTCTGTAACGGCGGGAACAAACTTTACTGGCGCTCCAAGAATTTCATCGTCTATAGTATTCTCATACTTCTTCAATACATCCGCATCCGATTGGAGCATAATATTTTTCATCGGATCAACAGACTCCAGGTATTTTTTATAAACTTCTTTAGAAAATTTATCATTGATGTTTTTTGGGCTGTAGTGAATCTGGGTCAGCATCTCACCCACGTTCCGAAGAATTTTTTCATATTTGGTAGGAGGATTTTCAAGAGTGCCAAACGTGCGGAAAGCAATGAAAACACCACATCCCAATAGCAAAAACAAAATGGGTAAACTTCTTTTACTGAACATAAATTCTATAGCTTTTGACATTTAAGTAAAAATAACGAATAAATGCATTGAGTTGTTGTACAAAAATTTCAATTAACAAGGAGTTAAGGCGCAGATAATTAATAATTGGCGGGGCCTGATGATTGATGGAAATAAGCCTGCAATTGAGTATGAAAGCAATTTATATTGAAGGCAGACGGACGTTTGCTGTATTGACGGTCGTTGATTTAATAATAAATGTTCAATTATTAATCTGTAAAAAAGACTGATTAATAGACAGTAATTTGTTTTCATAATTTGACAAGGGCCATACAGTACTGAACCGAAAAAAACAACTTACGTATAATTTTGGCAGGTCTCCTAAATTAAAAATCCCGGAAGCTGCGTTCCGGGACTGAGAGGGGGTGAATGATGGGGCTCGAACCCACGACCCTCAGAATCACAATCTGATGCTCTAACCAACTGAGCTACAATCACCGTGTGAGTGGCAAAATAACGGAAAATGCTTTTCAAATCAAAAAAAATCTATCCTAACCAGTTTTCATTCTACTGGCTATTTAGCTTTTCTTTGCAGCCAAAAATAACTTGATGAATGCTGGAATCCTTATTAATCCGCTGGTGTCAGCGTTAGCCGGCTGGCTTTTTAGCTGGGTAATACTCAAGGTAATGTTTCGTCGTCTGCGTAAAAGGCAGTCTCAATTTTCAGCCATCATAGCAAATGTAATAAGCCGTAAAATAATTTCATCAGAGGAAATTGAAATAATAATTCTTGATCCTGGCACGCTAAAAAAAATTACCCCGGTTATAGAAACCCATATCGATTACTTCCTTCGGGTGAAGCTCAAAGATGCAATGCCAATGGTAGCCATGTTTGTAGGCGATAAGACGATTACACAGCTTAAGGAAGTTTTTATGACGGAGATGGAAACACTCTTCCCGGAGATAATGAAAAATTATCTTAAGGAGCTTTATACTGACATGGATATCGAAGCAAAAATTACTTCAGCACTGGCATCTTTGCCAGCTTCAAAAATAGAGTCGTTTATCTTACAAACATTCAATAAGGAATTATGTTATGTTCAGTTCGCGGGAGCATTGGTGGGGTTTGCTATCGGAGTTTTTCAGACAATTATATTTTTATTAATAAAGTCTTAGCAAGTTAATAAAGTTTTCAGCGTCTAAAAGCCATCTGTTGTCAAATATATAAATTAATCATTCAGATCTATAGCAGGCCGAATCTATAAATCGACAGCATTCAATGGCCGGAATTTGTACAAATAATAATTTTATGAAAAAATTTTTTACGCTCTTATTGCTTTCGTGTTTTGGAATTACTTTGTTTGCACAATTCCCTGGTGGTGGCCAACGAGGTGGCCAGGGAAGAGGTGGCGGACAAAGTATGAATGTGGGCCATTTTTATGGTAAAATCGTAGATAAAAAAACTTCTAAAGGAATTTCTGCTGCTTCTGTTCAGCTTATCCAGGCTAAAATGGACAGTACTCAAAAAACAAAAGATGTAATTGTTTCCGGGATGCTTACAAAATCTAATGGAGATTTTAGCCTGGAGAACCTCCCGGTTATGGGTAAGTTCCGATTAACCATTACAGCCATAGGTTTTAAACCGCTTGATAGACCAATAGCTTTTGAAATAAAAATGGGTGGAGCTGGTGGTGCTGGCGGCATGGAACAAGCGCTTGCTGCGGTAGACAAAGATCTTGGTAACATAAAAATGGAACAAGATGCCCAGGTGCTGGAAGGAGTTACAGTTACTACTACTAAGCCACTCTTTACAATGGGTGTGGACCGAAAAATCTTTAACGTAGAAAAAAATTTGGTCAGCAGCGGTCAAACTGCGCAGGAGCTGATGAAAAGTATTCCTTCTATCAATGTTGATATAGATGGTAATGTAACACTGCGTAACGCGGCACCACAGATATTTGTAGACGGGCGACCATCTACACTCACGCTTGATCAGATTCCAGCAGACGCAATAGAAAGTGTAGAAATCATCACTAACCCTTCGGCTAAATATGACGCTTCCGGTGGAAACGCCGGAATATTAAATATCGTGTTAAAGAAAAATCGTAAAGCTGGCTATAACGGAAACATTCGTGCCGGTGTTGATTCGAGGGGAAAATTTAACGGTGGCGGTGATATCAATGTAAAACAGGGTAAGGTAAACTTCTTTGCCAGCGCCAATGTAAATCAGCGTAAATCTCTCTCCACAAGTAATATATTCAGGCATAACCTTACCAAGCCATTAGTTGATGTTAATCAAAACAGCGATGGTGTTAACAATGGCAGTTTTGCTTTTGGGAGAGCTGGTTTTGATTATTTAATTGATAACAGAAACACCCTTAGCTTTTCAGGCGTAATCGTTAATGGCAGTTTTAAAAACAGGGATAACCTTAATTTCGATTCAATAAGTTCGCGTACGATTTATACGCATGGAAATCAGTTGACAGAAACTAAAGTCAACTTTAAAAATTATGGCGCCAGCGTAAACTTCAAACATGTTTTTGCTAAAGCCGGAAAAGATGTGACCGCTGATTTAAACTATAATACAAGCCGGAACAATAACACTGGCCAGTACACAACAAACCTTTACCAGCCTGACTATACAATAAAAGGCTCACCACTGTTAAGGCAGTTGGATGGAAACGGGGCTAATAAATTTTTTACTGCCCAGGTTGATTATACCGATCCAATATCGGAGCATGCTAAAATTGAAACGGGCGCACGTGTTGCCGTCAGGGATAACGCCAGCGTAAGCAATAATTCGTTTTATAATTACAGTACTAACAGGTATGAAATTAATTCACTGTTGAGCACTGACTACAAGTTTACAGACAGAGTATATGCGGGATATTTCAACTTCATTAATAAAATTAATACCTGGAGTTACCAGGCGGGGTTAAGAGCTGAAAGTTCTGATTATACCGGAACGCTGCTGTCGACAAAATCTTCCTTTAGTACCAAATATCCTATTAGTTTATTTCCAAGTGTATTCATAACAAAGGAACTTAAGAACAACCAGGATATTCAACTTAACTATAGCAGAAGGGTTAACAGGCCGAACTTTTTCCAGCTGATTCCTTATACTGATATATCTGATCCCCAGAACTACACCAGAGGAAACCCTGCCCTTAAGCCAGAGTTTACCAACTCATTTGAAATGTCATATCAGAAAACATTTCCAAAAAATCACAGCTTACTTGTCACCGCTTATTATAAAAACAGTACTAACCTCATCACCCGTTATACTTACCGGGATAAAGTTACAGAGACCAGTTCAGACAGTGCCTACTTTACCACCTACCTTAATGCTAACAGCAGTACTTCATACGGTTTGGAATTTACAACGCGTAACCCTATAACCAGGTGGTGGGATATGATCACCAACTTCAACTTTTACAATTCAAAGATTAACGGAAGCAATATTGATAAAAGTCTTCAATCTGAACGCCTTAGTTATTTTGTAAAATGGAATAACAATATTAAGCTGCCTGCTAACTTTTCATTTCAATTTTCAGGTGATTATCAAAGCAAGTCAGTATTACCACAAAGTAGTGGCGGCGGTGGTCGTGGAGGAGGAGGGGGTGGAGGCTTTGGTGGTGGAGGTTATGGTGGTGGCGTGCAACCGACAGCCCAAGGATATGTCAATGCTAATTATGGTTTTGACGCGGCGATTAAAAAAGAGTTCTTAAAAAATAAGGCAGCCTCTCTAACGCTTAGTATAAACGATATATTTAAAACGAAAAAATATAGTTATTATTCTGAATCCACTTTCTTTACCCAGACATCAAGCAGGAGAAGGGATGCACAGGTATTCAGGTTAAACTTTAATTATAGGTTTGGAAAAATTGATGTCTCTCTTTTTAAAAGGAAAAATATGAAAGGTGGTATGGATACCCCGGATGTTCCTGGTCAATAACAGAAAAGAAGCTATACGCTTCAATGAATTATAAATCATTACATAGCCTGTGCAGTTTAAAACCGCGCAGGTTTTTTGTATTAGGATTTAAAATATTTTTACTCCATTATTTTTTATTGTTTAAATAGGTCTTTGTTTTGAATTGATCCTGGATAGGTTTATTGATAACACGGTATAATTGTATAATAGCAGAAACAACAAATATAATTCCGACAGTGATATTAATTGCCTTGTGGCTTGCCTGTAATTTGTTTACAAGCCACTTGCCTGCGAAGATGAATATTCCCAGTCCTATGAGTGTGCCGATGCCAATTCCCGCAGTGTAAAAATTGTATTGTAATTCCAATGGTTTGAGAATGGCATTACTAAGCAGGTAAGTACTCCAGATAAACCAGAACGGCACCTGCACCGGGTTTATGGCACTCATGGTAAAACCAAGAATGAACCTGTTCATATTATTATTGAGAAGAATGTTTTTTTTATTCCGGCTTTTTCCTGCTGTTACAAAACTGCTAATTGCTAAAACAATAAACAGCAACACGGTTATACATTCCAGTATGTAAAATAGTCTCTGGTTATTCATAACCCAGTTCATAGCTTTCAGGGAAATCCTAACGTAAATGATTTCTACCAGCGCTACTCCCAAAGAAAATTTAATTGCATTGCGACTGGTCTCCTGAACAGAAATTTGCATTGCTATAACATTCAGCGTACCTAAAGGCAGAGCGCCCAATAAACTTATTACCAGTCCTGTAAAAAAAATACGGATCACTTCCAGCATTGATTCAAAAATTTATCTCAATTGTTATGAAGATAATTGTTAATGGTTAATTGTCGATGGTTAATTGTAGCTGCACAGGGTGTTATTAGCAGCTAACTAAAATTCTTTAATACATGCATATGAAGCACTAAGCTTTCTTTACTTCAGCTTACCTCACACAAGAGCACAGCCACTAAGTTTTTCACTCAGCATTTTACTTTATTTTTACTGAAATATTTTATATGGATGTACCGGTGATGTCAGCATTATTTGCAGCGGGGGAAAGCCCGGATGTGTTGTTCTGGGTGGGTTGTGCCGGAAGTTTTGATCAGCGCGCACAAAAAATAACCAAAGCTTTTATAAGTATTTTAAACAGGGTAGGTGTGAAGTATGCTATCCTGGGCAAAGAGGAAATGTGTACCGGTGATCCTGTAAGACGAGCCGGGAATGAATTTATGTTTCAGATGATGGCTTATCAGAATATACAAACATTGAACAATTATCAAATAAAAAAAATAGTTACCGCCTGTCCGCATTGTTTCAATATACTTCGCAACGAGTACCCTGAACTTGGCGGGCATTATGAGGTTGTTCACCATGCGACATTCCTGCAACAATTAATTGATGAAGGCAAAATTAAAATGATTGAAGGGGGATATTTTAAAGGAAAGCGAATCACTTACCACGACAGCTGCTACCTGGGAAGAGCAAATAACATTTATGAGGCTCCCAGGAAAGTACTGGAAGCGCTCGACGCTGAATTAGTGGAAATGAAACGATGCCGATCGAATGGTTTATGCTGCGGTGCAGGTGGCGCTCAAATGTTTAAGGAAGAAGAAAAAGGAATCCGGAGGATCAATACAGAAAGAAGTGATGAAGCCATCGCAACCGGTGCCGGCATAATTGCCGCGGCCTGTCCGTTTTGTAACACTATGCTTACAGACGGTATTAAAAGCAACGAAAAAGAAATTGATATCACTGTAATGGATATAGCAGAAATAATTGCTAAGAGTATGGAGCCGGTATAAAGTTTACATCGCTTATATGGTTTATTAGACACCAGCCGTCAGCTATCAGCAATCAGCTATTAGGAAGAAAGCTGGCAGGAAGTGGTCTGCCAATTGCTCATGGCAACTCCTTGCCTTATTTCATACTTTTCTTAACACTGCTTTAAGTTAAACATACATTGCTCTTGTTTGCCAGTAGTAACCCATCAACGTATCGCTTTTCTGATGACCGGCTGCACAGCACATCATCCATTATAAATATCTTTCATTAATGATATTGATATGGTGCTGGATATGCCCAGCAATCAAAAATCCGAGTGCAGCCACATTAGTTGGTTTATCGTCGGCGGTACCGGTATGTTGCAGGTCTTCCTCGCTAAAAGACTTAAAGAGTAGCCTGGTTGATTTTCTAAGCGTTTTAAATTCCTCCAGCATATCTTTCCAGTCCCTCGATTGAGTATGAGCGTTAGCGGCCCAGTGATTTTCTTCAAAGCCGGGAAGTGAAGACGGATCCAGCCTGGCAAAAGAGATGGCCCTGTAAGCAAACACTCTCTCACAATCAATTACATGTTGTACAATCTCTTTGATCGTCCATTTGTTGGTAGCGTAAGCGTAATCAATTTTAAAATGAGGAATGCTTTTTAAAAATTTCCGGAACGCTTTGCCATTTGCATTTAAGGCCTCGTTGATATCCGGTTCGGTCACCAGGCTGATGTATTTTCTGATGTAGTCCGATGCTATTATATTGGGTGTTATCATTTCAAAAGGTTTCTTAAAATTAATAAAAAAGTGCCGGAATACTCCGGCACTTTTTTATTATGCAAATAAATTAGTTCACATAAAGTCAGAAAAACAATAATTCCTTACAACTTATAGACCTTTCATACTTTTCAAAGCAGACTTTGGCAATTGTTGTTTATTTGATGCAGGCTTTAAAGTAGCAGCAAGTTTTACTGCTCCGTATGCGTTTAAAATACCACCTGATGTAGAAATGTCAGCTAACTGTACCAATTCATCACTACCGGGTTTTTTGACTTTTAAAGCAATAGGGGTCGCTGATTTTTCAATAGCATATTTTACCTGCTCCGGACTTAACCCTGGAAAGTAGCTCATCACAAGGGCTGCTACTCCGGCAACGACAGGAGACGCCATACTCGTACCCTGTAGATTTCCATAAGTATTTCCACCCGGTAAGGTTGAATATATTTTTGTTCCCGGAGAAAACACGTTCACTTCGTTTTTACCATAGTTTGAAAAAGAAGCTGTATAACTTTTAGTCATGGGTTCAGCAAGCGGGTCACTGCTTGCGCCTACGGTAATCCAATTGGTTGCTCGTATCCCGGTTAGTAAGTTTTTAGCGTTAGGATAGCTTTGAACTGTGTCGCTATTGGTAGCATCATTACCTGCGGCGCAAACTAACAGCACGCCTTTAGCGGCGGCATACTGTACGGAACTGTCTACCCAGTTCTTTTGAGGAGAAAAACCTTTGCCAAAACTCATATTTATAACCCTTGCCCCATTGTCAACTGCATACCGGATTGCCAGCGCGATATCTTTATCATGTTCATCACCATCGGGCACAGCACGGATCATCATGATGCGCACGTTGTCGGCAACACCATCCATTCCTATACCGTTATTTCTTTTAGCGGCGATGATGCCCGACACATGTGTGCCATGAAGTGGGGTGTTAGCCATGACATCATTGTTACCGTAAAATCTGTCATTAAAGTTTGTCTCATCATCTTTTACAATTTCAGCCCGTGTATTTTCAGGCTCAGTATTGAGCGCCTCTTTCTTTTTTTGTTGTGAAGACAATTCTTCGGTTAGCTCACTAATGATTTCTTTGTTGGTCGACTCCATCATATTAGTAGTCTTGAGTATATAGATCATGGCGCCTTTTGCTTTCTGTTCATCCCTGGTTACAGGAGCGAACTTATCAAGATCCTTACCGGTATAAATATCTGTACCCAGGGATTTCTTTAGCACGCTGTCACCCTTTACGATTGTTTCCACCATCTGGTGCATCAGCATCACATCTATACCACCACCTTCCGCAGCATCACCTTCTATTTTTGTTTTTGCTTTCAGCCAGGTATGGTATTGTTCCTTCTCTTCCCGGTTAAGTGTAGCAGTATCAACGACCTTTCCACCAAAGATTTTTTTATATTTATGATAAACTCTTGACCCTTCATCTGAATCGTTCTTAACATTTCTTCCATCTTTTCCGCCAAGAAAATTCCAGCCATGAACATCGTCTATGTATCCGTTATGATCATCGTCTATTCCGTTGCCGGGTATCTCTTTAGGATTAGTCCATAAAATATCTTTCAGGTCCTCATGCAGGGTATCGATGCCTGAATCAATTACAGCGACAATAACGGTGGTGCTTTTTTTCCCCTTTAAAAACTGATACGCCTTATCGATGCTGATGCCATAGAAGCCATCTTTTTCAACGTCCATCATATGCCAACCTTTCGGGAGTTCTTTTATTGAAGTACCTTGTCCATAAGATACCACAGTAGTAAAAAGCATGCAGACTGCCACGCTCATTGTTACTAAAATTTTTTTCATGTCTTTCAATTTATCTTTTTTAATGCAACTGAACAGGCAAATTTCGATTTTATTTATTTTAAATTTAAACGATTAAAATAAATTATGAATATTTTATCAGGCCCGTCTTACAGGTCGAATCTGATACCCTGGGCAAGAGGCAAATTATTACTATAGTTAATAGTATTGGTCTGACGGCGCATGTATGCTTTCCAGGCATCACTACCACTTTCGCGACCACCGCCTGTTTCTTTTTCTCCTCCAAAAGCACCACCGATCTCTGCTCCGCTGGTGCCGGTGTTTACATTTGCTATACCACAATCGCTGCCTGATACCGATAAAAAAAGTTCTGCTTCTTTCAACTGCAATGTCATGATGGAAGAAGACAAACCTTGGGGAACATCATTCTGCAATGCGATAGCTTCTTCAAGTGTAATATATTTAATGAGATAAAGAATAGGAGCAAAGGTCTCCTGCTGAACAATTTTAAAATTGTTTTCAACTTCTGCAATGCATGGTTGAACGTAATAACCATTTTCATAACCGGTCACTTCTACAATACCACCTTCAACTATAAAATGACCGCCTTCGGATTTGCATTTTTCAATGGCTTGCAAATAGTTGTCTACAGCATCGTAGTCAATAAGCGGACCTACATGATTATTTTCTTCCAGCGGGTTGCCAATCTTTAATTGCCTGTAAGCTTTAACGAGTTTATTTTTAAAAGGTTCATATACTTTTTCCTGAATGATCAGCCTTCGTGTGGTGGTACAACGCTGGCCGGCGGTACCTGCGGCACCAAATACAGATCCTGGCAATGCGATATCAAGGTCGGCATGTTCACTGACAATAATGGCATTGTTACCACCCAGTTCTAAAATACTTTTGCCTAATCGTGCTGCAACGGCAGCGCCTACAGACTTACCCATACGCGTTGAGCCGGTAGCGGATATTAATGATATCCTGTTGTCGTTACTCATCCATTCTCCCGCCTCCCTGCCTCCGATGATAAGGCAGCTAACTCCTTCAGGCACCTCATTTTTTTTAAATACTTCAGCTGCCAGTCGCTGGCAGGCTATGGCGCATAAAGGTGTTTTTTCAGAAGGCTTCCATACGCACACATCGCCGCAGACCCATGCCAGCATAGCGTTCCAGCTCCAGACAGCCACCGGGAAATTGAAAGCTGAGATGACACCCACCAGCCCTAATGGATGATATTGTTCATACATCCTGTGGCCCGGGCGTTCACTGTGCATCGTCAGTCCGTGTAACTGCCGGGAGAGTCCAACAGCGAAATCGCAGATATCAATCATCTCCTGCACTTCCCCATAACCTTCCTGCAGGCTTTTGCCCATTTCGTATGAAACCAGTTTACCCAAAGGTTCTTTATGAAGTCTTAAAGATGCCCCGATTTGCCGAACGATATCGCCTCTTTTTGGGGCGGGCCACTGCCGCCATATTTTAAATGCAGCTACTGCTTTTTCTATGACTGAATTATATGTCTCCAAACCGGTAATGGCCACAGTTGCAATTAGTTTACCATCGACAGGAGAAAATGATTGTAGACTTTTATCACCGGAGCCATGCCACTCCGAGCCTGTTGAGGCGCCATTATTAAAAGCAGCTATCTTTAAATCAGTTAAAAAATCCATAATGGATGAAAGTTTTGAATAAAGGGCAAGGTAGGAAATAGGGATGAGGTATGGGGTAGGAGGTTTTCAGGTATGAGTATTAGAATTGGTACGTTTTGGAAAGATTATAAACAATAATAATTCGTAAGAGCTCACCAATTTGAGATGACTTTCGGCGTTTTACGATTATATTACTATAGTTCACAATAAATAAATTTTGTCCGTCATAAACCTGTTAGAAATTCTTATCAACAAAGGTAATTTTTGTCCCTGGCTTTATATAAAGCCTGTCATTACTGCTGGCTGACCCTATTTCTTAAAATTATCAAATCAACTTTTTAATTGACTTTGAAAAGTGCTATACGAGATATAAAAGGATGCCTTTCACTTCAGCACACTGACTGCATGGTATGATTATGGTTGCTTGCAGGAATTGTCTTAACCGCTTGTAGATGTGATTGAATGATTGATATGATTTGCTATTCTTTGTTGTGTTTCTATTCCGCACGCATTATTATTTCCATGAGGCGAAGCACGCTGACTTCATTATGCGCGTTACTTAAAATATTGCAGGCAGGTAAACAACATACTGTTTAACTACTTTACTCACCTTCAACACTTTCCCTTCTTTCTCAATAATAATTATATAAACACCTTTTAAAAATCTTTTCAAATCAATCAAATCAGATTGTCAACCTGCTGATGAACGACCAACTGGTTGCCACAAATACCAAAAATAATTATGGCATATCAGTACACCGGTAACATGAAAAGATAAATGAGGTAGGTCATTTTTTCTATCTAAACCCGCACTATGTTTTTCTTAGTAGCGCTGCTATTTGTTAATTTTGATTACTCAACTTGCAATTCAAATGTTATTTATTTTGTTTGACCATCTTCCACATTTTAAATAGCTTGCCATCAATATCTAATCTTACAAGATATATTCCTGTCTTTAGCTGTTTGTCAAGATTAATAGTAAATGTACTAACACCTATAAACGTATTCCCCAATATCTGGCGCTGTACCAACTTTCCGCTCATATCTAATATAGCTACAGATACATTGTTAGCAGGTATTGTGTTTGAGTACTGAATGGTTAAATTCTCAGTAAAAGGATTAGGATATGCTCTTGTTATTTTTGCATTGATAACTGCATCTGATACTGTTCCGTTAACAATGGTAAGAGAAGATCCCGATATATTAGTTGTGCTACCTATCGCCTGGGTCGTGCCATCCCCTGAAAAGCTGAATGATGTACCTGGTATAGGCTGTCTTGTGATACCGGGACCGCTATAATAAACCTGTATTATTGCGCCGCCGTCTTTTTGAAAATAAGTAATTGCTATTGGGTATAAGCCAGCTGTTGGGATATTAACACCTCCTGAAACTGAAGTCGGAGCATGTAAACCGTCATTGTTCACCAGGGGAGTTGCAGCCGAATTGTAAAGCGTATTAAAGTAGAACTTGCTTCCGTCATCAGAGATGGTTTCAAAAGTATAAGTGCCGGGAGTAGTGATGTTGATGTAACCTTCCCACACAAAACCAAAGTAGTTATTAACGGTTGAAGGCCGTATACTTATATCTGGTGTTTGGCTTGAACCTGTTTTTATAGCTGTAAGTGTATCGAAATTGGGCATCACATTCCATGTTCCTTCATAGTAACGGTATTTCAATCCGTTTGCTTTGGGAAGGCTTACTGCCACAATAGCCGTACTGAACGCTGATATATTGTTTGCCAGGTCATGCGCCTTGATAGTGATAGTGTCAGACGTACCTGCACTAAGACCATTTATGCGGTAGGCAGTACTTGTTACAGTTGTGTTTTTAACATTATTCACATACACATCGTAACCTGTAACGCCTATATTATCTGTTGAAGCATCCCAACTAATATCTAAATAGGTATTAGTTGTAAGTATAGCCTTAACATTAGCAGGTACACTGGGTGCAATAGTATCAACCGCAGGTGTATAGGTTCCCGTGAATGCTGTATTTGGAATCAGTTGTCTTGGTATACCGGGTCCTGACCAGTAGACCTGTATTGACTGCCCGCTGTATTGTTGGAAGTATGTGATGGTGACCGGATAAACCCCTGCTGCCATG
>Ga0123336_10003811_pt1 | contig 12447 bp, 7 predicted proteins | sample SSSSmetaG_FD_96466 | JGI IMG/M metagenome (GOLD analysis project Ga0123336, IMG submission 96466) | Glacier valley bacterial and archeal communities from Borup Fiord, Nunavut, Canada, to study Microbial Dark Matter (Phase II) - ​SSSS metaG | ecosystem: Environmental > Aquatic > Freshwater > Ice... | reverse complement strand
TAATTTTTTTAAAAAAACTAATATGAAAGGAAATAAAAGAATGCATATCTATTCATACTTTAGGAAAATGTTTTTTCGTTTTTTCTCATTTCAATTTCTTTTTATTTTTTTTTCAAACTGTTTTATTTATGCTCAATCAGAAGAGGTAGGAAAAGAAAAACATTTGATATTTCATGATATAAAAACCAACTATAAAGGTGAAATACTTCCCTGGTATGCTAATGACCCAGGAGTGTCATATAACTATGTAATCAACCTTGCATGGGAATACTGGAAAAACATTCCCGGGCACTGGATCCGTGGCAAAACCGATAAAACCATTTATCCTACATGGAGAAGGGAATTACCTTTCCCCCCAAAATATTTAATTTTCCGAACGCTGGAAGACAAAGGGGTTGGCGGTGACCAGTTTGCCCAAATGCTATCCTCATGGAATTTATATTATGACTATTCAGGAAAGGAAGAAGTGCTGAATAATATGGTTTTTCAAGCGGATTGGTATTTAAAATACGGTTTATCTAAGCCTTCTGATGCATGGCCAAATATTCCTTATCCCTGCAACCTTACCGAAGCGCCGGTGTATGAGGGGGATTTGATTTTGGGTGAAGGGGTTACCCAGCCCGATAAAGCGGGAAGCTTTGGTGCTGAATTAATTATGCTTTATAAAAAAACAGAAAATCCGCTCTACCTAGAAGCAGCCATAAAAATAGCCAATACCCTCGCTGAACATACAAAGCCAGGTGGCTATGATAATTCACCCCTTCCTTTTAAAGTGAATGCCGTTACCGGAGAAATTAAAACAACTTATACGTCTAACTGGACGGGCACTTTACTACTTTTTGAAAATTTGATAGCCCTACAAAAGGGAAACCTATTATTGTATAAACAATCACATACACAAATAAGTGAATGGTTAAAAAAATTTCCTATAGAAAATAATCGCTGGGGGCCGTTTTTTGAAGATATCCCTATGTGGTCTGACACGGAATCAATGAAGGCTCAATGGCATGGTATATTTTAACCCATCCCAGGTGGAGTGATAAAGGCTTACAGCAGGTTAGAAAGATGCAAAATTGGGCAATCAATACTTTGGGCATCAATCATTGGAAAAAATACGGGCTTACCGTGATGGGTGAGCAATCAGTTTACAAAATGCAAGGCCAAAGCCATACCTCGCGCCACGCTTCCATAGAGCTTTTATATGCAAAACTTTCACCTAACGATTCGCTGAAAAATGAAGCAGTCAGGCAGCTTAACTTTTGTACTTACGCAATGGATAATGATGGAAAGTGCCGTTGGATGAGTTTTGATACTTATGAAATATGGTGGACAGATGGATATGGAGATTTTGTCAGGCATTTTATACGATCTATGGATGCTGCCCCGCAACTAGCCCCTTACGAAAACCACCTATTATCTTCAACTTCGGTTTTGCAAAAAGTAATTTATCAAAAACCGAATAAAACAACTTTAAAAACCTCTGCGGTAGTAAATTATAAAGCATTTGATAAAGAAGGCACCGAAAAAATCCGCTTAACACAAAAGCCTTCTAAAATTACATTGGATAATAAAGAATTAAGAATTGCTACGGCCACCAATCAAGAAGGTTATTCATGGATTGATATGGAAAAAGGGGGTCTGTTGCTTATAACCCGTTTAAACGGAAGGAATATTAATGTTTACAATTGATATAAGTAGTAACCCATTTCAATAAAACTATGTGAACATTTGTATCCATATGTAATATTTAAATATATTATGATTTTTATTTACAAAATCCATTATTTCTTCCACTGTGGAATACTTAAAAAATGACCATCTCCTAAATGGTGTTATGAAGCTATAACAGGGTTGAAGTAAAAGATTTATTATTGCAAAAACATGATTATGCCTGATGGTTAAGTTAGAATAAAAATTACTTAATAAAGGCAGTAGATGAGTGAATTTTTTAAAATTTAACGGAACGGAAAGAATAAAAAAATATCCGATGACCTAGCTATCCATTTATATATATATTGTGAAGAAACAGGAGTATTAAATTTCTCATAGAAAATTATGATAAAACATTGTATATCATTAATCATTATTTTGTTTATACCATTTTTAAAGTCCTATTGTCAAAAATTTGAAGGCCTTGCATTAACTCCACCTATGGGATGGAATAGCTGGAATAAATTCGGGTGCAACATCACCGAAAAAATCATAAAAGATGCTGCAAATGCAATGGTTAACAGTGGTTTGAAAAATGCTGGATATGAATATATCGTGATTGATGACTGTTGGCAATCAGGCAGGGACAGTATGGGTTTTATCATGGAAGATCCGAAAAGATTTCCTTCAGGAATTAAATCTCTTGCTGATTACATTCATAGCAAGGGTTTAAAATTCGGTATATATACTTGCGCAGGGAGGTTTACATGCGGCAAGAGGCCCGGTTCTAGAGGTTATGAATTTCAAGATGCATTGACTTATTCAAATTGGGGAGTCGATTTTCTTAAAATGGATTGGTGTAATACAGAAGGGCAAAACGCAAAAGAATCTTACTCCCTAATGAGAGATGCATTATACCATGCAGGAAGGCCAATTGTGTTCAGTTTATGCGAATGGGGACTAAATAAGCCTTGGGAATGGGCACAGGAAGTGGGCCATATGGCCAGAACAACAGGGGATATACAAAATAATTGGAATATTGTAGATGCAAAAGAAGGTAAATGTTGGGCGGGAGGAGTAGTTGTGAATTTGGACATGCAGCAGGGGCTAGAGATGTATGCTCGGCCGGGCTATTGGAATGACCCTGATATGCTGGAAGTTGGAAATGGAATTATAACTGAAAATGAAAGTCGAGCCCACTTTAGTTTATGGTGCATGCTTGCGGCTCCGTTAATGACCGGAAATGATTTATCAAATATGGATAATTTTACAAAAAATATCCTTACCAATAGCGAAATCATTGCGATAGATCAGGATGGGCTTGGTAGACAAGGTTATAAAATAAAAGATTACGGCGAATTTGAAATCTACTATAAACTCCTTGAAAACGACGAGGCTGCCATTTGCCTTTTTAATCGCTTTGATGAAAATATTCAAATCGAAATTAACTGGTCAACAATGAATTGCCGATTGATGAAGGATAAAAAAATAATTAACTTAACCGAGAAGATTAACAGAAAAGAAATCATTTTTAATCAGGAATATTTTATAAGAGATTTATGGAAAAAAGAAAACATAGGGACAACAAAAAAGTCTTTTTCAAAAACAATACAACCTCACGACGTGGTTGTACTAAAATTCACCACAATTAAAAAAAAATAAATCGGGTTCATCAAACAATATTTTATTCAAGAAGAGCTTTTTTTAATTCAGTCATAAAAGGAATAATAGGTTTAAATTTCTTACCAACCTCCCACTTTCTTGCAAACAAGCACTTTATCGTTCTAGGCTCTTGTGTCAGCTTCCCTAAAAGTTAGACATTTTAAATTAGGACAAAAAGGGTTTAATTTAATTTTAAAAAAACGGGAAGATGAAAAAATTCACAGAAACAGAAATCCAAAAGATTTTAAATGATAACGAATCAGGTGTAACCCTCCGGGAGCTTTCAAGGAAGTATGGAGTGAACCGTAATACTATTAGCAATTGGAAGCAAAAATACGGAGGTATGGAGTTTCCGATATGCGGCGTCTTAAAGAACTGGAAGATGAGCATAACCGCTTAAAAAAGATGTATGCCGATTTAAGCATGCTGCATTATGCGCTAAAGGAAGTAATGGAAAAAAAGTTTTAAAGCCTGTTGAAAAGAAACGTATCGTTTCCCATTTGGTAAATGATTATCATTTGAATATTCAGCAAGCTTGCAAAAAGGCTTCCTTAGCCCGTTCGGTGTATTATTATAAAAAGAAAACCCAAAATGATAGTGGGGTGGTTAGCGCTTTACATAGTTAGCGTATGCCCATCCCAGACATGGTTTTTGGAAAATGTATAAACTGCTTCTCAGGCAGGGAAGGATTTGGAACCATAAGCAAGTATACAGGATATAACCTGCGCCGAAAAAAGAATAAGCAAGTTACTCAAAAGGATCAAGCAGCCAATAAGCTTGCCGATCAATAACAACATTACCTGTAGCATTGATTTTATGATGGACAGGATATATAATGGAATGCCTTTAAAGTGCTTAACATAATAGATGACTTTAATAGAGAAGCTTTAGCCATGGAGATTGACATTAGGATCAGTTCCTTAAGGCTTATCAGGACACTGGAAAGCTTAAAAGAAGATGGACTGCTTCCCAAAGAGATCCGGGTAGATAATGGACCAGAGTCTTTATCACTTAATTTTTAATCTGGTGAAGTGGACATGGGATTACTATCCGCTATATCCAGCCTGGCAAACCTATTCAAAATAGTTTAATAGAACGCTTTAACGGATCTTTCAGAAGAGAAGTACTTGACAGGAATACCTTTGAAAAACTGGAAGAAGCCCAAGGAATATACACATCAATGAATGGATGCATTACAATTATTAAAGGCCGCTTGATGCTTTAGCAGATATGCATTCGCATTGGAATGTGGAAAACTTTGATCATAACATGGTGAAGAGCAAAGTTTTCCATGTTCCAACACGATGACAGCAACAGCAACGAATTCAAACTTGAATAAAAACAAAAATGCCTACGTTTGAACTGTCACAATTATGGGAAGATGACACTAAAAATTCACTTAATTACTGCACTTCGTAAGCCCCTATATCTACATTTCCTTTCCTGCCTTTGCCCCTTTGGTCGGTTAAAGGTGCATTGGTAATTGTCCCTTTATCAATAGCAGGGCTGCCACTTGGTAATGCCATTGTTTTAGTTGGCCCGCCATTGTCAGCAAGTGGTTGCAATTGGGCATCTAATAAAAGTACATTTGGTGTGAGCCAGTAATCATCACCCTGTCCGTATTGCCCTGAAAAATCTTTTGGATATTGCAAATTACCATCGCTTACTGTAAGGTTCGATCCCTTATTAATTACTGCACCGCCATAAGGATTACTTTGAAACCCGGTTCCTACAGCATTTTTATAAAATAAATTATTTGTCAAGGTTGTGTTGCCTCCGTTGAAGATAGCACTGGCAAAATTTCCTGCTTGGTTTTCAGCAAAAGTACAATTAGTAATGCTGGCGTTATTTACACTTGGCATTGCCAATCCACCACCCAGTCCATTTGAATTGTCGCCCGCCTTGTTGCCTTTAATCGTACAATTATTAAGGGTAAGAGTTCCGTTGTTATACCAGATTCCCCCTCCTTGTGAGGGAGATAGATTGCCATCGAAGGTCGAGTTAGTTATTGATAATATACCATCCTGATAATATACACCACCGCCCTGGGCTACATTGCATTTATTATTGCTAAATGAACACTTATCTATCGTACCAGAACCACCTTTTCCATCATATTGTACCACATTATAAGCACCCCCTTGATGGCCAGCCTTATTATTGTTAAAAATGCATCCGCAAAGACTGAGCGTATTGTTCACTCCATTTTGATAAGTACCATCTACATAAATAGCGCCTCCTGATCCGCCTTTATCAAATGTACCACCCGTTCCGGTAGCTTCATTCCCTTCAAAACGGCAATTAATAAAACTCATTCCAGAACCTATGGCGCCGACAGCGCCACCATTCGCACCTTTATTATTGTTAAATATGCAATTTGCGAATAACACATTTTGATATAAAATACTATGCACAGCTCCGCAATCATCAGAAGCCGATGAAGGTCCGTTATTATTTTCAAAAGTTACATTAAAGATTTTCATAGAGCCAAATGCCCTGCCTAAGATAGCTGCGCCACCCCTTTCATTTGCATTCAAGTTTGCTTTGCCATTTATTAATTTTAAATTCTGCAAACCGAACAAAGTACCGTTTCCCTGGTTAGAAGCTGCCTGTTTATCAAATATTCTTACAAAATTTGCTCCGTCTAAAGTAATCAGATTATTTCCTTCCATTATAATTTCCTTGTTAGGGACAGTTAAAGTAGCGTTTAGAGTGAGCGTAAATGCCGCCGCCCCGCAATTGCATTTTATTTTTCCACCCTCATTAAGTAAATTCTGTAATGTAGCTTGTGTGCAACTAGCAGGAGTGCCATCCCCCCAACTTTTTGAGCCTGTCATATCTGTAAAAACTGGTACATCACAAATCGTACTGGTAGGGGTGTTATTTCCTGGAGTGGAAGGACTTTCATGGTTTTTCTTGCACGAAAAGGAGACAAGAATTAAAAACGAAATTGAAAAGATCGAAAATTCTTTAGTAAAGTTTATCATAAAAAATTTTAATGTTATTTATAATTACTAAGAGTGTATACTGTTTTTAGCTTTTAATAGTTACGAAAATAATCGTTTATATTAACATCTTACTAATTTACCTTTTATTGTATTTTAACGTCATTTTAAAATAATTAAGCTTAATAGGGGTGGCATTGGGAGAAATTTTTTTATCATCTGACATACAAAGAGCATCTCCATGGCTCCACTGAGATGCGATTCCTGCCGCTTATCAATAACTGTAAATTCATCCGAATGTACTTACCGCTTACGTTTCACGAGTGACTTCAAATAGTGGCGGCTTGACTAATGTTAAAGTGACCAAATGGTGGATTTCAACATTTGACGCATAGTAATTAGAAGCTTTTATTAAAAAATATGTTCCAACTTTTTTTCGGTCATTTTTTAGGGACGATGCCCTTAAAGCCGTTGTAAAGGATTTTTCTTTTTCTATTTCTATGTAATTATTTATAAGAAATAATTAACATTATTATATTAATTCTTAATTTTATAATAATTTTGAGGAACGGTCATATTTAAATCAATTTAATGATTGAAAAAACCTTTCCCCTTGGAACAGAAAATAGTTTAGATGAAGTTACCGCTTTACTGAAAAAAGGCGACCAGGGGGCTTATGAGTATATATATAAAAGGTATTGGTATAAGATTTTTTTAGTGGCCTATAAGAAAACCAAATCCAAAGAGACTGCTGAAGAGCTTGTGCAGGAATTATTTTTAAATTTATGGAAGAAAAGGGAGCACCTTGAAATACATCAACTCGAACATTATTTATTTTCTTCAATAAAGCATTCCATTTTTGCCTATTACGCATCCCAATCCCTGGAACATAAATATATTGAATCGGCCAGGGGTCAGGTTGAAAGTGAACTTTCGGGGATTGAAGAAACCATTGCAGTGGATGAAATAAATATTGCTTTAAAAAGAGGTTTGGAAACCCTTCCCGATAAAACTAAAAAAGTTTTTCAAATGAGCCGCTTTGAAAACTTATCCGTTCATCAAATTGCCAAAAAACTTAAGCTTTCCGACAAAGCAGTAGAATATCATTTAACCAAGTCGCTTAAAATACTTAAAACCTTACTTAAAGATTTCATAATTTCTATCCTCATCTTTATATTTGGTTATTAATAGTAATCCTTTAATTTAATATAACTTTTTAAAGAACTTTTTATAAAATTAACTTTAATTATATAAATATTATAAGATTTTATAAAATTTTTTAGGGTAAAAGGCTTTTCATCTCTCTTCTATATAAATAACAATAAGTTACCGTGAAGCATTCAGACCTAAAAATCCAATCTCTTCTTAAAAAGTATTTAGCTGGTAATTGCAACCAGGAAGAAACAATTGAAGTCGAAATATGGTATTCTACTCTTGATAAAGAACAATTAACTGCAATCGGAAATATTGAAAAAAGGGACATAGAGGAAAGGATTTGGGCAAATTTAAAAGAAAACCTTAAAGATAAGGACCAAAATAATTTACATCCGTCTGTTTTGAAAAGATTTGTATGGTTCAGTGCAGCAGCAAGCATAACTCTATTGATTTCTTTAGGAATTTACTTTTACGGAATTAAAATTAATACACAAAGAATCGCTAGTGGTAAAAACGTTATGATTGAAAAAATAGATACCGATTTCTCAAACCTAACAGCCTCAATTCGAATAATTATTTTGCCTGATGGTAGCAAGGTTTCTCTTCAACCCAGAAGCAGGATTAAATATTTAAATAATTTTACAAAAAACACTAGGGAAGTATCTTTGGAAGGAGAAGCATTTTTTAATGTTGTAAAAAACCCTAAAAAACCTTTTATAGTTTTTGCCCGCAATATTTCAACTACAGTGTTGGGAACTAGTTTTACAATCAAGGCTTTTTCATCACAAGATAATATAACGGTATCAGTTAAAACCGGTAAAGTAATTGTGAGTGAATTAGAAGACGGAAAGCAAAAATCAATCTCTAAAACTTTAATTCTTACCCCCAACCAACAGGCTGTTTTTCTTACTTCTGAAAAAGTATTTAAAAAAGAATTGGTTGAAAAACCTATTGCCCTTCTTAATCAAAAAATGGCATTTGAAGAAAAACCTGTAAATGAAGTATTTGAAGCATTTAATAATTATTATGGGATTAAGATAAAATATAATGTTGAATTATTAAAGAAATGTACCATAACGGCTTCTTTTTATAATGAAACTTTCTATGAAAAATTAGAAATGCTTTGTAAAATTTTAGGGGCTACTTACGAAATAAATGGTACGGAAATTCAGATTAAAAGTGATGGTTGCAACAATCCTAAATTATAAACTTTTTAATTCACTAAACCAATTTAATTGCCTATGGATTAAAAAAAAAACAAAAAAAAGTAGCAGGTGTTCGAGCACCTGCTACAGCTTATTCTCCCTATGAAATAGAATCAATCAATGCATAGGAAATTTTTGTCCCATTATTTATCTAAACCGAACAAAAACTTTTCAATTTATGAATAAAAAATCACTCTCTGTTAAAATTATTTTCCAAATTATGAAAATAGGATTATATCAGGTCTTACTTGCAATTGTTTTTTCAGCTGCTACCATGGCCAATGATATAGATGCCCAAGAATTATTGGATAAAAAGATTACTTTAAAAGTTGAAAACCAACAAATTAAAGCAATTTTTTCTGAATTGGAAAAACAGGCCGAAGTCAAATTCATGTACACACATGAATTAATTAAAGCTTCTAGAAAAGTTACATTAATCTCCTCTGATGAAAGATTAGAAGATGTGTTACGCAAACTTTTAATTCCTTTAAACATTAGCTATGAAGTAAACGGCAACAGGATATTGCTTACCACCATCCATAAGGATAAATCTGAAATCAGACCGAACAATCAATCCAATAAATTTTTTGCATTGGAAATTAAGGGAAAAATAATTGATGAAACCGGAAACCCTATGCCTGGGGTTAACATTGCTATTAAGGGAACTGCTACAGGTACCACAACTGATGCAAATGGAGATTATACGATCAATGCGCCTGATGAAAAACAAGTACTAGTATTCTCCTTCATTGGATATGCCACTCAAGAAGTAATTATTGGTAATCAAACAATTCTTAATATTACACTGATTACAGATATTAAAACATTAGGTGAAGTCATAGTAGTTGGGTATGGCACCCAAACACAACATAAAGTTACAGAGGCCATAGGATCCGTAACTTCAAAAGATATAAGTGGTGTGGCAGTTACTGGCCTAGACCAAGCTTTGCAAGGAAAGCTGGCCGGTGTCCAGGTTACCCAAAATACTGGGGAGCCAGGCGGTAATGTGTCAATAAGAATAAGAGGAGTTGGTTCAATTAATAATTCTAACGAGCCATTGTATATTGTTGATGGTGTTCCCTATGGTACTAATGGCCCCCTTAATATTAACCCCAATGATATTGAAAGAATAGATGTGCTTAAAGACGCAGCCTCAGCTGCCATTTATGGATCAAGAGGAACCAACGGAGTAGTATTGGTTACAACAAAAAGAGCCAAGGCAGGAAAAATAGTTATCAATTTTGATGCTTATGCCGGCATTCAAAGTGCTTATAAAAAATTAAATTTGTTGAATGGCACACAATTCGCAACATTGGCAAATGAAAATTTAATGAATGCCAATAATGAAACGCTTGCTAAAGACCCTAATACACCTCCAAAAAATCTTTTAGGAATGAACCCTGCATGGTCCGATCCTTCTAAAGTTTTGAATACTGACTGGCAAAATTCTGTGTTGCAAACTGCGCCGATTCAAAGCTATAATATTAGTATATCTGGTGGTACTGAAAAATCAAGGTCATTATTATCGATAGGTTACTTCGAACAAGGTGGTATTACAAAGCCTTCGAATTATAAAAGAATTACTGCCAGACTAAATACAGATTATGAAATTTCCCAAAAATTAAAAGTTGGGATTACTTTAAATGCTTCGTTCGAAGAAAAAAAATCAGTTATATCGGTTGATGGTGGAAACACCGGTAATTTGGGCACATTAACTTCCTCGGCACGTATGCAGCCTACATCACTTGTAACTACTGATAAAAATGGATATTTTGGCTTGAACAACGATGGTACTTATAACACCGATAGCACTTATTATGGATATGAAGGGTTTTCATTTCCTTCAAAAAACGGTGGCAGGGGAGGTGCATTAGCTTACCTTCCTGGAGGATTAAGCAATACGGCATATTTATATCAAAAAAGCAAGTCCGATCTTGGCAAAAGCCAACAACTATTAATGGCTGGATTTATTGAATATGAAATATTAAGGGGTTTGAAGTTGCGATCCTCTTTAAACTATACCCTTAATACGGGGTATAATACTGGCTTTCAAAGAAAATCTCCGGAAGCAATACAAAACAGGGGTAATAACCCACTTATATCATTTTTTAATGAAAGTACATACACCAGTAACCAGTGGAATTGGGTCAATACGCTTTCATATAATAAGTCATTTGACAAGCACAACTTAGGAATTATAATCGGGACGGACGCCTTAAAAAATAACGGAAGGAACATTAGTGTAAACACATCTGGCGTGGCAGATGACCAACAATATATATCCGGGTCTGACTTTGGCACAAGGACTGCTTATGGAAATCCTGGACAGTCGACTCTAGTATCTTATATAAGTAGGCTAACTTACGATTATGCTGGAAAATATTTGTTCAATGCAAATTTACGTCGTGACGGATCTTCCAACTTTGGCCCTGGTTTTAAATATGGTACGTTTTCATCTGCTTCAGTAGGATGGAGGATATCGGAAGAAGAATTTATGAAACCCTTGTCTTTTATAAATGAGTTAAAGTTAAGGGTCAGTTATGGGATCGTAGGAAATCAGAACGTACGGGCATTTCAATATCTTAATTCCTATGGTAATGACGGAGGTAATCGCCAATATACCTTGGGCTCCGCACAAAATTCAGTTAGTGCATTTTTTCCTTTAAACATTGGGGTACCGAGTATTTCTTGGGAAAAATCGAACCAAACTAACTTTGGCTTGGATGCCTCCTTCTTAAATAGCAAATTTACTATTACAGCCGACTACTATATCAAAAAGATTAGCGATATGTTAGGTAACTTCCCAGTAGCAGTCTATACAGGTGTACCAGGAGGATCTATTACTAAGAATGGCTTTTCCATGGAAAATAGAGGTCTTGAATTGGCAATTGGATATAACCAAAAAGTTGGAAATGTCAATTTCTCCGCCAATGCAAATTTTTCTACTTTAGATAATAAAGTTACAAAATTAACTGATAACAAAACAGGATTTATTGCAAGTGACATTTCTGCTGGGAGCGGGGATGGAAGCGCAATCACCAGGACAGAAGTTGGCGAAAGAATAGGCAATTTTTATGGTTATGTAACTGATGGAATTATTCAAAACTCCAGTGATCTCTCACTCAGTGGAATGCCCCTCGATGTGACCAAACCAGGTGACCGTAAATATAAAAATTTAGATACCGCAAAGGCTATTAATTCAAAAGATAGGACAATAATAGGAAATGGGTTACCAAAATATATTTTTGGTTTTAGCTTAAAAGCAGAGTATAAAGGATTTGATTTTTCGGTTTTATTGAATGGGCAATCGGGGGTGCAGATAGCAAATCAAACTCGTTATTGGTTATATAACATGCGTTATGATATTATACAAGGAGGTATAACGAATGCATCTGCTGATTTAGTAAATAGTTGGAAAGGCGAGGGCACATCTAATGACCTTCCAAGAAACTCTTATTCCTCTTCTCCTAACAACAGGTTATTCTCCACCTTTAATATAGAGAACGGGGCATTCTTACGCGTACGTAACATACAATTAGGCTACACTCTCCCAGAAAGATGGTCTAAAAAAGTAGGGATGAGCCGTGCAAGGGTTTATTTAATGGCTCAAAACTTATATACGTTTACAAAGTACACAGGTTATGACCCTGAAGTAGGTAGCTTAAACCAGGATGTATTAAAAACCGGGGTTGACTTTGGTCGCTATCCTGTACCCAGGATGTTTACAGGGGGAGTGAATTTTCAATTTTAATTCCTTATAGGACATAGAATTCAAATAATTTGAAAATTAAATATTTAAATAATTTAAAAATGAAAAATATAATATTACT
>Ga0123336_10003806_pt1 | contig 12463 bp, 10 predicted proteins | sample SSSSmetaG_FD_96466 | JGI IMG/M metagenome (GOLD analysis project Ga0123336, IMG submission 96466) | Glacier valley bacterial and archeal communities from Borup Fiord, Nunavut, Canada, to study Microbial Dark Matter (Phase II) - ​SSSS metaG | ecosystem: Environmental > Aquatic > Freshwater > Ice... | reverse complement strand
CGCAAAGCCAGTGTCACGTTGCCCAGCACATTCAAATGCGGGTACAAATTGAACTGCTGGAACACCATGCCAATGCGCTGACGCACCTGATTGATGTTGACATCAGAGCGCATGATGTCGGTGGCGTCCACCACAATCTGGCCTCCACTGGGCTCTTCCAGCCGATTGCAGCAGCGCAGCAAGGTGCTTTTGCCAGAGCCCGATGGTCCGATAACGCACATCAATTGCCCAGGCCTGACTTTTAAATCAATACCGCGCAGCACCGCGTTGCCATTAAAGACTTTTTGCAAGCCCACGATTTCAAGAATCGGGGCTGGCAACATCGTGTTGGCGGGTAATGGGTTCAAGAAATTTAACCGTCAGTGGGTCAGACTTTTTGGCAGACGGGTTTGGCGGGCGTCGGGTCATAACCTTCCAGCCCTTCAACACCTTGACCAACCGCTGTTTTCATGGCGGCGGCGTCAGCTGCAGGCACGTAGCCAAACCACTTGGCGGCAATTTTGCCAACCGTGCCATCCATTTTCATGCACTTGAGCGCATTGCCAGCGGCATCACGGCCGGCTTTGTCGTCGAGGCGAAAAGCCAGCGCCCAGACCAGCCCGGTCTTAATGGTGAGTGTGGTTTGAACCGCCGGGTTTTGTTTGGCTGCCCATGCCGCCACAGTGCCGCCGGCCAGATTGGCATCGGCCCTGCCCGACTGCACCGCCTGAACTGCATCGGCGTTGTTGCCGTACACATCATATTTAAAACCATACTTGGTAGCGTTGTCGCGGGTCCAGTTCTCGTAGGCCGAGCCTTTATTGACGGCGATGGTTTTGCCCTTCAGGTCATCCAGCACCTTGATGGCAGCTGCACCTTTTTTGATGACAAAGGTGTAGTCGGTGTCGAGGTAACCCTCTGTAAACAACATCGCTTTTGAACGCTCGGGTGTCACAGTGACCGGAGCCAGAATGAAGTCGTATTTTTTTGCATTCAGCCCGGGGACCAGGCCAGAAAACTCGGTCCCTTCAATCTCGATTTTCCGCTGCAACCGCCTGGCCAGCTCCTCGCCCAAATCAATGTTGAAGCCTTGCAGGCCCCCGTCAAGTTTGACCATGGCGTGAGGCGCAAAAGTAGCGTCAACGCCGGTACGCAGCGGCGCGCCGGTTTGGGCAAACGATGGTACGGCAAAGGCAGCAGCTAAAGACATCGCCAGCGCAGCTGACCGGATGAACTTTGGCGAAGTTGACAAGTTGGAAGACAGCATGAAATGACTCCTTGGTTGGGTATCAGTTGGCAGGTTGAGGGAAATCTGGGCTTGCAAGAGGCGGGCCAGCACCCGTCCGCTCGACGATCAGGCGGTAATGTTCCGGGCGGCGGTGCTTGGCAAAATTAAACACATGCTGGAGAAAGTTCTCGCCAAGATTCAAATCGCAGTTGGTGAAGATGACTTCATCCTCCTCACTTTGGGCCTGCGCCACAATCTCTCCGGTGGGCGACACAATGGCCGACCCGCCAATCATGTGAAAGCCGTCTTCGCTGCCGCACTTGGCAGCCGCACCTACCCACAAACCGTTTTGGTACGCATTGGCCTGTAGCGACAGCAGGTGATGAAACATGCGCAGGTGCGGCGCTTCTGTCCAGTGGATATTCCACGAGGGCGTGTTGTAGCCCAAAACCACCATGCGTGCGCTTTGCAGGCTCATGACGCGGTAGGTTTCAGGCCAGCGGCGATCATTGCACAAGCACTGGCCAATCATGGTGCCGAGCATGGGAGTGACACCGAAACCGTCATCGCCGACTTCAAAATATTTTTTCTCCAGATGCTGAAACGGTGCATCTGGTTTATGGTCACTGTGGCCAGGCAGGTGAATTTTGCGGTACCGCGCAACGATCTCCGCTTTTTCATTGACCAATATGGAGGTGTTGAAACGCTTGCCGGCGGATGTCAATTCAGCGTAACCGAGATAAAAACCCACGCCCAGTTGGCGTGCCAGATCAAACAGCGGCTGGGTTTCGGCGCTGGGCATGGTGGGCTCAAAAAAGCGCGAGGTGGCCTCAAGCTCATCCATCCAGTAACGCGGAAAAAATGTCGTCAGTGCCAGCTCTGGAAACACCACCAGTCGAGCACCACGCGAGGCAGCCTCGCGCATCATGTCCAGCAAACGCTGTACTACAGCAGAGCGACTGTCTGCCAGATGCACAGGCCCCATTTGCGCGACCGCCAGTCCAAAGCGCTCATGCGCAGCAGTTATGCCCGTTGCCATGCTTTTCCTTTCAAGCCCAAAAGACCTGGCAGACGTGATGAGTTGGCAGGCGTTTTGGCATTGACCATAACTTCGGGTTGCCGCCGCGCAATGTAGCGGCCTGAGCCGCGCGCCACGTTCAGCGTGTTGTTTTCAACCACGGTTCGCCCGCGGCTCATCACCAGTTCTGGCCAGCCTTGCAGACGCATGCCTTCGTAGGGCGTGTAGCCGACGTTGTCATGCAGCATGGCGGCGGTGACCGTAACCTCATGCGTCGGGTTCCACAGCGCCAGATCAGCGTCCATGCCAATGGCAATATCGCCCTTGCAGTGCGCAAGGCCATACATGCGGGCGTGGTTGGTGGCGGTCAGCGCAACAAATTCGTTGATGGTGATGCGGCCCTTTTGCACACCTTCAGAAAACAGCAGCGGCATGCGCAGCTCAATGCCAGGTACACCATTGGCCATGTCTTTGAAAATGGTGGCCTGCCCGTTGGGCAATTTGCCTGTCTCATCAAAACGGTAAGGCGCATGGTCAGATGAATAAAGCCCCAGCGTGCCGTCTTTAAAACCATCCCACACCGCCTGCTGCGAGCGTGCGTCACGCGGCGGCGGGCTGCAGCAGAACTTGGCACCTTCTACGCCAGGCAGGTCAATGTCGTCGGCAGTTAAAAACAAATATTGTGGGCAGCTTTCTGCATATACCCTTGTGCCCAGGCGCTGTGCCGAGCGAATCAATTCCACCGTTTCTGCCCCGGCCACGTGCACGATCAGCACTGGCACGTCAATCAGGCGTGACAGCGCCATGGCGCGGTGACTGGCCTCAGACTCGGCCAGCGCGTCGTGCGCCACTGCATGAAACTTGGGGGCGGTGTGCCCCCCATCCAGCAGCCGCTGCGCCACCCAGCGGATCATGTCGTGGTTCTCGGCATGAATCATCACCAGCGCGCCTTCACGTCCCGCCAGCGCCATCACATCAAGCAACTGGTAGTCGTCGAGCTTGAGCGTGTTGTAGGTCATGTAAACCTTCAGCGACGTGACACCGTCCCGTATGGCTTGAGGCAAATCATGCTTGAGCGCCACTTCATCCGGGTCAGCAAGAATCAGGTGAAAGCCGTAATCAATGACAGCTTTTTCACGCGCTCGGCTGGCGTAATCAGCCACCACGTCTGGAATGCGTTTGCCCCGGTGCTGCGCTGCAAACGGGATGATAGTGGTCGTGCCGCCGAACGCCGCGGAAACCGTGCCGGAATAAAAATCATCGGCACACATCATGCCCATGCCAGACAGTTGCTCAATGTGCACATGGCTGTCAATACCGCCAGGCAGCACCCAACGTCCGCTTGCGTCAATGTCATGACGGCCTGGCGGCAGATTTTTTTCAATGCTGACGATCACGCCATCCTGGATGCCAATATCTGCTTCGAAAGTTTCACGTTCTGTTGAAATGCGGCCACCGCGCACCGTCACATCATGGCCTGGTGCTGTCATCAAAATGTCCCCGGATAGTTGCCGCCATCAAGCAGCAGGTTTTGGCCGGTGATGAACCCGGCCTGAGCGCTACAAAGGTAAGCACAGGCGTCGCCAAATTCAGCGGGTGTACCAAAGCGCCCTGCCGGGTTGCCAGCGCGTCGCTCAGCCAGCACAACGTCTTCGCTTTTGCCCGATTGCTTTGACCACAAACGGGCTGTTTCCAGCAGGCGATCTGTTTCAAACGGGCCTGGCAACAGGTTGTTGATCGTGACGTTGTGCGCAACCGTCTTGCGGGCCAGTCCGGCCACAAAGCCTGTCAGACCCGAGCGGGCGCCGTTGGACAAACCCAAAATATCGATCGGCGCCTTGACTGCGGCTGACGTGATGTTGACGATTCGACCAAAACGCCGGGCCGTCATGGTGTCGAGTGTTGCCTTGATCAAGGCTATCGGCGTCAGCATATTGGCATCCAGCGCCGCAATCCACGCGTCACGGTCCCAGTCCCTAAAGTCGCCAGGCTTTGGCCCACCGGCATTGGTGACCAAAATATCAGGTGCGCCGCACACGGCCAACACGGCAGCCCGACCCTCTGGTGTTGTGATGTCGGCAGGCACTGTCATGACGCGGGCGCCGGTGTCACGCCGAATTTCGTCAGCGGTGGTTTCAAGTGCTTCAACGCCACGCGCCACCAGGGTTACGCTGGCTCCTTCACGCGCCAGCGAAAACGCACAGGCGCGGCCCAAGCCTTTGCTTGATGCGCATACCAGTGCGCTGCGTCCAGCGATGCCTAAATCCATCTTGTGCTTTTCCTTTATGAGGTTTCTTGATCCGGAAAAAACGAGTGCCTAGACAATAACCAATGCGCCTTTGACATTCAGCGACAGGCCCACGCGCTCGACAGTGGCCTCCAGCTCTTTTGCCGTCACTGGGTCCATGCGCATACCCGGCGCGCGAATCGCATCGCAGGCAATCACACCGCGCTTTTGATAAATGTATTTGCGCAGCGCCAGACCAATTTTGGGCTGGAATTCATAACGAATCAAGGGGCAATAACGGTCAAACGTGGCGGCTGCCCCGGCGTGATTGCCAGCGGCATACTGGTCGTATATCCGTACCAAAATTTCGGGGAAAGCAAAGCCCGTCATCGTGCCAACCGCGCCGCGCTGCAGCTCTTCAAGAAAATAAACGCCGCCCAAGCCACCAAAAATGCGCATGCTGTCGCCAGCCAGTTCAAGGATGCGGGTGATTTTTTGACCCACAGGCGGCTCTTCCATCTTGATAAAGCCCACGCCCCCTTCACGTCCCAGGCGGGCAATAACCTCGGACTTGATCTCAGTGCCAAACGAGTCTGGAAAATCGTGAATCACCACGGGAATCGGTAGCGACGCAGCAAGTGCCTGGTAGTAGTTAAACTGCACCGCATCAGATGCGTTGTCAAGCGGCGCGGCAAACACGGCAGCTGCACCCACTTCAGCAGCTTCGCGCGCTTGTTCAATGGCGCCCGCCGTTCCCAGGGCGCGGACGCCCACCCACACGGGCACGCGACCTGCCGCGCATTTGACAAACGTACTTGTGACAGTACGGCGCTCACTGTTGGAAAGCTTGTGTGCCTCGCCCAGAAACCCGAGAATCGCCAAACCGGTCACACCAGCAGCCACCTGGAATTCAACCAGTGTCCCGATGCTGTCCAGGTCCAATGCGCCATCAGCAGAAAAAGGCGTTGGGCAGATGGTGTAGACACCGCAAGCATTGTTGAGCTGGGCAGCAGCAGAAGACTTGGCTTGGGTTGGCATGGCGGCTTTCAGTAACAACGGTCAGCAGTTAAAAAATGGTTCGAATTCAAATGCATTGTTGTAGACCCGCCGGCAAGTTGTCTTGTGCCTTTTTGTGCGTAACCCATAACCTAGTGTTAACGATCAAACTTGACTTACCCCAAGCCCGCCTGGCTAAACGCTGACGCTAGTGGTTGTATCAACTGCACCAACTGCACTAACTGCACCAACTGCATCAGCCAGCATGCCAAACCCCTGCTGCGCTATCAATTGCTTGAGCTGGGCGATAAAGGCCAGTGTCAACTGGGACAGAGGTTCAAACTGAAGATGCACCAGATTGGCCTGCAAAATTGGTGCGTTGACGATCGAACGCACCACCAACTGGCTGTTGGTTGACCAGCTGCGCACCGAAAACTCATCAACCAGTGCGACCCCCGCGCCCATCTGGACCAGGGAACCCGCGTTTTGAGGTGAGCCCACCTCAATAGCCGCCATAAGGGGCTCGTCGGCGTCCTGGTACATCTGGCCGACGATCACACCGAAAGGGCTTTCCCGTTCGTAGCTAATCAAGGGATAAGGCCGTAAATCAGCCAGTGTCAGCGTTGCACGGCGTGTCAGTTCGTGGTTGTACGGCAGGATGCATACCAGCCGATTGCGGCACAGGGGCGTGACCTCCAGATTCGGGTGATTCATCGGCAAAATAATGATGCCCAGGTCTGCCTGATGGCTCAGCAGCCGCTCTTTCAAATGGGCATGACCCAGACAATGAAAAGTCACTTTGACATCAGGGTAATGGGTACGGAAGAGCGCCAATGCCTCCGGAATCAGCATCTGGCCGACGCTGGGGCTGGACACGATATTCAAAATGCCCTGGCGATTTTTGGCCAGGTCTGAAGCCAGCACATTGACGCGTTGTACGGCCTGGTAAACCGTTTCAACTTCATAAAAAAGCTTTTTTGCTTCTGGTGTGGCGTACAGCCTGCCTTTAATTCGTTCAAACAAAGCGAAACCCACGCGCTGCTCGGTGTGTGACAGCAAACGGCTCACCGCTGGCTGCGACACAAACAGCAACTGTGATGCGCCGCTGATGGAGCCAGTCGTCATTACTGCGCGAAAAATTTCAATCTGGCGCAAATTAAGAGACATTCGTGCTTACGGTTTGTTTTCTGGCGTACGCTGGCCCACGACCAACTTTCAAGTGATCAGCTTAACTGAATGTTAAGGACGGGCAACATTTGAGCAAGATGCATGCTGGTTGATGCGCGTTAAAGTGCAAATGACAATAAAAATGTCAATGAAGGAATGCAATCCATGAAGCCCGTCATCTACGTCATCAACCCCAACAGCACCCAGGCCGTCACGGCTGGCATCGACGCGGCCATGCAACCACTGCGCATGGCGGGTGGCCCGGCCATCCAGTGCCTGACCCTTGAGGCTGGACCACCAGGCATTCAAACCCAACTGGATGTTGAATCCGTCACGCTGCCCATGGTGCAGCTGGCGCGTTCACTACAAGCGGATGCCGCCGCCATCGTGATTGCCTGCTTCAGCGACCCGGGCCTGCACGTGGTGCGCGAAGCCCTCGCCAAACCAGTGGCCACCCCTGTGCTGGGCATCAGTGAATGTGGCCTGCTGACAGCACTGACGCTGGGCCATCGTTTTGGCGTGATCGCCATCCTGGAAACATCGATACCGCGCCATCTGCGCACCTATGGCGCCATGGGTGTGCTGGACCGTTTTGCCGGGGAATTGGCCATCGGGTTGCAGGTGACCGAACTGTCGGACTACGCCACCACCCTTGCACGCATGATTGCGACTGGCAAAAGACTGCGGGACGAAAAAGGCGCTGATGTGATTGTGATGGGCTGCGCCGGTATGGCCGCTTTTCAAAAGCCGCTGCAAGACGCCCTGGGTATTGCGGTGGTTGAACCGAGTCAGGCTGCAGTAGCCATGGCCATCGGCCGCGTGCAACTCAATTGGCATCATGCCGTTTATGCCTGAATCAACGCGGGACAAAGATGGACTGATTGCCCAGTTGCAAGCCGTCGTTGGCCAGGCCGGGCTTGTCACAGACCCGCAGGCGCAAGCAAGCTACACCACCGACTGGCTGGGTAAATGGCACGGGCAGGTGCGTGTCGTGGTCAGGCCATCCAACACCCAAGAGGCAGCCGCTGTGATGCGTGTTTGCCACAGCCTGCGCACCCCAGTCGTGACGCAGGGCGGCAACACAGGAATGAGCGGCGGGGCAACGCCTGACAGCAGTGGCGCGCAAGTAATTGTTTCCACCAACCGAATGAATCTGATCCGCTCAGTCGATCCGGTCAACAACACCATGACGGTTGATGCGGGCGTGATTTTGGCGCATGCCCAGCAGGCGGCGCTTGACGTGCATCGCTATTTCCCCCTGAGCCTGGGCGCTGAAGGGAGCTGCACGGTAGGGGGAAACCTGGCAACCAACGCAGGCGGTATTGCGGTGCTGCGCTACGGCAACATGCGCGATCTGGTACTGGGGCTGGAAGTGGTTTTGCCAGATGGCCGCATTTGGGACGGTTTGCGCGGCCTGCGCAAGGACAACACGGGCTATGACCTGCGCGGACTGTTTGTTGGCTCTGAAGGCACACTGGGCATCATCACCGGGGCGGTGCTCAAACTGTTTGCCCAGCCTGCGGCCCGTGCCACTGCATGGGTGGGTGCGGCCAGCCTGCAGCAATTGGTCACCCTCCTAACCCAACTGCGTGCCTGCTGTGGCGAGCGTCTGACGGCATTTGAAATGATGTCTGCGCCTGCACTGGCCTTGGTGTTAGAACATGTTCTGGAAACCCGCGCACCCCTGCTTGAGGCACACGCCTTCAACGCCCTGATTGAGTTGAGTGATACCGATGGCACAGGCTTGCACGCTTTACTTGAAAACGCACTGGCGCAGGCCCTGACTGGCGGCGTAATCAGCGACGCAACCCTGCCTGCCAGCCAAGCCCAAAGCGCCGCACTGTGGAAGCTGCGTGAAGGCATCTCACAAGCGCAAGTCCGGGCTGGCAAAGTCATCAAACACGACATTGCGTTGCCGATTTCGTCTCTGGCCGATTTTGTGACGAAGGCTGACCAGGCAGTGAATGCAACCGCAGAAAAACACAATGTTGTCATTGTCAATTTCGGGCATCTGGGCGATGGCAACCTGCACTACAACGTGCTGTTGCTTGCGGGCGTGTCAGCAGAGGCGATCAAGGAAACCACGGTGCTTTTCAACCGTGCCGTTCATGATCTGGTGACGGCGTTCAATGGCAGCATCAGTGCAGAGCATGGCGTGGGTCAATTGCGCCGTGATGAGCTGAAACACTACAAGTCACCTGTTGAGCTGGAGATGATGATGTGCATCAAACGCGCGTTTGACCCTAACCAGATCATGAACCCGGGCAAATTACTGTGAGTTTTGGGCTTTGCGGTTGTCTGTGGAGAGCGGTCAATTCAAGCAGGCGTCCTGTGCCATAATTTAAGTCTGTACGCAGCGTCGCCCGGGTGGTGGAATTGGTAGACGCACGGGACTCAAAATCCCGCGCCGCAAGGCGTGCCGGTTCGATTCCGGCCCCGGGCACCACACGCTAGTGGTCACAACATTTCAGCTAAGCCTAATGCGCCCCTGCCGCCGCGTCCTTGTCCCCGGCGCCGGACTTGCTCCGCTTCGCCAGAAACACCAGCGGAATCAGCAGCAGAAAAATCAGTGCCGACGCATAAAACACATCGTTGGCCGCGAGCATATAGGCCTGCTGATCGACCAGGCGGTTTACCGTGCCAAGTATTTGATCAGGCGTGAGCCCCGCGCTGGCCAAGCCTGACATGACGCTATCCGTTGCCCCGACCCCGGGGCTGACGTATTCGCTCAGTTGCGCATGGTGCATCGCGGCTCGGTCTTGCCAAATGGTCGTAGCGATCGACGTGCCGAACGAGCCGGCGACGATGCGCACAAAGTTGGACAAACCAGACGCTGCGGGAATGCGGCTTGGCTCGATGCCTGACAGCGTGATGGTGACCAATGGAATAAAGAAAAAAGCCATCGCCACGCCCTGAATAATGGTGGGGATCAGAATCGTGAATTCATCGGCCTGGGTGTTGAAGTTTGAACGCATCCACAGCACCAGCGCAAACACGAGGAACGCAAACGCAGCAAACTTGCGCGGGTCAAACTTGGCGAGGTTTTTACCAACCAGCGGCGACAGCACCAGCGCAAAAAGACCCACCGGCGCCAATATCTTGCCCGCGTCGGTCGCGGTGTAGCCCATGTACTGCTGCAGCCACAGCGGCAGCAACACCACGTTGCCAAAGAAAAGGCCGTAGCCAATTGACAGCGCCAGCGCACCGGCCCAAAAATTGCGCCGCTTGAACAGCGTCAAATCCACCACCGGATGCTCTTCGGTCAGCTCCCAGATCACAAAAGCAACCAAGCCGACCAGCGCGACCAGGCCAAGGGCAATCACCTCGCCCGAATGAAACCAGTCCAGCTCTTTGCCCTTGTCGAGCATGATTTGCAGCGCGCCGACCCAGATCACCAGTAGCGCCAGGCCAATCGCGTCAATCGGCAATTTTCGGGTTTTGCTCTCGCGCTTTCTGAAGATGCTCCAGGTGATGAATGCCGCGCCAAAACCGACCGGAATGTTGATATAAAAAATCCACGGCCATGAGATGTTGTCGGTGATCCAACCGCCCAGCAGCGGGCCCATCACTGGGGCGATCAGCGTCGTCATGGACCACAGCGCCATGGCCACCCCGGCCAGCGCCTTGGGGTAGCTTGACAGCAGCAGCGCCTGCGACAGCGGAATCATGGGCCCGGCGACCAGGCCCTGCAGCACACGCAAGAAAATCAGCGTCGTCATGTTGGGTGCCAGCCCGCACAGCCACGAGGTGATAACAAACAAAATCACGCTGGTCGTGAACAGGCGCACCTGCCCAAAGCGTTGCGACAGCCAACCGGTCAGTGGCACCGCAATCGCATTGGCCACACCAAAGCTGGTGATGACCCAGGTGCCCTGATTCGGGCTGACACCCAGGTCACCCGCAATGGCGGGCAACGAGACGTTGGCAATGGACGTGTCAAGCACGTTCATGAAAGTCGCCGCCGACAGCGCCAGCGTGCCCCACAGGCGGGCCGAACCGCTCAGCGGTTGCAGTTCATCGGGGACGGGCGCGGTCGCTGGCTCTGGCGCAGTGCTTGGCGCATGAAGAGAGGTTGAAGCCATAAATGATTGCCGTGCGTGCTATCAATTCAACCCGCTTTTCAGCGAGCCACCGCAACGCTGCTGGTAGCGCGGGCCTGCGGGACATTTAGGGCTTGGGCGCCCTGCGCGGCAGATGGGGTGCTGGCCGTGCGCGCAGACTTCTCGGTCGCTGCACTTCGCGCTGCTTTGCCCATGTTGGCAGCAATCACCCTTCGCACGTCTTCGCTAGCAGCATCGTCATGCGTATCGACAGTCGGCGTTGCACTGGGCGCTGGCGTGCGCGGCACGCCGGCCAGCGTTTTGCCTTCCTTGTTGCTCACATCGACTTCGGCGTCCATCGACAGGCCTACGCGCAACGGGTTATCCGCAATCTGTTTGGCATCCAGCGCGATGCGCACCGGCACGCGCTGCACCACCTTGATCCAGTTGCCGGTGGCGTTTTGCGCGGGCAGCAATGAAAACGCCGCGCCGGTGCCCACACCCAGACCAGCCACGGTGCCCTTGTATTCGACTTTTTTGCCATACAAATCAGCCAGCAGTTTGACCGGCTGGCCGATGCGGATGTTTCTGAGTTGCACTTCCTTGAAGTTGGCATCAACCCACACCTGATTGAGCGGTACGATCGCCATCAGCGGCGTGCCAGCGGCCACCCGCTGGCCAAGTTGTACGGTGCGCTTGGCCACATAACCATCGACTGGCGACACGAGCCCAGCGCGCTGCGTGGCCAGATAAGCCTCGCGCACTTTGGCGGCTGCCACCTGCACACTCGGGTGCTGCTCAATGCTGGTGCCGTCCGTCAGGGCCTGGTTGCTCATCAGCTGCTCGCGCGCGGCCAGTACGCCCGCCTCGGCCGCGGCCAGGCCGCTTTTGGCGCTTGCCAGTTGCGACTGTGCATGGCCCAGCTCTTCCTTCGACACCGCGCCGTTGCCGGTCAGCGACTGGCGGCGGGCCAGGTCGTCGGCAGCTCGGGCAATATCGCTCTGCGCCTTGACCACGTCGGCGCCGCGCAACACAACCTGCGCCTGCAGTGAGCCATTGTTGGCATACAGCGTGCGCACCTGCCGCACCGCCTGGGCCAGCGCGGCTTCGGCCTGGTCGAGCGCGACTTTCGCATCGGCCGGGTCCAGCTGAACCAGCGTTTGCCCTGCTTTGACGAAGTCGGTGTCGTCGGCCATCACGCTCTTGACGGTGCCGCCAATCTGCGGGGTGATCTGGATCACATTGCCCTGCACGTAAGCGTTGTCGGTCGATTCATAGTGGCTGGCAACCAAATATTCATACGCACCCCAGCCAAGGCCGCCCAGCACCAGCACCGCAGCCAGCGCGGTCAACGCTTTTTTGCGTTTCGGGTTGGTAGGCGGGCGGGCCTGCGCAGTTGGCGGCATCTGGTTCGCAGGTGCGGTATTGGTTGGAGCGTCGTTCATGGTGGTGAGCTTTTAAAAGGAGTCAGTTGAAGTTGGCGATCACCGCAGCCCAGCAAAGTGTTTATGTGCCAGGCTCAACAGTTAAAGAGCCTTATTTGGGTTCAAATTGGCTGCTAGCCCTTGTTTCACGGACGCGAGCAGCTATTATTTTTGTAGTAATTTGCGAATCATCAAGCATTACTGTGTTGACGCTTGGCTGGTAGCCACCGCCCAGCGCCCGCATCAGCGCCACCTGGGTGTCTAGCGACCGTGCCGCCAGGTCGACCGCGCCGCGGCGCTGGGCCAGCACGTTGGTCTCGGCTGTCAGCACGTTAAGGTAGGTGCCTAGCCCGGCCTTGAAGCGCTGCACCGCGATGTCGTAGG
>Ga0123336_10003805_pt1 | contig 12464 bp, 11 predicted proteins | sample SSSSmetaG_FD_96466 | JGI IMG/M metagenome (GOLD analysis project Ga0123336, IMG submission 96466) | Glacier valley bacterial and archeal communities from Borup Fiord, Nunavut, Canada, to study Microbial Dark Matter (Phase II) - ​SSSS metaG | ecosystem: Environmental > Aquatic > Freshwater > Ice... | reverse complement strand
TTGGGCATTTGTAACGCCCCACGCAATCGAATCGTTGAATCCGCTTATTACTGCAGGAGATCCCGGGAGCGAAGCGCCCATTGTATTGACAGTGGGAGAGTTGAGATGAATGATATACCATATTGATGGCAAGCTTAATGAAAGATGAGGATCATTGCACAGCATGGGAGATCCTGTAGATGTTTTTGAACCGCTGACTGCCCAGTTATTGCTTCCAACATCGGGAGGTTGTTGTTCTAATGGAATCTGAGTTACCAATTGGGCGGGTAATGCGTTAGGCAAACTATCAAGAGTAAGCGGCTTGAAATTCCACTTGCCTGCATTGTCTACTATCGGATCACCGACGGGCTCACGATCAGGATACAGTAAATCCAGTGTTTCCTTCCCAAACAATGCCAATCCATTAGTCATCTCAAGATCCTTTTCGCTCATGTTAAGTGTTTGCGCCATCGTCTTTAACAACAGCATGCACTTTAAATTACTCCAGGGTTCAGGAGCATAGTCCAGCAACTTATATTCGAAGGGATATTCTTCATAGCGAAGCGATTCGATGTACGTGTTTACGCCTGCTGTGTAGTTGTCAAGAATAGTTTTATTTTCCGGAGATGATTCCATTAGCTCAAGCGCTTTCTTTGCTCCAAATAATAATCCTAATCGTCGCTGTTTACGATCGTAGTCAAGTGCGACAGCTCCGATTATTTCAGATATTCTACCGGCAGCGGAATGTGTTTGGAATTCCATTTGCCAGAGGCGATCAGCCGCAGTGACAAAACCCTGGGCCAGATATAAGTCGTCATCATTTTTCGCGAAAATGTGAGGGATCTTTAAGCTATCGTATACTATTGAGACAGATTCTTTTAATCCTTTAATAGATTCATTTTGATCAACACCTTTTGCAACTTCAGCATTTTGCCAGAAGCCATGGAAGGGATCGAGAAATTTTCCAAGTGGTGGAATGGGAGAGCCGAGATTCCAACCCCGATTCAAACAATATAACAGTACAATTGTGATAACGAGGGAAAGTCCGACTTTAAGAATTTTCATGTAGCGTCAATTATTTGATAATTTTCGCAAATATTTGAGACAAACAGAAATTGGGGGACTTAGAACATAGAACACAGAACATCCGCAACCACGCCTGGTTCGTATTCTACACAAAAAGCCGGCAGGAGAAAAAAGTACGAGACTTGCTTGAGAGGCGAGGCTTTGACGTCTTTCTCCCCTTGCAAAAAGTGATGCGGCAATGGAGTGACAGAAAGAAGAAAGTAGAAGTCCCACTGTTCAATTCATACATATTTGTCTCAGTACCGGAGCATCAGATCACAAGCATACTTGAAACTCCGGGAGTAGCGTGGACTATTCGTCATAATGGAAAACCCGCCGAGCTTCATCCAAAAGAGTATGATATCATTGTGAGGTTTATTGAAACCGGTTTGCTGATCGATACCATTGCTATGGATACCATTGAGAAGGGCGAAGTAGTGGAAGTAATGGCTGGTCCCCTCAAAGGACAAAGGGGATTCGTATCAGGAACTGGCAAAGATAAATTCACTGTTGTGCTGGATGCACTGGGGCAGGCGATACGATTGGAGATCAGTGGATTGTTGTTGAGGAAGGTGGGGAATAAGTAAAACGTCGCTTTGACTGACTCTCATTCTTTGCTTTCGCCGACTGCGTGTCGCTAAAGCCTTAAGGGTGGGTGGCACAAGAAGCTACGCAGGGAGGCTCAACTGTTCTCCGACCCGGAAAAGAAGTGTGACCAATTAAGATTGAAATCAGATTGGTTACCGGTGTTTTAAGTGAATGATCTGCTTACAAGATCGCTTTGCCGAAAATATATCCAGCATACAAAATCATAATGCTTAAAAGCACGATAGCAAAACCTAACGCCACGATGACAAGCTTTTTATTTTTTTTCAATGTTTCGCTACGCCGCTGTATAGGTGATAAATTTTCCTGAAGTTTATTCATGATGAGGGTTTGATTTAGGTGCAATTAATGACACTGAAAATTAATCGGCTTTTGATTTGCATTTCCTTTTTTGACTGGTTAGTGCGATGTGACATTACATTAAAACCATTTTACCCAACAGATTCCTCCGACAATGACTACAATGCACAGAGTACTGACATACATGATTTTGGCAAAGACGCTAAGAATATCGATCAACCTGTCGTCAGCATTATTAGCTCGCTCGATAGCCTTTTGCCTGTTAGTAGGGTTATCAACGTAGAAACGTTCTATAACACTTTTAATACTGTGTACCATAAGGTAAACTGATGCCAAAAACGATATGACAAGTACTGCAGGATAGAACGTTCTATCAGAAGAATTTTGCAATACGCTTGCCTGGTTGGTGAGAACGGAATTGCTTTCGTTAACATACGATTGAGCACTGCCGGCCTTCGCGTTGGATGTCCGGATGATTCCAAAAAATACAAGAATGGGTGTTCCATACTTTTTAAAAAAGATCGAGATCTGCTCGGGACTAAAGTGATGTCCATGCCTCTTTCCGAGTTCAGGTTTTATAAAATGCACCATTCTTCTGATGGTTCTTACCGACCGCTTGTAGAGAACTGCAAGGTCAGGTACGCTATAGCGTTTTGGTTGAACTTCTTCTGGTTCCATAATAATTGTGGTTAAAAAAAAGTGGACGAGGAAAATTCTGTTTTGCTCCAGCTTTGTTGCATCCCCTCGCGAAATATTGTTGAGAAAAATTAAGGATATTTTTTTAATGTTAAAAATTTAAACGTGTTTTTTTCTGACATCACAATTTGAAGACGAAGTGACAATTCGAAATTCAGTGGCCCCGGCTTGTCCTCCGGCTTTTCCCTAGTGTCTTCCTAGCGTCTCCTTAGTGTCTCCCTGGCGTCTTTCCATTATCTCTCCGGCCTCTTTCCGGCCTCTCTCCATTGTCTTTCCGTTGTCCCTCCGGCCTCTCTCTGTTGTCAATAGGGTCTTTTTTTAGAATTGTTACGTACAGTAAATCCGGACATTTCCGGCCATTTCTGGCCATGTTCGGCCATTTCCGGCCAAAACCGGCCATTTCCGGCCAACGTCCTTTTTCTCCATCGGAACTTTGTACCAAGCAAGACGAACAGGAGCGCGCCCTGGGGATTCATGTGAAACCTAGTCCGCCAAAGCGTGAGATAAAGTCTTCCACAGCAAGAAGATACCTCTCATTGGCAAAGGCGGATTTTAAAAACTCAAATTTTATGAGAGCAATGAAAAACAAAACAGAAGTAGGAGGTATGTGGGGTGAAAAGGTGGATGTGACCAAAGTGAACGGACGACTTGTAGTACAGAATCGCCCAAAGCGAAAAGTCACTGCCGATCCTACTGCGGCACAAACTGCCGTGGTGAAAAAATTTCGTGAAGCAGCATCCTGGGCAAAGGGACAGGTTGATCAGCTGAGTGAAAAAGCGATCTATACCACTGGAATTACGGAGAAGAATTCTTCGGCCTATGTCGTAGCGATGCGTGATTACCTGAATGCCCCGGAGGTTGAATTCATCAAAGATGGAGATTACCTCGGAGCCATTGGCGACCCTATCATTATCAAGGCCACTGACGACTTTCTCGTCACGCGTGTGAAAGTGATTATCACTGATGCTTCCGGAACACGGCTCGAGCAAGGAGATGCCGTACAAGATTTACAGAAAAAGTTTCTGTGGGAGTACTCCGCGACTGCGGCAAACGTAACATTGCCAGGAACGAAGATCACAGCAATAGCTTTCGATCGTGCAGGTAACGAGACTTCACTTGAAAAAGTGGTGTCATAATTTCTAACAGTGAAGCCCCTCGCGTAGAGGGGCTTCTTTAAATCTTTATCAATTCAAAATATAAATAACATGAAAAAAATTATAGATACTGACCTTGGTCAATGGGTAGTAAGGAAGATTGGTGGCAAAATCATCATGACCTCCCTCAAAAAACGTAAGAAAATTAAGCTGTCGGAAAACCAGCAGGGCGCTCAGAGACGGTTTATAAAAGCAGTTGCCTATGCAAAATGGCAAATGGATAAACCGGAAATGAAAGCACTCTATGAAACAGGCATCAATAAAAAGAAACTGTCTGCCTACACGGTTGCTCTCACGGATGCACTCAAAGCTCCTGAAGTAGATCTCATAGAAACTATCAATTATTATGGCGCTGTCGGCGACACGATAGTGATCAGTGCCATCGACGATTTTAAGGTCCATCGTGTTTTAGTGAAAATCATCGACAGTGATGGTAATCGCATTGAGTGTGGTGAAGCGGTCCAGCATGGATTCAGGTCTGCCTTATGGACTTACACTGCAACAGTAGAAAACTTTTGCCTGGATCGTACCCGGATCGTAGCAACAGCTTTTGATTATCCTGGTAATGAAGGGACACTTGAAACTTCTTGTGTGCATTCATTTGGTCGACCGACGCCAGCGGAAAAGACTGACAAGTCTTGTGGCAAGCTCAATAAGACATCAAAACGCAAAAACCCCTAAGGTTATGAATAACTATAAATGGTTACTGGATGCCGGTCATGGTGGATTGACCAGCGAGGGCTGTTATACCACAGCGCCTGCAAAGATGCATGTATTTGATGATGGTCTTACGTTCTATGAAGGAGTAAACAACAGGGCAATTATTGATGAGCTTATTTCATTAATGAAACAGGCAGACTTTGAATATGAACTAGTCTATGATCAGGTGCACGACACGCCCTTGGTGGAAAGAGTGGCGAAGGCCAACGCACTCTACACAAAAGACAAGCGTTGCATCTATATTTCTATTCATAGCGACGCAATGCCTGGTCCGTTGCAGGGCAAAGGTTCCGGGTTTGCTGTGTATACTTCCAAAGGTCAGACTAAAAGCGATATTATCGCACAGATCTTTGGCGATACCTACGGCGATTTCCTCAATCAATTCAAATTCAGAAAAGATCTTTCCGATGGTGATGACGACTTCGAAGAAGATTTTTATGTGTTGAGGAAAACCAACTGTCCGGCGATCCTCATTGAAAATTTATTCTTTGATAACAGGAGGGAAGCGGAGTACCTGATGAGCAAAGCAGGTCAGGAGAAGATTGCAGACATTCTGTTCCTGGCGATACTATATATTGAAAACAGCATACCAATCTGACTTGGGTACTCGTCTAATTGAGGGTTCTGTGTTCTATGTTCTATGTTCTAAGTGCGTCAGCTCATTTTCAAATCATTAAATTTTTCAAATTGACTACTATGAAACAACTTAAAGAAACAGCTATCGGAAAATTCCTTTCAAGTAAAGGTCTTGACAACCTTCTCGAGGGGATAGGACACCTGGTGCCAGGCATCAGAGTACTTGAACGACTGAAGGATGTCGTCCTGGGAGAAAGCAGTAAGCTAAGCGAGGAGGATAAAAAACAATTCATTGATGTGTATACGCTGAATCTCGAAGAACTTGACAAGCAACTTGCAGACACGGCGAATGCGCGAACAAGGGAGAAAGAATTCGTTGCTGCTGCGGGTCACATTGATTGGTTCATGACCGTCTTCGGAGTGATTATATTGATTTGCTTCGTGTATACCGTAGTGATCTCATCAACGGGAATAATTCCTGCCGACATGCGCGAGCTATTTATAGAGAGCCGCGCCGCTGTTCGGGATATTGTTCTTGCTATTGCTGCTTACTATTGGGGAAGTTCGGCGGGAAGTAGGATGAAGGAGATGAAGTTTGGTAAATAACAATGTATTTCGGTGATTCGTTGATGAGCTTACGCCTGTTGACGGATCATCGAATTTTTTAGTATTGAAACCGCATTTTGTGCCGCTAGGGGTGTCCGTTTGTAGTGAGATACACTGGTGCTAAACAACAAACTCCAGAGGAGCGACCTATTATAGTTCGCTAATTAAATTTGAACAGGCCGCACCGATGGTGCTTGTGTTTCATTCCACTATATTTTCGCTACAGACAGGTCGCACCTCTGGCGCTATGATTCGGTCACGGATTTAACCTCAGAATTACGGCGAAGCCGTCTATGTGACCTTTGTATTTCTTTGTGCCTGTGTGTTTAAGATTTCTGGATTTTTCATTTAGGCTGGAGACCTTCAACTAAAAGTTTAAAACTATGCGTACTATATTGCTTATTATCAACTAATTAACTGCTTTTCCTCACTCCTCCGCGACATTAACGCCAGACTTCTTTGGTGCCGGGTCTTCCAGATTGAATTATAGCCTACAAAACACAATTTTCACTGGTTACAATCACACTTTCACCCGCATAGAGTAGTTTTATTACTCATCGTTTTTTAGATTTACGCCGTGCTTGACTCACTGATAACCTCGAAAACAAGGGTTAAAATGCTGTTGAAGTTCTTTTCGAACAGCAGCGCCTCTGCCTATATGCGCGAAATGGCAAAGGAATTCGGCGAATCCACCAATTCGATACGTCTCGAGCTTAATAACCTTTCCAAGGCTGGCTACCTCGTAACGGAGGAAAAGGGCCGCTCTATATATTATAGTGCCAACATACAGCACCCGCTTTATAATGAACTAAAAACACTCGTCCTCAAGTACTTGGGTATTGACAAGATCATTGATGATGTAATACATAAAATGCTTCAGAGGTTGGGCAAGCTTCAGTTGGCTTTTATTACCGGTGACTATTCCGAAGGACGCGACAGCGGGATTATTGATTTGGTAATTGTTGGGGATGTTGATAAAGAATATTTAAAGCAGTGCGTGGAGAAAGTTGATAAGCTGATCAACCGAAAGATCAAAACGCTGGTGCTTACTGAAGCTGAGTTTGAAATAACGAAAGCGAGTCTTAATTGTGATAAGGCGCTGTGGTTGTGGAGAGTCGAGGCTGATTTGAAGATTTGAAAATTTGAAAATCGGATCGCGACTAATTCATTGATCCAGTCTAATATTCAAGTCAACACTCGACCCAAATGGGACTGAGGAGGCGAAGCTGTAAGAATTCATTAGTTAAACTTCGCAATTTGAATCAGACAACTTAATCTTTGGACTTTAATCTTTCATCTTTCATGTCTTTACGGTTACCGAAAGTCTTAATGCCTCCTAAACTGAATTTGCATTGAACGCCATAAAAATCTCCCGTTTTAGTAATGCAAAAGGATTTGCTAATTTTCGAGCTTGTAGCACCCCAAATTGATGATTAACTGTATTTTAATGAAGTTTAGGAGTACGTTTACTGCGCACTCGAAAATTCTTCTCGGATTTGCCATTGTAATACTTGTATCATCTTGTGTTACTAACAGGAAGTATCAGATGCTTCAGAAGGATGATGTTAATAAGTCAAATCTTAAGACAGATTCTGTAATGCGGAATTACCAGGTCGCGAAGTTTGATTACAAGATTCAGACTAACGACATCATTTCAGTTCGATTTGAAAGTCTTACGCCAAAAGAATATGACTTCCTTGCTACTCAGCCAACCCAGAACCTAGGCGGAGGCTTCGTTGGTGGAGCGTTACTGATCGGAGACCTGGTGGACGAGGATGGTCAGATTCCTTTTCCGGTTGTAGGAAAAGTGAAAGTCGCAGGATTAACAATCTTTGAAGCGCAAGATCAATTGCAAGCGCTTGCCAATCAGTACCTAGAATCTCCAATAGTAAAAGTAAGGTTATTGAACTACAGAATTACATTTCTGGGTGAGGTAAATAAAGAGGGTACTGTTACATTGAATAATAACCGCGTAACGATGTTAGAGGCGATAGGGCAAATCGGAGGTCTGTCAGATCTTGCAGACAAGACTAATGTGAAATTAATCCGTCAACGAGGCGCAGACACAGATGTCGTCTATTTGAATTTACAGGATGAGAATTTTATTAATTCACCTTACTACTATGTAAATCAGAACGATGTGGTAATAGTCCCAGCGTTGAAACAACGTCCTTACAGAAAATATTTTGGACAGAATCTGGCGCTTGTTGTTTCTACATTGTCATTGCTGGTCATTGTCCTGAATTATACTAAATAAGCGAAACGAAAGTGTTAGATCAACGAGAAGAACCTGGTGTATATAATCTGATTGATTTCAAGCGAATTGGCTATCGCGCTCTTCGTTATTGGTATTTGATTGTAATATCATTGACCATTTGTCTGGTGTTTGCATTTTATAATAACCGATATTCTCAACGGATTTATCCTGTTTCAACATCTATAATCATTCGCGAAAAAGAGGAAACTGGCGGGGCTGAGTTATTATACAAGAATGCTCTGGTTGATCAATATCGCAATTACCTCAATGAGCCCTACATCATACGGTCGAGTCAACTTATCAATCGTGTTATAAAGGATTTAAATTTTAATATCTCATTCTACCGAGAGGGATATGTACTAACAACAGAAATATATAATTCACTCCCGGTAAAGGCCCGATTTATCGCAAGAACAAAATATAATGATGGTGTCTATACTTTTAAAATACTTAGTGACAGTCAATATAGTCTAGAGTTTTTTCAAGATGACAGCGTGCGCAATCAGAAATTTCACTTTGGAGATTCTATTGAATTTAATGGAAATAAGATATTCCTTGAAAAAATTCAAGATGATTTTGTCATCAAAAATATTGTCAACGTTCCTTACCAATTAGTGGTAAGAGAGATTGAAGATGTTACTGCAGAATATGTTGGAAAATTGAATGTAGCGTGGGCTGAGGAGGGTTCTGGTGTAATTAATCTAAATCTCAATGGATCTGATCCAAATAAAGAGATTGATTTCCTGAATGGTCTTATCCGAAACTATCAGCAAATGGATCTTGAAAAGAAGAATGAAACAGCTGATCGAACAGTTAAATTTATAAGTGGTCAATTGCGTAAGATATCTGATTCCTTAAAATTATTCGAAGGACAACTCCAGCAATTCAAAAAAAATAATAAAAGCGCCGGTAATCTTGGCGAGGAAGCAAAGCGTGTATATGCAAAGATTGAAGCGTTGGAAATTCAGCGCGCAGAAATTCTGATGAAAAAGGATTACTATGATTATCTAAAAAAATATATCGCTGAGAGCAATAATCTTGAGCAGGTAATTTTACCTACATCGATGGGTATTAGTGATCCAGTAGTTTCTTCACTGGTAATGAAAATAATAGATCTTCAATTAGAGTTGAAATTAATTATTGATCGCGAAAAGCTAACGACTCCCCTTGTGACTAGTAAGTTAAATAGACTAACTGAGCTTAAACGTGAGGTAGTGGAGTCTTTGGAAGGGCTAAAAGCGACCGATAAGATAAAACTTGATTTTCTAAACAAAGAGATTTATGCATCGGAAAAGCAAGTAAGTTATCTTCCGTTGGCAGAACGACAACTTGTATCGATACAGCGTAATTACACATTGCTGGAAGGTCTTTATGTTTTCCTTATGCAAAAGATGTCAGAAGCAGAAATTTCAAAGGCATCCAGTTCAACGGACATTGTTATGGTTAATCCGCCTACGAGAACAGGCGGAGCTATCTCACCAAAGATTTCCCAGAATTACATCGTAGCCACTGTTACCGGCCTGGCGATCCCGATAATAATTTTTGTTCTAATGGAGCTTTTCAACACACGTGTTCAGTCCAGAGAAGATATTGAAAAGATCACGGCGATACCTTTCATTGGTGGGGTTGGGCATAAAAAAGGAGACTATAATCTGGAAGTATTAAAATCTCCGAGATCACCTATATCTGAATCGTTTCGCGCGATGCGGTCTAATCTTAATTATTTTACAGGTAAATCTGAAAAAGCAACTTTTCTTATAACAAGTTCTATCAGCGGAGAAGGAAAAACGTTTACATCTATAAATCTGGCTTCAATTATGTCTCTTTCCGGAAAGAAGACTCTTATAATAGGAGCGGATATGCGAAAACCAAAGTTGTTTATGGATTTTGGTGTCTCAAATCATACAGGTTTGAGTAGTTTTTTAGCAGGACTTGTCGGATTTCAGGAGATTATTCAAAAGACAACCTATTCCAATCTCGATCTTATCAGTGGTGGCCCTGTGCCCCCCAATCCCTCGGAATTGTTATTAAGTGCGAAGATGACTGAGTTGATGGCAATGGCGAAAGATGAGTATGACTATGTGATCATTGATACACCTCCGCTGGCTATTGTTACAGACGCATTCGCTTTGGTGGAACATGTTGATCATATTATTTTTCTGATACGCCAGAATTATACGCCCAAGATTTTGCTGCGGACTGCACAGGATTATTTCGCTTCAGGCAAGCTTAAAAATATTAGTATTGTATTTAACGATGTTTACAAATCCGGCCTTGGCTATGGTTACGGCTATGGCTACGGCTATGGCTATGGATACGGTTATGGCTACGGATTTGGCTATACAAACTCGCGGAGAAAAAACGGTGATGGATATTATACAGAATCCTGAAAGTATCGTGGTTCTCATTGCAATGAATTTAATTTCCCTACAGTAACTAAATGTGTAGAATTGCTGGTAGAGTAACGAGCGAATCGCGCAGAGATTTCAGCAGTGGACTAAACTCAATGTTGCGATCATTGGTGCATGGAGGTCCGGATGATGAGGGAACGTATACTGACGATAGAGTAGCGCTTGGTCATCGAAGACTTTCTATTATTGATCTTACATCAGCTGGACATCAGCCGATGATTGCGCAATCACCGGAAGTTATTATCTCTTACAACGGAGAAATATATAATTACCTTTCATTAAAGAATGAGCTGGTTGCCCTGGGAGTTTTATTTCATACAGAAACAGACACCGAAGTAGTCCTGAAAGGATTTCAGCAATGGGGGGTAAGCCTGTTTGACAGGCTCGAAGGCATCTTTGCCATTGCTCTTTATGATAAAGCCAATAAATTATTTTATCTCATCCGTGATCACCTTGGAATTAAGCCAATTTACTATTTCCTGAATGATAAGGAACTGATATTCTCTTCTGAAGTGAAAGCGTTCAGAGCACTTGATCCTCTTTGGAAAGAAAATGAAGACTGGAAAGTATTGTTTCTAGCCTTTGGTTCCATCCCGCATCCTTATACAACATTGGCGGGTGTTCTGCAGGTTGCTGCCGGTTCATACCTTGTGCTTGATCTGAATGATTTTTCGCATAAGACGAACTTCTATTATAAATTCAACAGCGAGAATTATACTGTTAAATCTTCCGATGAAGCACTTGCAATGATTGGTTCAGCCTCACGCGATAGTATTCGAAAGAATCTTGTAGCCGATGCACCTCTGGGTATTTTCCTGAGCGGTGGGATTGACTCCAGCTTGATCACGCTATTGGCCGATCAAACCCAGTCGAATATAAGAACCATTTCTGTCAACTTTGATGAAGCTTCTTATGATGAGAAGCCATTTCAGCAGATGGTATTGAATAAAACTTCCAATGTTGTTCATATTACCCACCGGGTAACAGAACAGACGTTCTGGACACAGCTTGATGATATCTGGGACGCAATGGACCAGCCATCCATTGATGGAGTAAACACTTACTTCACTACGCGTTGTGCAAAAGAAGATGGATTAAAAGTTGCGCTGTCTGGCATTGGTGCTGATGAGATTTTTGGCGGCTATGCCTCCTTCAGACGTATTCAATGGATGCGTTTGTTCAGGCAACTACCTTTCAAGAAGTTGATAGCCCGATTTGCACGCATGATTAAAAAATCATGGGGCAGGCTTATCTATCTTACAATGCCAGGTGAAACGGGTGACTATCTTTCTCTTCGCGGAATTTTTACTCCTTCTGAGATAGCATCTTTGCTTAATATTTCCATCAGTAAAGTCTGGGATGTGCTTCAGGGTATTCCTCGTGAGCATCCGGCTATAATGAGTGATAAAGAGTACGCCTCATTCCTCGAAGCAAAATTCTATCTTAATAATCAGCTTATAAAGGACACTGATTTTATGGGCATGTGGCACGCGGTAGAAGTGAGGGCGCCATTTCTCGATATCGCGCTTGTGAAAAAAGTGCATTCAATTCCACCTGCTTTGCGATACAACGACATTTCGCCGAAGTATCTTCTAACAGTTTCCAATAAGGGTATACTTCCGCATGAAATCGTTTTTCGGGTAAAGAAAGGATTTACTTTTCCGTTTGCGATCTGGATTAAAAAAGGTGCAGAGAAATTCAATCAATTACTTCCGATTGGGCCTGAAGTAGATAATGTGCGGGCAGACTTTGAAAAAGGTCGTTGCCATTGGAGCAAGTACTGGAGTCTCGCTGTAATGAAACAGTTCAAATAGTTATATCAGATGATTTCAAATAGAATTGTTATAGAGCCGGGCAGGACAGAAAAGAATTACTGGAAAGATCTCTGGCTATTCCGTGAACTATTCTATATCCTGAGCTGGCGTGATATTAAAGTACGTTATAAGCAAACAGTAATAGGGGCAGCATGGAGTATCATTCGTCCATTGTTAACCACTATTATTTTCACCGTAGTATTTAGCAGAGTAGCAAAGCTGAGCTCACCTGGTGATGCACCCTACGCCATCATGGTATTTGCTGGTATGCTGCCATGGC
>Ga0123336_10003804_pt1 | contig 12464 bp, 15 predicted proteins | sample SSSSmetaG_FD_96466 | JGI IMG/M metagenome (GOLD analysis project Ga0123336, IMG submission 96466) | Glacier valley bacterial and archeal communities from Borup Fiord, Nunavut, Canada, to study Microbial Dark Matter (Phase II) - ​SSSS metaG | ecosystem: Environmental > Aquatic > Freshwater > Ice... | reverse complement strand
TTGATCGCAGCGCATGTCTTTGAGCTTCAGGGCGACCTGGACAAAGCGGGAGATATGCGTCAACGGGCAGCTCGTCTTCAGCGGGTTGTCCTGGACGTGTTCTGGGTAGAAGATCAGACGAAGTTCGGGGGCTACTTTGCCCAAGGAACCGATAGAGACAGCGAGGGACATCTACGACCACTTGCTGTTCGTAGTTCTGATATGGGTAATGTCCTTAACTCAAACTTATTAATGCCGACCGGTGATCAAGTGCTCGACGAGGAACTTTCGACAAAACGTGATGCCATCATTCAAAACCTTTTTTCAAGCGACATGCTCGGGCTCAGTGGTATTCGTACCAAATCGAAAGATTCAGCGCGTTACGACGATGACCGCTACCACGGTGGTGATTCATGGCCATGGGTATCGGCGTATATTGCCGATGGTTTAGACAAACACGGTTACTTTGGACTGGCGAATGAGTTAAAGAAACGGGTCCTCGAGACGGCGAACGCTACCAAGATGCTCGGTGAATTCGTTAGCGGAAGTGACGACCCTACGAAACGCATTATTACGCAGGCAGTGACCGTTGAAAGTAGCACTAATCCGTTTGAAAAAGTCTACGCGGTTTCTCAGCCGGCCCAAGAAGTCCAAGCCTGGACAGCTGCTGCTGTACTAAAGATTAAGTGTAACAATAACCCATTCAAACATACGGCTGCCGCACCGCAATTCGCTCAGGACGAAGAGAAGCGTCTTTTGGAAACTGAAATACTAAAGCGTAGGTTCTCAGATAACCTACCGACCATTGCTTTTTAATCGATTTTATGCTAAAATATTAGTGTTAATCACATCTGTGATTATGAAGACCGAGAGGTCTTAACAGAGAGGAAATGAGATGAGTGCTAGTTTGTACTACGTTCAGTGCGTCGCAGGAAACCCCAACCACATCGCTGAGGCTGTTCCTGGCAGCGCGCTTGAAGCGCGGTGTAAAGAGCGAGTAGCAGCAGGCTACATCGACGCACTCTGTCTCGGGGACGACGAGTGCCCAGATTGTGTCGAAGATAGCCGACAGAAAGATCGAGAAGATGTTGAATATCTCATGATGTTCGGTTGTCCCTCGGCCGGTCTGGGTGGTCTCTGCGATGACGACTGCGTCGTCTGCAAGAACCGCCAGGTGATTGCCGACAGTCCGTACACCAACCAGGTGCGGTATGCCGCCGTGTCGACTTAGTCGAACATGTTGCGCGTATAGGCCCGGGTGGAGAAGCAACGTATGTTTCCACTCGGGCTAGTGCCCTCGTCTCTTTCCTCCTATTGCTTCCATGAATGTGTGTTCATGCTGATGAGTCCAAGAGGACGAAAAGCCAATCAGTAACTCAAAGTACCGTACGTACAAGAGAGGGTTTGTGCCTTTTCTTTGTTATGATAAAGAGATGAAGTTAACAGACCTTGGTTTTCACAAAGAACTTGAATCATTCTTGAGCGATGGCACGCTCGACGCTTTTCGTATCGGAAGGGTCACATCTGAACACAAGAACCGCTATATTGTTAGGTCTGAAGACGGTGAATACGACGCCGAAGTCCTTGGTAAGTTGATGCATGAAGCTGACGATCGGGCGGGCTATCCTGCGGTTGGTGACTGGGTGTCTTTTTCTCCTCATGATGATGCACGGGCAACGATTCACTCGATTCTACCGAGGAGTTCGGTCCTTGCCCGCAAAGCGGCTCGGTCGTATGCCGAACAGCAAGTGATCGCGACAAATATTGATGTCGCACTGATCGTTCAGGCGGTTGGTAGGGATTTTAGTATTAATCGTATCGAACGCTACTTGATCATATGCCGAGCATCTCGCATTAGTCCCATTATCGTCATCAGTAAGGCAGACCTGGTTAGCCCGGAATTGCTCGCCAAGCTTATTGACGACATCAACGTGCGTATCAAGGATGTCCCGATCGTCACGGTCAGTAACGACCCGCAGTTTGGCTTTAAAAACTTGAAGGCGATCATTGAACCAGGCAAAACGTACTGTTTACTTGGATCGTCTGGCGTCGGTAAATCAACACTTATTAATTACTTGGCCGGCGAAGCGGTGATGGAAACAGGAAAAGTTGGCGCGGGCACCAAAAGAGGAAAGCACGTCACGTCTCATCGTGAACTTGTCATATTAGAGGGCGGGGGAATCATGATCGATAATCCCGGTATGCGTGAAGTCGGTATCGGCGACGTTGGCGAAGTATTGGACGAGGCCTACAGTGACATTGTTGCTCTATACGCTCAGTGTCAGTTTAACGACTGCAAGCATATCAATGAAAAAGGCTGTGCTGTGCTGAAAGCGATTGATGATGGCACGCTCAATCAGTCGTCGTATGAAAACTATACGAGAATGCGTCGCGAAGCTGAACATTATCGACTGCGCGTTACTGAAAAGCGCGAAAAAGGCCACGGCTGGACTGGCGTAATCAAGAAACACAAAAAAAGATAGATCTTTCGCGAGCATGACGACGTCGCGCTCTATCCTTGTGCCTAATCACGCGTTGTCTGTGACTTGGCGCACAGATGTTTCGTCGTCGTCTTTTATACTAGGGACATAGCTAATCTAGGGAGACATGTATGAAGATAAGAATATCCGTTGTCGCAATACTAACGCTACTATTATCCGTCCTTGTCTTTACGACGGTTGCAAACGCTCAGACGTTTCGGAACGGCCAATCGCCGACTGTTGCTAGTGGCGAGGTAATTGACGGGTCGGCCTTTATTACTGGTGCTTCCGTTGATGTCTCTGGAAAGATTAACGGCGACCTGTACTGTGCCGGGCAGAATGTCACAATTAGCGGTGAAGTTGACGGTGACGTTCTTTGTGCTGCACAAAATATTCATTTGACGGGTACGGTTTCGGGCGATGTGCGCCTGATGGGGCAATCTGTGACGATTGATGGAACGGTTGGTAAGAGCGCGACGCTCGCTGGTCAGACGATATCTGTCGAAAGGCAGGGGCGTATCGGTCAGGATATAACGCTCGCAGGTCAGAACATTACTCTTGATGGCGCCGTAGTCCGTGACGTGATTATTGGTGCTGGCGTTGCGACGGTTGACGCGCCTATTGGTAGGAACATTACCGCAAATGTTGCGACACTAGACCTAAAAGCGAATACGGTCGTCGGTGGCAGCATTGACTACACGAGCCCGCAAAAATATTCAAAAGCCGAAGGGGCGAGCATCGCAGGGAAGGTGGTCTATACACAAGCCGAACAGACGAAGTCGGTTGAAACGAATGCCTACAATCCTATCGGGATGATACTTTGGAGCTTGATGTTAATCGCGAGCGCCCTTATCTTTGTACTTTTGTTCCCTCGCCTTCTGCACAGGACGACGGACGCCAGTGCGGCATCTTTCCCTCGGGCAATCATGACGGTACTAGTCGGTCTCGTTGCTGGCATCGTTATGCCATTCGTCATCCTATTGCTGACACTCACAATCTTTGGTATTCCATTCGCCTTCGTCTTGTTCTTGGGCTGGTCGCTTGTTCTGGCGCTGAGTGGCGTCTTTGCGGCGTACTATACCGGCCGGGTTATCTGGAAGAAGCAGAATAACGCTGTCGTGATTATGTTGGTCGGTGCTGTCGTGATTGCATTCCTCTTGGTTGTACCTATCTTGAACATTCTGGTTGCACTGCTGTGTACGTGGTACGGATCAGGTGCTATCTTGATGCAGCTCAGAGGACAATTAGTGACGCCAAAGTACGATATGGTAGCGCCACGCAAACGCAAAAAGTAGCAGAGAAGACGTGGTCCAGGGTGTGCTATTTCATATACAACCTGCCACTTTATGTCATTGCTGATATACTATACATACATCATGAAAAAATACTTTACAACTGCAAAAACCTACGTCAGCGATCATAAAAAACAATTTAAGCTTGGTGGATTTATCGCCCTTGGGCTTGCTATCGTCAGTGCCATTATTGTACTCGTGATATATAACACCACTCCACATGTCGTGTACCAACCACCGAACGCCTGTACTCTCTTTACGACCGAAGAGGCGACAAAGGTCTTGGGCGGTGAAGTGATTAGTCTAGGAACAGCGCTGCCGGTTGTATCGGGCGATGCTGCGATTAGCAAATGTAGCTACACTGACAAAAATAACGATGCCAATGCGATGCTTGTGGCTGCAGTTGCGATTCGTTCTGGTATCAATGACAAGGGTGTCGCACAGAATAGGGCACAATTTATCGCCAGCCAAGCCTTAACGAGCACTGAAGTCGTGAAGGACTTAGGGGACAACGCATACTATAATAGCAACCTCGGTCAGCTAGATATCTATCAGGGGCGCGAGTGGTTCATTATCAGTGTTGGTGTCGGCGCGACACCAGCGAGTAATACGCTCGAAGACGCCATCAAACTTGCATACATGGTAATCAACTAGGAACTCGCGTATTATTGACACATCGTTCTATATCAAATGACGATATAATCATTTATACTGATAAGCATGAAACGTTCGATGGACTTACTCCCGCAGGTATCTTTTAGTATTCTTTTAGCGTTAAGCCTGAAACCTCGCCATGGCTACGAAATTATGCAACAAGTCGAAGAGGATTCGGACGGTAAAATTAAGCTCGGTCCGGGCGCACTATATAGCTCTGTAAAGCAACTTCTTGCGGCAGAGTTGATTGGCGAAGTTCTTAGTCAAGCTGAACCGTCTCGGCGGCGCTACTATAAGTTAACCGACAAAGGCTGGAAGCGACTCAACCAAGAGTTGGATTATTTCCGTAACTCTGTCGAGTTATCACGATCACGAAACACCCAAGGACTAATGGGGACAGCATGAACAATTACTACTCGTACCTGATGTATTACAGGTTAATTTTACGCCTGTATCCTTACGAATATCGGAGCGCCTATGAAGATGAAATGGTGAGCGTCTTTTCTGATATGATTAAGACGACGCGACGCACTTCTGAAAGAATTTGGTTAAGTGTGACGACGCTCTTCGAAACGCTCCCTTGGATCGTGAAAGAGAACAAAGAAATCGGCGTGAAAGAGATTTCCGATGCGCCACGCTATGTCAAAAGAAGCATTATTGCCAGCCTGCTCCTGATAAGCCCCTTTTTCATCATCGTTGGGAGTAATCGCTTTATGGTGATGACACACCAAACTATCCCTGGCTTTGTGGCAACGCTTGATCGTACGTGGGCGATTTATACAATTCTTTTGCCACTGATTGCACTCGTTATTACAGGCGTCAGCGCAGCGAAGTATTCGTATCGGTCATCACGGGGTCAATACGGCCGGCTCAAGCTGACATCGTATAAGCTTTCGTTGGTGGCTATTCTGGCTGTCGCGTGTATCAGCGTCCTAGAACTAATTGCACTATTTTAAAAAGGAATAAATAATAATGAAAAAAACAGATCAATCACACGCCCAAGCTGAACCACACTCAAATAACAACGCTGCAAAATTAAATAAATTACGCGCATCAGTATTGGGTGCTAATGACGGTATCGTCTCGGTCGCTGGTATCGTTGCTGGTGTTGCCGGTGCGACGAATTCGAAAGCAATTATCCTGACGGCTGGCATCGCCGGTCTCGTTGCCGGTGCTTTGTCTATGGCGGCGGGGGAATACGTCTCGGTGAGTAGCCAGCGTGATACAGAGAAGGCGCTTTTGGCAAAAGAACGACTAGAGCTAGAGCAGTACCCGGAAGAAGAGCTAGAAGAATTGACTGCTATTTATCAGAGTAAGGGCCTCAAAAGAGAATCAGCAGAACTGATCGCAAAAGAACTGACCGAACACGATGCCTATGCTGCGCACATCGATGCTGAACTGAATATTGATCCCAATGACCTCAACAATCCTTGGCATGCAGCGATTGCTTCGTCGCTTGCTTTCCTGGCTGGTGCGGCAATTCCGCTCCTTGCGATTATTGTCTCGACGAACGAAACGCGACTATATGTTGTCTTTGTGTCAGTTATTATTGCTTTGATTATTACGGGTATCTTGAGCGCGAAGGCTGGCGGCGCCAACAAAGTTGTTGCAACCATTCGTGTTGTCATCGGTGGCTCACTTGCAATGATCGTGACGTACTTCATTGGAAAATTCTTTGGTTCGGGGAGCTTTTAACAGCAAAAGTTAAGCATAATATCAGCATTAATGATTACTATAGATAGTATATGTTGAAAAAAATTATTACCACCGCATTCGTGCTTTTGACATTTGTTATTTATAGCGTGCATCAGCGCGGCGAAACGACATCAATTGTTCCGAGTGTGTCACAGACAACAAAGCAAACGACCGCAACGGCTACGGACGCTTCATCATCAAATACGACAAGTATGAACCAGGCGATGACGTCTCATATGGCGACGTACAAAGATGGCAGCTACACAGGATCTTCAGCAGATGCCTATTACGGCTACATTCAGGTGAAGGCTGTCATTTCGGGAGGGCAACTGACTGACGTACAATTCTTGCAGCATCCAAAAGACCAGCGTAACTCTGTTGAGATTAACAACTATGCAATGCCGATTCTAAAACAGCAGGCTATTAAAAACCAAACAGCACAAGTTGATGGTGTCTCTGGCGCGTCTGACACAAGCCAGGCATTTGTCCAATCACTTGGCGACGCGTTAAGTCAGGCAAAGGCGTAGTGATTAGTACCGAACAAATCATGGGCATGCCAGTGACGATCCAGTGTCCCGATGATACGAACCCGGAGGCGATTGAAATAGTCTTCGATTTTTTGAAAGCAGTCGACGCCAAGTATAGTCCGTATATGAATACGAGCGATGTCGCAAAGATTAATCGCGGTGAATTAGATGACCAGGATTATGACGACGAACTGCGGACAATTTTAAATATCGCCGAACAAACAAAGCGCGAAACAAATGGCTTTTTTGATGTCTGGCATAATGACGTGTTTGATCCTTCAGGGATTGTGAAAGGCTGGGCTATTGCTCGTGCGGCACAAAAAATGCACGACTATACCGAAGACTTTTACCTTGAGATTGCTGGTGATATCCAAGTGTCTGGCGCGTCTGCGTCCGGTGAGGACTGGAAGATAGGCATCCGTAATCCATTCGACCGAACGCAAAATATTTCAGTCGTTACACTGCATAATAAGGGCATCGCAACATCCGGGACGGCAATTCGTGGACAGCATATCTACAATCCAAAAAGTCAGACCGCAATTGATGACTCGCTGGCTTCTTTATCGGTGATCGCAACTGATATTCTTGATGCTGATCGCATTGCAACTGCCGCTTTTGCAATGGGTACCGCAGGCATTCAATATATTGAACAGCTCAAGGGATATGAAGGTTACGCCGTGACGAAAGATCGTACTGTGACAATGACATCAAACTGGCAGAAATACGAGGTTGCTGCATGAAATACCTAGATAGGTTCCTTGATCGAATTACGATGTACCGACTGTTACTGTACTACGTGATTGGACTCCTGGGGGTGGCAATGCTTTATGGCGCCTTTGGTGTTATCAGCTATAGTCCGTACAAGATTTTCTTGTCGACGGCATTGATTGTCGGCGTGAGCGTCGCGACTAACTATGTATTTGCAAAAATATATAAAGCCCCAAGTAACCCTGAATCATCAATCATTACAGGGTTGATACTCGCTTTGATTATTACGCCAGCGGCTTCACTGCAAGTTGTTCCTTTCCTTGTCGCCGCGACTGGCCTCGCGATTGCCTCAAAGTATATTCTCGCAATTAATAATAAGCACATCTTTAACCCAGTGGCGATCGCTGTTGTCTTGACTGCTTTCGGCCCACAAGAGACTGCCAGCTGGTGGGTCGGTTCGGCCGTTATGGCTCCATTTGTTCTAATTGGTGGTTTGCTCGTTGTTCGCAAGATCCGTCGCACAAAGATGGTGGGTTTGTTCTTTGCAGTTGCCTTAATCGGTACTGCGCTCGTCACGCTCATGTTGCAAAAAGACGTCTTTTTAACACTACAAACGATGATCCTCCATTCGTCACTCCTGTTCCTAGGTTTTGTGATGCTCACCGAGCCGTTAACCTCACCGTCATCATGGTCAAAGCAGCGATGGTTTGCGATTATTGTTGCGATATTCTTCATCCCCGATCTGCATATCGGCAGTATTTATTCGACGCCGGAGCTTGCGCTGGTGATTGGTAACCTCGCTGCTTTCTTTATGACACCGCGCGTGAAAACATTACTACACCTTCATTCGACCGCATCTCACGGGCAAGCAACGGAAGATTTCTTGTTTACTCCGGAGAGAAAGTTTTCGTATCAGGCTGGTCAGTATATTGAATTAACCCTCCCGCACGAACATGCCGACCAACGGGGGAGTCGTCGATTCTTTACGCTCGCTTCTTCTCCAACAGAAGACGACATCCGTATTGGTATTCGTTTTTATGACAAGGGAAGTACTTTCAAGCGTGTCCTAAGAACTGCCGGTGCGGACCTCTTCCTCTCGGCTGGGCAATTGGGTGGTGACTTTACCTTACCGAAAAACCCGCAGCAAAAAATCACGTTTATCGCTGGGGGTATTGGAGTAACACCGTTCCGGAGCATGGTTAAATTCTTGTCCGACACTCAGGACGTGCGTGATGTTAGTCTGTTGTACGGCGAGAATAGTCTTGATAGTGTTTCTTATAGCGATGTCTTTGAAGAAGCTCGTCAGAAAATTGGCGTCAAAACAACCTATGTTATTAATGATGACTCAGTTGCAGCTACTGACAAGATTGCTAGGGGTCGGATTGATGTGCCTCTTATACAAGCGCAGGTACCTGATTTCCTCGATCGTTTATTCTATATATCAGGCCCGCAGCCAATGGTGCGTGGCGTCAGGCAGACACTTATCTCGATGGGAGTTCGAAGAGGCAACATTAAAGTTGATTACTTCTCGGGGTACGCTTGATCCATTGTTAATTTATGGTCTTAACCCTATGATAAAGATATGAATATAGCTATTATTGCTGCCAACGGCAGGCTCGGAAAAGTATTGGTTGAAGAAGCGCTCGCGGCTGGACACACGGTTCGGGCTGGGATACGTGGTGAAAGTGGGCTGACGCCTCACCCAAAGCTTGAGGTGGTGCAATGTGATGCCACGCAACCTGATGATCTTCGGCAGTTAGTACAAGGTCAACAGGTTATTTTTAGCGCGATCGGCCACGTTAAGGGGTCGGCAGCGAGTGTGCAGACGAAAGCAACTCAGATACTACTAGGCGTTATGGACGAGCTTGGTCTGCAGCGGTTTGTCGACGTGACCGGTACTGGCGTGCGTTTTCCTGGTGACAAGATTTCGCTAGTAGATAGGATGTTGAATTTTGCTGTAGCCGTGATCGATCCAGCCCGCGTTAAGGATGGACGCGATCATATGGCTGTCCTGAAAGCCAGCCACGTTAACTGGACGACAATTCGTCTATTAAAGCTACAAAATATTGCAGCCCACCCTTTTGAATTACGACTACACGGACCAACTAAGTGGTATGTTGGACGACGCGAAGTGGCAAGAGCGATGCTAGAAGTTGCAGAAAAAGGAACCTTCATCAAGCAATCGCCGATTATCTCTCGATCTCATTTATAGGCTTGCACCTACGGCGTATAATAAGGATGTAACGTAACAAAGGAGGACTTATGGATTCTGTAAATCCCGATCCAGTAAATGTACCTGATGACGACCTAACCTTGCAAAACTATCAAGATGATCTTGATACGAGTAGCGCCATTCATGACCCCGTCATGGACAATCAGCGCGATGACCCAACAAAAATACTTGGTGTTGACCCGCGTGAATTTAAGAAAGAACTCGATAAATACGATTTTGATTACACCTCTAGTGGCGGGGACGATGATCGACGCGAAGACATAGAGGATCGTGATTCAGATGACGGTGATACGACAGGGTAGTCGTGTGAGCTGTTCATGAATAGCCGCGCATAAGAGGCCTGTGCCGCCACTTGTTTAAACAACGCTTGTGGCTTATGATTGTACATACACAGAGGAGTGTAGGGAAGGGATAAATAGACGTGGTTCAGCAACGGCTGCCGACGGTTAATGGGGATGATGGCGCCTGGGGCGATATTCTTAATCAGTTCCTTCAAAAAGAGCACTATAACACCGGTGCAGACAACGCAGCGAACGGCGGACACCAACATATAACTGTTCGTCCAGGAAGTACGACGGCCGGAACTGCTCCTCTAAAACTTACTTCAGGCCCTTTGATGTCGACACCCGAAGCCGGTGCGATAGAATTCTTGACAGATAAGCTGTACTTTACCAAAACAACCGGAACAACCCGCGGAACGGTCGCCTCTTATGATGATACTTCGGGAGCAACGGGCGATTTGTATTATCGCGACGCATCGGGTAACTTTGTTCGGCTTCCGATCGGTTCGACGACGAATGTACTGACTGTCACTGGCGGAATCCCAGCCTGGAGCCCCGCCCCAAGTAGTGGCTCGACGCGTGTCGTTAATAACATTTCAATAGCGACTACTGCAGGTGCTGCCGCGAGCACGGATTACATCTATTTCGTATCTGGGACTACGACGCTGACGTTGCCGACGGCTGTAGGGAATAGTAACGTCTACACCGTCACTAACGTTGGTGTAAATGTCATTACCGTGGCGACAACGAGTGCGCAGACGATTAACGGAAGCTCAGTGGCAACCCTCCCGATTACAAACATGAGCCTAGATTTTATTAGCAATGGTGCTAACTGGGTAGTACAATAAGGAAAACAGCTTATGGCATATATACCACCAAATACAAACGGGCAAGCAACGAGTGTGAACAGCGCTCCGGTTGTAATTGCCTCTGACCAGACGGCAATTCCGATCACGGGTAGTCAGACAGCAGCAAGCACCGTGTCGTGGACGAGCGGCACGACGGTTAACACAGCTAACACTATCTCGGTAGTAAACTTGAATACAGTCACTGTTACTATGAGCAACACCTCGACTATGACCGGTGGGGTGCTTGCCTTTGAAGTATCGCCGGACGGCGGCACGACATGGTTCACGATCGCTATGGCACGAATTGACTCTTATACAGTCGAAACGACGTATACGCTTAGCACAGTTACTAACCGCGCGTGGACAAGTTCTGTTGATGCTTTTACAAACTTCCGTGTTCGGCTGAGCACCATCATCGTCGGTACGGGCACCGCGACAATAAAGATTGCTGCGCAGCTATTCGCGATCGAACCTATTATGACAGTTGGTCAATCAGTTGCCGCGTCTTTGCAGACAACGGCGACTATTTCATCGATTGCAGCCGGTACGAACCTTATTGGTAAAGTGAACGTATCGGCGCAGACAACAGGCGGTGCCACAAGTTTTACGCTTATTTCGGCTGCGACAACGAATGCAACGGTGGTTAAAGCAAGCGCCGGAGTTCTGTATATGTTGACGGCCACCAATAACGCTGCTACCATTGCATTTTTGAAACTTTACAACAAAGCAACGGCACCAACGGTGGGAACTGACACGCCGGTGATGACATTCATGTTACCTGCTAACGGCGGTATCGCAGTACCGCTCCCTGCATCTGGAGTGACCTTTGCGACTGGTATCGGATATGCGATCACAGGACTTGCGACAACGGCCGATACCACCGCTGTCGCCCTCAGTCAGATTCAGCTAAACGGCGCCTTCGCGTAATGGCGGTGACACTTGTTGACGCGATGGGCGTTAACGCTACGACTAACTCTTCGATTTATATCCTCACAACGGTCTCGTTTACGCCTAGTGCTGGTGAATTGATTATCGTTAAGGCGGTTATCGAAAATAGTCAGACAGAATTCGATGATCCGACTACTACTGGCGAGAGCATTACGTGGACGAAGCAGTATTCATCGAGGATCACTAATACCTGTATGGCCGTGATCTGGTCCGGTATTGTGGCGGTCGGAGGAACCGGGGTGACAGTGTCTATAGTAAAGTCGAGTGGGTCGCCTAGTGAGTGGGCATCAATGGCCGTTGAGCGTTGGGCAGGGGCGCAGGTTGCCGCGGCGCCGGCCATTGGGTTCCTGCTTGGTCAAAGCACCACGACAACAATCACGACAACCGGGACAGGAAGCTATGTCTCATATGTGAACGGTGACTGGAATGCGGTTGCTCCTGGAACGCCAGCATACGCATCGAGCGCCGTACAAGAAAATATTCATGATAAGTCGACAAGTACCTACGTCGCCTATTACGCCTATCAAGCCGCACCGACCGCTGGTGTTCAGACATTTGGGTTGACTTCTCCTTCGAGCCGCAAGGATACCTTGATAGGGATTGAGATCCAGGCAATAACGGCAGCCGCAATCGTGAACCGCAACCTTATGACGCTCGGGGTTGGCGTCTAGACATTTCGAGCTTCGATGGAGCTTTATCTCTGCTATAATATGTCGAGATGGCGCGTTGGCGGAGCAGTTACGCAGCGGTCTGCAAAACCGCGTAGATGGGTGCAACTCCCATACGTGCCTCCATATTTATTTTTCTACTACTATGCGC
>Ga0123336_10003803_pt1 | contig 12465 bp, 7 predicted proteins | sample SSSSmetaG_FD_96466 | JGI IMG/M metagenome (GOLD analysis project Ga0123336, IMG submission 96466) | Glacier valley bacterial and archeal communities from Borup Fiord, Nunavut, Canada, to study Microbial Dark Matter (Phase II) - ​SSSS metaG | ecosystem: Environmental > Aquatic > Freshwater > Ice... | reverse complement strand
GCGGCGGACGCGCAGAGCAACGCCGACGAGACGACCGACGAGGATTACCAGCGCCAGCACGACACCTACGGGCGCCTGGGCTTCTACCCGCGGGACTTCGATCTCCGCGGCAATGGCGGCAGCTCGAGTGATTTTTACAGCGCGTACTACAGCATCGACACCAAGGCAGTGACGGTGGTGGGGGATCCCGACCACTCGACGCTCGTCCACGAGCTCGTGCACGCGCTCCAGGACCAGCGGTTCGATCTGAGCCGCGTGAGGCCGTCGCGGCTCTCCTCCGACGAGAGCCTGGCGCGCAGCGCGCTCGTCGAGGGCGACGCGCGCATGGCGGAGTACCGCGATCTGCTCCGGGACCGCGGGCAGGAGGTCGAGAACACGCTGAACGACTTCGTCACCCTCGCCAAGGCCTACGACGATGCCGGCACCATCTTCCGCACCACGAAGCTGCCGCTCATCTTCGCCGCGCACTCCGCGTTCGCCTACTCCTTCGGCTCGGCGTTCGTCGGCGACAACCTGGGGATCCGGCAAGGGCGCTGGAGCTACGCCGCCGTCGACGCGCTGTTCGTCGCCGCCGACGGCCCGAAGTCGACGCAGGCGGTGCTCCGCAGCGGCCGGCCGGTCGACGCCATCGAGGAGACGGGCCTCGGCGCGCTGCCCTTCGACGTCGCCACGGACTGGAGCGTCGAGGCCGTCGACCGGATCGGTGAATGGTACACGTATGTGCTGCTGTATCCGGCTCCGGGAGACAAGAGCGTGCTGGCGGATCAGCTCCACGCGTGGGACGGTGACCAGCTGCTCACGCTACGCAGGAAGGACGGGAGCACGCCGCCCAGCGTGACGTCACCGAGCGCCATCGTGTGGACGACCATCTGGGAGGACGCGGCTTCGGCGGCCTACTTCGCCGAGCAGCTCGCCTCGCTGCACCATCTCGCCGCAAAGGGCGAGGGCGCGACCGGCACGAACCCGCAGGTCTCGTTCGTCGACGAGGAGGACGTCTGGCTCGAGCGGCGCGACCGGCAGGTGTGCTTCGTCAAGAACCTGCCCCAGGCGGTGGCCGAGCCGCTCGCGCATGCAGCCCTCTACACCGAGGCCGAGCGCCGCTTCGAGGTGGCGCGGCTCAAGAACGCGCCGTCGCGGCTCGTTCACTGAGCTCGGCGATCAGCTGATCGACGAGCGCGGTGGCGACGGGCTTCGTGAGGTGCCGATCGAAGCCGGCCTCCTTCGTGCGCCGCTTGTCGTCGGCGCTGCCCCAGCCCGTGAGCGCCACGAGGACCGCGCCCTTGAGCTCGTCGTCGGCGCGCAGCTGGCGCGCTACCTCGTAGCCGTCCATCCCGGGTAGCCCGAGGTCGAGGAACACCATCTCGGGCCGGAGCTCGCGCGCCACCGCGAGCGCCTCGGGCCCGTCGTGCGCGACGCGCGCCTCGTGGCCGCCGAGCTCCAGCATCGTGGCGAGCATCTCGGCGCCGTCGACGTTGTCGTCGACCACCAGGATGCGCCGGCCGGCAGGCCGCAGCGGCGCCGCGGGCGCGGCGGCGGGGAGCTGCGCGCTGGAGGGCTCCTCGATCGGGAGTCGCACCGTGAACGTGCTGCCGAGGCCGGCGCCAGCGCTCGCCCCGGTCACCGCCCCGCCATGGAGCTCGGTGAGCCGGCGCGCGAGCGAGAGCCCGATCCCGAGCCCGCCGCGTCCGCGATTCAGCGTGCGGTTCGCCTGCGAGAAGAGATCGAAGACCTGCGGCAACACGTCGGCGGCGATGCCCGTGCCGTTGTCGACCACGCGGATGCGCACGCTGCCCGCGGTCACCTCGGTCGAGAGCTCGATGCGACCGCCGCGAGGCGTGTACTTCGCGGAGTTGTCGAGCAGGTTGCTGACCACCTGCGCGAGCCGCGTGAGATCGCCCATGGTCGTGACCGCGCGCTCGGGCAGACGCACCACGAGCTCGTGCCCCATCGCTTCGATGAGCGGGCGGCTGGCCTCGATCGCGTTCTCCAGCACCGCCCGCAGCGCGATCGACTCGCGCCGCAGCTCCAGCTTCCCACGGCTGATCCGCGAGATGTCCATCAGGTCGTCGATGAGGCGAACCATGTGGGCCAGCTGGCGGTCCATCATCTCGCGCGCGCGCTCGGCGCCGGGCCCCGAGGGGGCGAGCTTGAGGACCTGGAGGCCCGTGCGGATGGGCGCGAGCGGGTTGCGCAGCTCGTGCGCGAGCGTGGCCAGGAACTCGTCCTTGCGGCGGTCCATGGCGCGCAGCTCGTCGCTGGCGCGCACCCGCTCGATGTGCGCCCACGAGCGCTCCACCACATCCTCGACGAGCGCGGCATCGGTCCCGCTCCAGGCGCGCGGCTCGGCCTGGTGGACCGCCATCATCGCCACCAGCCGTCCGTCCTTCACGAGCGGGCAGCAGATGATCGCCTTCACCCCGATGGAGTTGAACGTGTCCCCGCCCTCGGCGGGCGCGAGCTCGGCATCGACGTCACGCACGAGCAGCGTGCGGCCTGCGTGGAGATCGCCGGTCGCTCGCGGTCCGAAGCTGGCCAGGCGGTAGGTGCCCACCGAGCTCGCCACGCCCTCCGCGGTCCAGTCGTCGCGGATGCCGAAGCGATCATTGTCGGCCTCGACGTCGGCGTACGCGCAGCGCGTCACCCCGAGATAGCGGCCGAGAAGCTCGGTGGTCGCGCGCATCACCGCCGCCGGATCGGAGGCCGAGCGCGTGGCCTCGCCGAGCGCGTCGAGGAAGCGCAGGCGCTCGGCGCTCGCCTTCAGCGCCTCGGCCGTGAGCTCCTCGGCGGTCACGTCGCGGAACACCTTGCCGAAGCCTCGGAGCTTGCCGTCATCCGTGTAGAGCGCAGTCATCACGCCGTCGGCGAAGAAGCGCGAGCCGTCCTTGCGCAGGTGCCAGCGCTTGTCGTCGGCGCGGCCGGTCTCGGCGGTCCGGCTCATCTCCTTCGCAGGCTGCGCGCGGGCGCGGTCCTCCGGCGTGAAGATGAGGTCGGCCCGCTGGCCGACCGCCTCGGCCGGCGCGAAGCCCGTGATGCGCTCGGCGGCGCCCTGCCATTCGAGGATGGTGCCGTCGAGATCGGTGATGACCACCGCGTAGTCCTTCGAGTTGTCGACGAGCAGCTTGAGCCGCTCGTTCGTGACGCGCAGCTCGCGCTCGGCGCGCTTGCGCTCGGTGATGTCGGTGCCAGTCGCCGCGACGAACAGGACACGCCCGTCGTCGCTCGTGACCGGCGCGAGCACGAGGTCGACCATGCGCTCGCTGCCATCGGCGACGAAGTAGATGATCTCGCAGCGAAACGGCACGCCCTTCGCGGCGCCCCGCGTGGCGTCGCGAACGAGCTCCATCGCCATCGTCGACCGGTTCCACCAGCCGCACTCCCAGAACGGCTTGCCCAGCACGTCGTCGCGGAGGTACCCGCACGCGTCGAGGCAGAGGTGATTCGCCTCCACCACGAGGCCCTCGGGCGTGAGCAGCCCCGCGAACTGGGTGTCCTGCTCGAACATGGTGCGAAACTTCGCGTTCGCCTCCGCCGCCTTCGCGGACTCGAGCGCGCCTCGGCGGATGTGCTCGTCCGCGAGCTGACGGTCGGTGACGTCGAGCCCGGTGCCCACGAGGCGCAGGGGCGTGCCGTCGGGCGTGCGATGCAGATGCCCCGTGAACTCCGCCCAGCGCAGCTCGCCGGTGCCGCGGTAGAAGCGGCCGAGGAAGTAGAGGCGCGCCCCGCTCTTCAGCGTCTCCTCGAACGCGCGCTCGAACAGGACGCGGTCGTCGGGATGAACGACCTCGGCGAGGAAGCGCGCGCCGTTGATGGGCTCGCTGCCGACCGGGACGCCGAACATCTCGTAGAGGCGCTCGTTCTCCCACGTCACCTTGTCGTCGGTGAGGGTCCAGACCCAGATGCCGAGGCCCGCCGCCTCCGTCGCCAGCCGCAGCCGCTCCTCGCTCGCCTCGAGCGCAGCGTGAGCAGCGTGAGCAGCGTGAGCAGCGTGAGCGGAGCCTTCAATCATGACGACAGGCCGATGTTTGTTGCCGCGGACGACCCGGTCAACTCACATCTCGATCACAGCGGGCTCAGTAGTCGAGGGCGTCGCCGTCGTCGTCGCCGAGGGTGTCCTCGAGCGGCACCCACTCCATGCGCGCCAGCGCCTTGCCCTCACCGTACAGCGCGAGCGGCGCAACGCCGCGGAGCATCTCCTTCACCGGGACCGGCAGGCTGCCGACGTTCATGCTGGCGCCCGCCTTCAGGCCCACCACGCCGAGCGCATATTCGAGCAGCGATTTCTCGACCGCGGGATGCTCCTCGATCGGCGCATCCGCCGGGAGGTGCCCGGCATCGCGGGCCGCTGCGAGCGCGTGGCGCAGGCCGCCCATCTGATCGACGAGCTTGTGCTCGAGCGCCTGCTGGCCGGCCCACACGCGACCCTGGCCCACCGCGTCGACCTCCTCCTTCGAGAGGTGCCGGCCCTGCGCCACGCGATCGAGGAAGACGTCGTAGAACTGCCCGACCTTGTGGCGCAGCTCGACGCGCTCGTCGTCGGTGAAGCCGCGGTAGAAGGACTCGGCATCGGCGCGAGGCGTGGTCTTGCGCACCTCGACGTTGACGCCGAGCTTCGAGAGAAGCTCGCTGACGTCCGCCTTGCCGTAGAAGATGCCGATCGAGCCGGTGATGGTGAGCGGCAGCGCGAAGATGATCTTCGCGGGCGCGGCCACGTAGTAGCCGCCGCTCGCCGCGATGCTGCCCATCGAGACGATGAGCGGCTTCTTCTCGCCGAGCTTCTTCAGCTCGCGCCACATCACGTCCGATGCCATCGACGAGCCGCCGGGGCTCTCGATGCGCAGGACGACGGCCTTGATGCCGTCGTCGTCGGCGAGGGCCTTCACCGAATCGACGATGGTGTAGGAGCCGACGAGCTTCGTGCCCAGCAGCGGGATGGTCTGCGAGCGACCGTCGACGATGTCGCCGTCGATGTAGAGGAGGCCGACGCGCGGGCGCACCCCGAAGGCCTTGGGCGGGCGGACCTCGTGCGAGTCCTTCACGTAGTTGACCTTGCGACCGATGACGTCACGCGTGACGCGCTCGAGCTCGTCGTCGAACGCGTAGCTGTCAACGAAGTGCGCGTCCTTCGCCTCGCTCGCCACGAAGGGGCCGCGGGAGGAGATCTCGCGGAACTTGTCCTCGGGGATCCCGCGGTAGAGCGCCATGTTGCGCGCAAAGACCGCCTCGTGCTGCCGCAGGAGATCTTCCTGGTCGGCCTTGGCGGTCTCGCTCGCGTGCTCGTTCATGAACTGCTCGGGCGCCGCCTTGTGCGCGCCGATGCGGACGAACTCGGCCTTCACGCCGATCTTGTTGAGCAGCCCGGCGAGGTACAGGTGCGTGGTCTTGATGCCGGAGTAGCGGAGGCCGCCCGCAGGATTGATGACCACGCGCGACGCGCTCGCGCAGGCGAAGAGCGCCTTCGGGCCGGCGTCCTCGAAGGAGCAGATGACCTTCTTGCCGTGCGCCTTGAGCACGCGGAACGCGTCGGCGAGCTCCTCGGCGTGCGCGTAGGAGGCGGCGGGCTCGCTCTTGATGACCAGCGTGACGCCGGCGATCTCGCTGTCCTCTGCGATCTTCCAGAGGCGCTCGAGCAGGTGCACGTGGCTGCGCGTGCCAGGGGTGACCTCGATGCGGATGCTGACGGCGCGCTCGCTGCGCGGCACGCCCGGGTTCATGTGCTGCGACCACGAGCCGGTGGCGTACTCGCCGACCGAGCTCTCGCGGCCGAGTGCGCTGCCGAAGAGCGCACCGCCGCCGGCCGAGAACGAGCTGAAGTAGATCTCGGCGCCCGCCGTGGCGAGCACGCCTCGCCGCGCGTCGTTCCCGATCTCGTTGACCTCGACGTCGCCGCGGATGCGGCCGACGCCCGGCACGTCGATGCCGAGCACCGCGCGTGGACGCAGCTGATCGAGGCCCTGGTAGTACTTGCCCTCGATGTCGAGCTCGGCGGCGCGCGTGCCCCACGGGCGGAACGCCATGCCGAGCGCGTACTGCTGGTCGAGCACGGGGTTGCCGTTCGGCGGGAGCTTCTGCGTGCTCGGGCCGTTGAAGTCGTTCGCGACCGCCGCGAAGCCGAAGCGCGTGCTGGGCCGGTACGAGATGCCCGCGGTGATTCCGAAGAGGCCCGACGTGTACGGGTTCTCCGAGTACGACCACTGGATCGACGCGCCGAACTGGAGCCGCTCCGAGTACTTGTAGCCAACGCCCCACGTGAGCCACGTGTAGTCGGCGCCTTTGAACGGAAAGCGCGCGCCCTGCGAACCGCCCGGCGACGTGATGTAGTCGACCCGCAGCCCGGTGGAGATGTCCCAGATCACGGGGCTCACGAGATCGAGCGCGTGCCCGCACGCCACGCGCCGCGTGTCCGGACAGCGAACGCCGGTCCAGCGCAGCTCACGGCCCGAGAGGTTGGCGAGGTTCGCGGGGTTGAGCACCATCGCCTCGGCAGAGTCCTCCGCGACCACGCTGCGGCCGGGCGAGAGGAGCCGCTCGGCGCGGCCTGGAAACGGCTCGTCGGCGTGCGCGCGCGTCGTCACAGACGCGAAGGCCGCCACCGTGATCACCGTGCTCAGCGCCGTGAGGCCTGACTTGCGCTTCGTTTTTTCCACCGAGCCTCCTGCGATCAAACGAGCGTCGCGAGCTCGCGGAGCGTCTCGGCTTCCGCGTCGAACGTCTTGCGTACCTCACCCATGATCAACTTCTCTGCGACGGGCCGGAGCAGCGGCACGCGCAGCTCGAGGATCCCCGCGATGGTGCGCCGGGTGCGGCCGCTCTCCAGCTCCGAGAGCGTGTACGTGCCCTTCGCGGAGAAGAGCTTCGCCCACTCGGGCTTCACGTGCGGGAGGATCGTCCACTCCGAGGCGTGGCGCTTGATGTCGTAGGTCGACTGCTCGTCCCACGCGCACATCTCGGGGGTCACGTATTTCGCGGCGAACGCCGGGAGCTTCACGTTCGCGCGGTAGCTCCACCGGCGCTCGAGACGGCCGTCCGTGAGCCGATGCTCCTTCTGCGACACGCTCTCGATGCCATGGAGCCGCTTCGACAGCTGCTGGAACAGGTTCGGGGAGATGACCGCGAGCTCGAGGGCGTCGAGGGGAATGTCGAACTCGTGGACGACCTCGAATTGCACGGGAAACCGCTGGCGAGGCTACACCATGCCGCGGGCCCGTGCGACCACCTCGATGTTCGCGCGGCGCTTCGCCAGCTCGTCGAAATCCTTGACCGGCAAGAACCGCGAGGAGGCGCCGTCGCGCGGGACCTGGAGGTAGGTCGAGGGCATCTGGGCGGTGATCTCCTGGAGGAGGCGCTCGAACTGGACGGCGGGGCGGTCGTCGACCTTCTTCTCGACCTCGAAATAGGTCCACGTCAGGGGCTGGCGGAGGAGTGGCTCGGCCCGGACCAGGAACGTGTTCGTGTTGAAGACGTCGACGGTCGCGGGGTCGAACCCCGCGGGGAGGCGGAACTCCTCGAGGACCTGGAGCTTGCCCTCGGCGTGGACCGGGATGCCGCCCTTGTCTCCTTCCTTGCGACAGACCTCGCACTGCACGTCGATCCCGCGGTCGACGGCGTTCGCGAACTGGCCGAGCACGACGGGATCGATGGACGCGCCGAGGTTGTCGACGTTCGTGATCCACACGTATTTCCCTCCTGCTGCGACGAACGCGTCGAGCAGCTGGCTGCGCCGCAGGGCATCGACGAGGTCGCCGTGCCCGGTCGCGTGCTCGCTGGGCTGCCCGTCGTCGGCGCGGAAGAGCGAGCCGTCGGGGTTGAGGCGCAGCGAGAGGTTCTGACGGAACGCCGCGACGTGCGGCGGGGCGTTCTCCGCCTTCAGCGCGGCCACGATGTCGTCGTGCGTCGCCTCGCTGGTCATGAGCCAGAGCGGAACGGGGCGATCGGCGGCGCGCGACGCGGTGCGGTTCTCCGCGAGGCGCATCTGGAGGAACGTGTGGCCGGGGATGACCTGGGCGAGCGCCTTCACGATGCCGCCCATGCGCGTGGCCATCCCGCCCGCCATGGTGCAGAAAGCGAGCTGCCCCGCCTTCATGATCGCCTCGCCGCGCGCCTTCAGCGCCTCGTGGTCGGGCGAGCCTTCGGCGGGGAGCTTCGCGATCTCGCCCGGCCGCGGCGGCTCGACGGTTCCCTTCACCGAGTTGCGGGTGCTCCGACGAGTCGCGGCGTCGCCTTCGCGGAGCGTCGCCGCGAGGCCGAGGAAGTGCTCGGGATCGAAGCCTGCGCCCTCGAGACGGCGCCAGACCGCCGGATCGAGCGTTTGCAACGTCACCGCGAGCGCGTTCGTGTTGTCGGCCATGGGCCCAATCATCGCGCGGTCGCCGGGGCCTCGAATGGACAAAAGACGATCCACCCTGCTCACGGGTCAAGGCACTTCCGCCGCAGAGCACGCTGCAACCTCGCGGCATGACATGTAGGTCCGAGTGGCACAGAACGAGCCTGGCAGGCCGCGCCCCGGAGATCAGCCATGCGTTCGACCGTACCCGCAATGAGGAAGCGGATCCGCTGCGGAGGCGTATCCTCCGGAGTCGGCTGGACCGCCGCGTGGGGTGACGTGATGAGGCGAAGGCTTGGGTCGACAGGATGTCTCGCGCTCGTCGCGGTGCTCGCCGCGACGTCGGGCGCGTGCGTCGTCAACGAGGCCGAGTCGCCGGCGCGCGGCGTGGTGGTGAGCGGACCGCCGCCCGCCCCGGTGCGCGAGGATCGCGGCACGGCGCCGAGCCCGCAGGCGGTCTGGGTCGGCGGCTACTGGCACTGGACCGGGATGCAGTACGCGTGGATACCGGGCCACTGGGATGCGCCGCCGCCGGGCGCGGTCTGGAACGCGCCGGTCTACACCGCGCGCGACGGGAAATACTTCTACGAGACGGGCGGCTGGAACGCGCAAGGCAGCGCGCCGTCGCGCAACGCCGTGAGGTAGGAAGCTGACAGCTGACAGCTGACCGCCCCGAACGAGGACGAGGACGAGGACGAGGACGAGGACGAGGACGAGGACGAGGACGAGGACGAGGACGAGGACGAGGACGAGGACGTGCGGGAACAGTCGGGCTTGGAGCTTGTCTCTTCTCGTCCTGCTCCGACTGTCAGCTGTCTGCTGTCGGCTGTAAGCTTGTCCCGATGCGTCGCTGGCTCCTCACCTTGCCCCTCGTGCTCGTCCTGCTGGCGCCGCCAGCCGTCGCGCAGAAGCGCGGCACGGCGCCGGTGCTGCACGAGCCCATCCCCGCCGATGCCCGCGAGGACGTCGCGCTCGCCGTCTCCCTCGACGGCGATATTCCGGCCGCCATCAACACGCCGCGTGGCCTCGTGCAGGCGCCCGATCCCGCGAAGCCCGTGGGCACCAGCGAGAGCCCCTACAACTATCCCCCGGGGGACGCGCGCGACACGTCGTTCCATCCCGATCGCGACACCCGCCGCCCCGACGTGCTGCCTTATGACGACCCGTTCTCGCCCTCCACCGCGCCCTTCAAGCGGCTCAGCGCGTTCGACACCGTAGATGCGGCGTACACGCTTTCCGTGCGCGACGCGCACACCGTGACGCTGCCCGTCGCGCCCACGCCCGCGCCCGACGCGAGCGAGGAGCAGTTTTACGCAGACCTGGTCGTCGACCTCGTCGCGGGCCAGCGCGTCCGCGTGCCGAGCGTCGGTCCGGGCGCTCGCGTGCTGCGGGCGCGCGCCGGCGTGGGCACGCAGGACGTCCGCTTCCAGCTCTGGAAGGACGGCGCGGAGAACTGGTTCATCGAGGCGGAGTCGAGCGTGCGCGCGCGCGTCGTGATGGAAATGTCGGTCCCGCGCATGGCGTTCGGCGGCGACTTCGGCAATCCCTCGTGGGCCGAGCTACTGCCCGTCAGCCCGCCGCTCCCGCCGAACGTGCAGCGCGCTGCGAACGAGGTGGCGGCAAAGATAGGCGTGTCGCGTCGGCTCAGCCCGCGTGACGACGTCACGAAGCTCGTGAGCTACTTCCGCTCGTTCAGCGAGTCGGAGGATCCGCCGTCGTCGTCGCGCGACATCTATCTCGATCTCGCGCTGTCGAAGAAGGGCGTGTGCCGCCATCGCGCGTTCGCGTTCATGGTCACCGCGCTGAACCTCGGTCTGCCCACGCGCATGGTCGTGAACGAGGCGCACGCGTGGGTCGAGGTCCACGACGGTCGCCTGTGGCGCCGCATCGATCTCGGCGGCGCCGGTCGCACGCTGCATGATCCGCTCTCCACGAACGTCCCCCACGACCCGCCGCCCGATCCGTTCTCGTGGCCGCAGGGCGCGACCCGCGGCGACGACCTCGCGGAGCGCGCGCGCCACGCGAGCGCCGCAGGGCCCAACGCGACGCCTGCCACCTCCGGCGCCAGCAGCGCCACGCCGCCCCCACTGCCGCCGGCCTCCGCCAGCGCCGCGGCCGCGAGCTCCGCGAGCAGCGGCGGCGCCGACACCTCCGGCCCGAACGGCGGAGCCACCGGCTTCGGCTCGAGCGGCAAGCCCGGGAAGAACGGGGCGCAGTCGGTCGACGAGCGCGCGCCCTCCGTCCTCACCATGGCGCTCGTCGGCTCGGACGCGCATCGCGGCGCCCCCTTCAAGATCCGCGGCACCGTCGCCGCCGAGGGCGAGCCGTGCGGGCACGTCACCGTGGAGATCGTCCTCCACAGCCGCAGCCAGGGCGACCTCGCGATCGGCCAGCTCGCGACCGACGAGCGCGGCGCGTACGACGGCGCGATCGTCCTGCCCGCGGCGGTGCCGCTCGGCGAGTACGACATGCAGGCCCGCACGCTCGGTGACTCGCGCTGCGGGGTCGGCTTCTCGCGATGAGCGCCGCGTTCATCCCGTTCCTCTACGAGCTCCGCGCCCGCAAGGTGAAGGTCGGCGCGCAGGAGGCGATCGCGCTCGCCAAGGCGCTCGGCCTCGGCCTCCACGACAGCTCGCTCGACGGCTTTTACCACGTGGCCCGCGCCATCTGCGTGCACCGCGAGAGCGACCTCGACAAGTTCGATGAGGCCTTCCTCTCGCACTTCAAGGGCGTCACCGCACAGAGCATCGAGCTCGTCGAGGAGCTCGAGGAGTGGCTGAAGGATCCGGCGAACCGCAAGGACCTGTCGGACGAGGAGCTCGCCGCGCTGCAGTCGCTCGACATGGAGGCGCTCAAGAAGATGTTCGAGGAGCGCATGAAGGAGCAGCAGGGGCGGCACCAGGGCGGCAGCCACTGGATCGGCTCCGGCGGCTCGAGCCCCTTCGGCCAGCAGGGCACGCACCCCACGGGGCTGCGCGTGGGCGGCGGCAGTCAGGGCGGCGGCAAGAGCGCGATGGGCATCGCCGATGCGCGCAAGTACCGGCCCTACCGCTCCGACGTCCTCATCGACATCCGCCAGATCGAGGTCGCGCTCCGCAAGCTGCGCGCGTTCCAGCGCGAGGGACAGCAGAACGAGCTCGACATCGACGCCACCATCGACGAAACGGCGAAGAACGGCGGCGAGCTCGAGATCGTGACGCGCGCGCCGCGCAAATCGAACGTGCGCGTGCTCCTGCTCATGGACGTGGGTGGCTCGATGGACCCGCACATCCAGGTGATGTCGCGCCTGTTCTCGGCGGCCAAGCGCGCGTCGAACATTCGCCAGCTGAAGACCTACTACTTTCACAACTGCGTCTACGGACGCGTGTACGAGACCGAGCGCTTCAGCGAGCCGCAGCCGCTCGATGATCTCCTCCACGAGCTCGGCCCAGAGTGGAAGCTGATCATGGTGGGTGACGCCGCCATGCACCCCGCCGAGCTGCTCGGTGCTGGCGACTACGAGTACTACGCGACCGGCCACCACGGTCCCCCTCAGACCGGCATGAAATGGCTAGTGAAGCTCGCCGATCACTTCCGGCGCTTCGCCTGGCTGAACCCCGACCCGCCCAGCTACTGGCGCGGCGGTACGGCCGATCAGATCGGCAAGGTGTTCCCGATGTTCCAGCTCACGCTCGACGGCCTGAGCGACGCGATCACGCACCTCTCGAAGGGCGATATCCGCAAGAAGTAAGAATCAATTGTGCGATCGCCAGAACTGCTTGAAGTGCTTCTTGTACGCAGACACCCAAACGTTCTTTGCCGGCGGGATGGCCAGTGGAACGTACGCAGAGACGGTCTTCCATAGAGCCCGAAAGTCGTGGGAAGCGAAGCAGCCAGCTGTGAGGTAATGCTCGAGGAACTCCGAGAAGCTTGTGGCAAGCTTGATCACCGGGTTGCGAGACGAGAAGTGGTAAAGTCCCTGTCCCCCTGGGGCACGCGAAGAGCGCAAGAAGGAGCAGAACGGCCGGCACTCACCACCAGAGCAGGCCACCCCTTGGTAGCCAGAGGCCGCTCTTTCTGCCCTGCTCGCTAGTGCCTCGAATCCGTCGAATGGACGGGTAATCGTGGTCGGCTCGCCTGGCTCGCGAGGCGCGAGGAGGGCGCAT